>Ga0308389_1000172_pt1 | contig 49954 bp, 47 predicted proteins | sample Hotspr2Sample148_FD_202362 | JGI IMG/M metagenome (GOLD analysis project Ga0308389, IMG submission 202362) | Hot spring phototrophic mat microbial communities from Mushroom Spring, Yellowstone National Park, Wyoming, United States - 20040719_148 ... | reverse complement strand
ATAGTTATCTCCCAAACACTGTAAGAAAAGGTAGAGTTTACCCATGACTTCTTCCTCAATTTTATCCATACAAAAGAGCAGCTGACCGGCGGTTCCAATGCATAAAGAGACATTGCCCTCCTGCCCTCCACCGGTTGCCAGGGCCGTGGTAGCCAGGTCTCCACCACCCTTCACGATGGGAATACCCGAAGGTAAAGAAAAAATCCTGGCGGCTTCTTCTGAGACAAAACCGATAACCGTATCTCCAGATACAACTTCGGGAAGCATTGCCGGAGAAAGACCCAGGGCTTCCCACAGTTCTTTCTCCCAACACCTGCTGTAGAGGTTGTAAAATAAGGAACCGGAAGCATCAGAATAATTAGTGGTTATTTCACCACCCAAAATACAGCCAATGTAATCCTTGGGGAAAACCACCTTGGCAGTTCTGTTCAAAACTTCAGGTTTGTGCCTCTTTAACCAAAAGATCTTCGGCAAAGTTAGACTCTGCTGAAGCGGATTACCCATATGCTGGGAAAAGAATTCAGCAGAAAATTCTTTCTGCAGGATTTCCACTTCTTCTGCGGCTCGAGTATCAGACCATATAATGCAGGGGTATGCCACTTCTCCTTTTTGGTTTTCAAGAAGCACCGGTCCGTGCATCTGACCGGTAAGAGCTATGGCTTCGATGGATCGAAATTCTTGAGGGCAAATCTGGCTCATCTCCCCAAGAATCACCGCCAGGTTATGAAGCCATTGGTGAGGCTCCTGTTCCGCAAAGAAAGGCTGAGGATATCTGGTGGTATTGGACAGAGACCTTTTGACAACCTGATTTCCATCCTCGCCAAAGAGAATGCATTTCAGGTTCGTAGTCCCTACATCGATGGTCAGAATAAACTTTCCCTTGTTCATCTTTCATCCCTAGAGCATTCTTACCAATTTCCGGTAACGCTGGATCAGCTCCCGGTTTTTTTCCTTCCCTCCGGGAAGGTTACCACTGACAAAAATTGGCGGGATAACCTGTTTCTCTACCAACTCCGAAACTGTTTCAATAAGGAGAAGCTGCAAAATCAACACTCCGGCAATGGTGGAAGTAGGACCGATTTTTTCTCCAAGCTCCTCGACTTCTACACTCGCATCGCCCACCTCACCCTTATTATCAATAAAAACATCACAAAATTCCGTTATACTTTGCTTGCCTTTTTCCCTTTTCAAATACGTGATGTACCGTTTACTCCCGATCCCTATGGTAGGAATCCCGCGCGCTCTGGCCAGAAGTGCAAACTCCACCGGCACGGCATTCACCCCAGAATTAGAAAAAAGCACCAGAGAATCCGGTGGTTGCGGATCGAAGTGCTCAAAGACCGCTTTGGCGAAGCCACTTTGATTCTCCAGTACAGAAGACTTTACCGCACCGGTATGGAGCATGAGGCTTGGTTCAAGCACGGGATTAATACAGGCTAAACCCCCGGCGCGGAAGAAAGCTTCCTCAGCAAAATATGGGAATGTCCCGTTCCGAAAACGTGTATAAGACCTCCGTTTTCGATACTCCGAGCAAGCATTCTGGCTCCTTCTGCAATGCTGGCTTTCTCCTCCGTCTCGATTCGAGAAATGATCTCTCTAATTTTGGCAAGGTATGCTGTGCTCGCTACTTTCATGGCCTCTTTCTCCTTTTCTTTTTTATTATATTCGCAGATAAGTTTATCTCTGGGGAAAGAAAAATTGCACCTTCTCAAAAAGTTTCCCTACCTCCCCATCCCACGATGGTTCTTCAAAGGCAACGATATAAGTTTTAAAAGAGATTTCACCCTGGGGTTCAAGTAGGAGCCGTTCATTGAAACTTGAAATCACAATATACGCATCGGCACCAGGTTCATCTTTGTATAACTTTCCCCAAGACCAGACTTCGGAACCTTGAAAGAAATCCTCCGGTTCCCAGATTTTCATGAGAACTATGCCCTTTTCAGGATACCAGAGACCCACCGCAGGTATGTTCAGAGGACCTTCTGTTTGTGCTCGAAAATATCCCTCCATTTTATCCCACTCACCGAAAGGTGCTGGCCAAGTCAGTATCTCCCCAGCTTCACCAGCCCAATTTTCCCGACTTTCCAGGATTTTTATAGAATGCACCGGAAGAATCAGTCGACAACCACCGTCGACGTTCGTCACCATAAAATCCTTGAACGTGAGGGTTTTTCGATCTCTCTTAGAAGTGTTCGTAATTTTAGTTTCTATCTCCACAAGGGGTGAATTATCCTTCACCCGGACCCAGCACTCCGTCAAAGTTTTCTTCAGGAGATCTTTTCCGGAAAGAAACACTTCAATCCTATCCTCACTTTTCTCGGTTATTTCAAAGTTGAGATCCAATGGCTGACGGTCACGATCGTTCCAGGGAAGGGAAAGATAATACCCTCCAAACTCCACCACATGAAGTCCACCAGGTAAGACCATAGGCACAGGAACAAGACGCCGGTACAGAAGAGATGTTGCTTCTTGAGTGCTTTTCAAAGCATAGGAAGATAAGATTCGTCCCCGGTTGGGGATGAGGCTTACCGCAATAAGGTCGTTTTCGATGACGATAATTTCCGGATAGGTTTTAGTGCTCGCCAATTCCGCTACCGGCAATACATATTCTTCCGTAATGCGGACAGACACCTGCGCTTCCAAAAAAGAAAAACCATGCATCATAAGAACCATACCGAGAAAAACCAACCAACCTCTCCAGCGCATATCCATAACCCTCCTATCGGAGTTTTTTCTATCGTTTTCAGTTCCCTATTCCTTTATCGCTCCGGCGGTAAAGCCCTTTATAAAGTGTCCGGAGATAGGCAGGAAGAGAAAAAAGACCGGAAGCATGATCAAAATGGATCCGGCAAGCAGAGGCCCCCATTCAATGTACTGTTCGGCAGCAAAAGTAGCCAGGCCAAGCGGACCGGTTTTTTTGAGGTTACTGCTTATGAGAACCAGAGCAAACATATACTCACCCCAGGCGGTGATAAAAGCGTAGGCCCCTGCGGCAACCAATCCCGGGGAAGCGAGTGGGAGAACGATACGGGTAAAGATAAGGAATGAACCGGCACCATCGATACTTGCCGATTCCTCTAAATCCCGAGGAATGCTATCAAAAAAAGATACCAAAAGCCAGGTACAGAAAGGAGCAACAAGAGCAGTATACACAATCACCAGAGCGCTCAGGTTGTCGTAGAGACCAAAAGAAGTAAACATTTTATACAGTGGAACCAGAAGTACCACGGTTGGGAAAACATATAAAAGAAGAAGAAAACGGGAAACGAGACCCCTTTTGAGTCTCTGATTTCGAGAAATCCCATAACCACTGATCGAAGCAATCAGGGTGGTACACAAAGCAGTGATCAGAGATATCAGAATACTGTTAGAAAGGAATTTGGGGAAATTCCGCACCGGCGTCCGGGCAAATATGAGGGTTTCGTAATTCCTCAGCGTAAAATCCTTGGGTAACAAAGTGGCCCTGGACATGATTTCCTTCAAAGGCTTGAAGGAAGAAAGAAATATATAAACGAAGGGCCAGATAAGAAGGAGCACCACGATGAAAATTATGGTTACTACCAGAAGCTGATGGAGAATTCTTTTGCCGCTCATCCGTTGTCGCCTCCATAGACTCCGGCAGATACTGCACAATCAAATAATGTCAGCACGTTTTCAGGTGGTACGTCGGGCTGAATATTGTGCGCTGGCGAAAGAACATATCCTCCTCCATACCCCAAAACCTTGATTCTATGATTTACTTCGGCCCTTACCCCCTCTCTTGAGCCGGGAAGAGCCTCCTGAACATCTATACCCCCCAGAAGGAGAGCCGGTCTCCATATTGAGTTTTAATCTGTTCGTGCTCCATCCCCCAGGCCAGTGGCTGGAGAGGGTGGAGAATTTCTACCCCTGCATCAATGAAATCGGGAATCAACGGACGAATAGCTCCACAAGAGTGGAGAAAAATTTTTGCGTCGGTGTGACTCTTAATGAAGGCAAAAAGCTTCCGGTGACGAGGCTTTATGATTTTCCGATACAATTCTGGAGCAATCAATGGAGCCCTTTGAGTGCCTAAATCATCACCGAGCATGATAACCTGAATGAAATCACCAACCTGGGAAAGGAATTTGCCAAAAAACTGCAACTGGAATTCCAGCAAAGTATCTAAAAGTCTTTCGGCATAGGTTCTATTCTGCACTAAATCCACCAGGAAATTATCCATCCCCCGCAGATACCACGCCGGCTCAAATAAAGCCGGGCTTAGTGGATCTCCAATAATGGCATAATCGGTGTGACGATACAAAGTTTCTGCTCTTTCCCGTAGCCCCAGGAATAATTCTTCGTTTCCCGGTTCGGGCCAGGGAAACCGCTCTATTTCTCGAAGGGTGCCTTCCCGCAAAGGATGCTCAACAATATCGTAGTAGAAACCATTTGAAGCCAATCTTCTTCCTACGCCCCATTCGTCAATGTACTCATCTTCCTTTCCGCTCTGTCCCGGAAAAGAGGGTCTCACATAGCGAGTATCGATATGCAGCCTCGCTAGAATTTCCTCCGGCGGTTCCACAAGCTGCAGGGGCTTCACAATCACCTTTAGCTCTTTCTCTATCCCCAGGAAGCGACAGAGCGCCTGAGTAAAAGCGAGCGTCAAACCGGTAATACTTCCACCAAGGTCCAGGGGTACCCGGTCGGGAATTTGTCTTGCAATGGCACATTGCAACCGTTCTCTACTTGTCACGGGCTACTCTCCCTTCGGGGCAAAAATTTTCAGATAGAGAATTCCAATCACCAGAAGAAGGAGAGCAATGAATACCGACATGGTAGCAGCTTCCCCCAAGCGGAAAATCTTGAAAGCCGTCCGATAAATGAGCACCGGCAGGGTCTGAGTAGCCGTACCCGGCCCCCCCTGAGTGGTGAGCCAGATCAAATCAAAAGTGTTAAAGTTCCAGGCAAAAGCCAGAAAGCCCACAAACCATATCATCGATCCCAGGAGAGGAAAAGTAATATATCGGAACTGCTGAAAACCCCTGGCTCCGTCAGTTGCAGCAGCTTCAAACACGCTTTCAGGAATGGTTTGAAGCGCGGCAAGGATGAGTAAAGTCCCAAAGGGAATGAACTTCCAGGAATTGAGCAAAATCAAAAACGGCATGGCCGTAGTGGAACTCCCCAAAAAATGGATTTGTCGCCTAAAAATACCTACAGAAAGGAGAATCTCGTTGATAATCCCGATTCTCGGCAATAGCATCCATCGCATACATATCGCAATGGTCGCCGCAGGAACAATCCACGGTAACATCACCAAAGATCGCGCCAGGTTGATCCCTCGAATCTTCTGATTCAAAATCAGTGCTATGCCTAAGGGAACCACAAGCTGAATGACAAGGTTCCCCAGCGCCCAGAGAAAGCTTTTGGCCAAAGAATCCTGAAATGTCAGGTCTTTAAAGAGCCGAGAGAAATTGTGGAACCCCACATACCTTGCAGTAGCCTCACCAAAAGAGACTTCATAAAAAGCCAAAAAAAACGTCGATATGTAAGGATAAGCAAAAACCAGAAGGAGGAGCACGAGAAGAGGGAAAATTGGCAGGTACTGCTTGATTTCCTTTTTGAGCTTTCTGGACATTACTGTTCCTCCCCATCCCTGAAAGGGGTGGGTACCCACCCCTTTCAGGGATTCGGTGCGTCTATTTTGCTACCGGCAGAGAATACTTTTCCATCTGTTCCTGGCCCCAGGCTACTGCTTCTTCAACCTTCATTTGGCCACTCACAACCTTATTAATCACTTCCGCCAGGATATCGGCACCGGTAATGTCACCGATACCCAGGTTAACCCATTTCCCGTACTCAAAACCATACAGGGTGGCGTATTCCTGCAAAGCTTCAAAGGCCACTTTGTGAATGTTCTCAAAACGCTTCACGATCGGATTATCCCAGTATTCCTTCGCCTGTGAAGCTACAACCGTGGTGGGGAAAAATCCTCCCGGTTCCTGTTCGGCGGTCAAAATAGCATTGATCTCCGGACGCATCATGAACCGGAGGAGATTCATCACCGCATCCATATGTTTCTCGCCTTTACCCAGAGTTTGCTTATAAATGTGCATTTCGTTGGGATAGGTGATCGTCCCCCGCTCTTTTCTGTCTTTATAGTAGGGAATATGAGCTGCGGCATAGTCGCTACTATCAAATTCTTCATGGAATCTCTTTTGCACCGATGGGAAATAGGGAGACATGGCTATGGTACCTGCAGCGATATTGAGCTCGATTTCTCCCCAGGACCAGGCTTCTGCTCCAGGAGGAGCATACTGGAAGAGCTCATTATAGAGTTTCACCGCTTCAATCGTAGCAGGGTTATTAAAAATGACTTTCCCGTTTTCATCGAAGAACCGCGCACCTAAGCTGGCAAGAAAAATGTAGACCTGTTCACTGGTCATCAGGTTCTTTGCTCCACCGATCCCTACACCATATACCTCTCCCTGAGAAGCTCCGGTAATCTTTTTGGCATAGTCCAGGGCTTCATCCCAGGTTTTGGGAGGTTCCTGAGTCCCCACATACTCCTCCAAAAAGCTGGGACGATAGGTCCAGAGCATAATCATGGTCCATATCGGGATTCCCCAGTACTCTCCTTCGTGGAGATACATATCTCTCTGCTTGGGGAAAAACTGGTATTTCTCGTCCATTTCTTTTACTAAACCGGTAACCGGAGTAACAGCTCCTGCCTTATACACGGTGAGCAGCAAATCAGGTATGGAAAACTGAAAGTCGGGCAGCGTCCCTGCCTCAACGGCAGAAAGCGTTTTGACCCAGGCATCACCCCACATAACCACCTCTTGCGTCACCCGAATACCAGGGTTTTCCTTCATAAAGAGATCGATAGCTTTCTGGAAAGCTGCCACCGATGCGCCGGCGCCTCATGATGCCAGAAAGTAATCTCAATGGCATCTTGAGCCCAGGAGACGGAAACCAAGAGAAAGGAACACAAAACTACCACCAAAATCCACGCGCCTCTTTTTTTCATGGCAAATCCCCCCTTTATGGTTATTAATCCCCTCATGGAACTACGGGGATTGCTTCCTAACAATTTATCGCTCAGAGGTTTTTGATTCTGTGATAGTACTCTTCCTGATACCGGGCGTTTGCTTCATCCCCACCAACCCGATTGGCACTCATCCAGACCGGTGGCTTGAATCCTTTACCGAGCATATATTTACACGCCTCAATCTCTATCCTTCTTACGATATAAGAGTCGGTCATCTGGGATATTGGCGCGATAGGCCGATCAAATCCCTCGAGTTCTATCACTGCATCCCCCACAGGGTTGTAATCGTCGATAAAAAGATCAACGATATCCATCAAGTTCTTTTTGCTGGGATGGCGGGTATGGTGATCGAGGGGGATTTCTTTCTGCCACGGCGAACCGCCCACCCCTATGGTGTACGCTCCTTTGGCCTTACACTCCAGAGCGGCATCAATGGTAGCAGCATTAACCCCAATGTTATTAAAGATTATCGCCACGTCCCCTGGTTCCACTCTGTAGTAATCTACGACCCGGTTCATGTAACCGGGACAACGCTCGATACGCATCCCGTGAAGAGCACCACTTGCTCCGTATAGTGCTCCAATGGGGATTATGAGACTAACCGGGACAAGACCCCCAGCCCGATAGAACATATCATACGCAGGAAGACAGGTGTGGCCACCGGTACCGACCACATGAACAAGCTTCCCCGCCATAATGGCATCACCGATCACCTGGCCTGCTTTTTCAAAATTTTCTGCTTGTTCTTGCTCAATTTTCTGAAGAAACTCGATGCAGATTTCCAGGAAAGACTTTTGAGGATTCATCCAAAATACCCCCCTTCACGAACGCTATTAACTGCTCTATACAAGATATGATATGTAACGATATTTGCCAAGATACCGTATAAGGCCATCCCCTCGGTAGCGTCTTTTTTACAAAAAGGTATGGTAAAGCACACCCCGTCTCCCCTTGCATCCCTTCACAAAATAGTGTAGAATTAAAATCAAAGCAAGTTATGTAAGGAGGAGAACTATGAGAGATGAGGGCAGTAGCTGGCCTAAAGCAGGAGTGAGTGAGGTGATAGGACTCCTGGAAATGATAGATGACGAAGGAGGGAAAATCGACGTCTATAAAATCGGGAAAACTATCGGTCATAAATTAGATCAGCTCTTGAGTGCCGTAGAAACGGCGAAGACCTTCGGCTTCGTGGCAGTGGAAGAAGGAGATATCTTGCTCACCGAGCTGGGGAAAACGTTACTTCGAAGTTCCACCGACGAACGCAAAAAAATCATCGCCCAGATTCTTCCTCAGTTCGATGTTTTTAAGGAACTCCTGGACATCCTCTACCTGAAAGAGAACCATGTGGTGGACCTGGAATACCTGGAAGAGATCATCGGTCGGGTACTCCCGGAAAAGGAAACCGAGAAAGCTCGAGATATTATCCTCGACTGGGGACGCTTTGCCGAGCTCATCCGGGTGGATTCCGATGAGCAGGAAATCCATCTCGAAGAAGAAGAGGAAGAGGATACCGAAAATGAGTGAAAGAGGATGAGGCTATGTATCTCCTTTCGGCAGCGTTCTGGTCGGTGATCCGGATTTTCATCGCCTATTTCATTTCCCTCCTCTTTGGGATCATCTACGGGGTCCTGGCGGCGATGAATCCCCACAGAGAACGCTGGATTATTCCTCTACTCGATGTCCTTCAGTCGGTGCCGATTCTGGGATTTTTCCCCATAGCGGTATCACTGCTCGTATTCGTCTTCCGAGGACAGAGAATCGGGTTGGAGTTAGCCGCCATTTTCCTCATCTTCACCTCTCAGGTCTGGAATATCGCCTTTGGGGTTTACGAGACGGTAAAGACCTTTCCCCGAGACATAGCCGAAATGGCCACATCCTTCGGTATGAATCCCAATTTTCTGGTCAAACGGATTTACATCCCTGCCCTGATCCCCACCATCATTTACAATAGCGGCGTGAGTCTGGCCGTCGGCTGGTACTTTCTCATGGCTTCAGAAATTATCACCCTGGGAAATGTAGAAATCCGCCTACCGGGTCTGGGAACCGCCATGATGGGGTATGTGTCTCAGGGCAATCTGGTCGGTATGCTCAGCACCGTGAGTAGCATTGTTTTCATTAACTGGTGTACCCAGTGGTTCCTCCTCCGCCCCCTCATTGAGTGGAGCGATCTCTTCAAGTTCGGTGCGATGGGAAATGCTCCCGAAGAACCGGGAATCGTGGCCTTTTTACGGAACAACATCCGCTGGGAGAAGCTCTCCCGGCAACTTGACCGCATTATTGCCTGGGGAGAAAGCATCAGAAAGCACCAGCAATTCTTCTCTTTTCTGCGGTATGCCTTTTATGTCGCCTTGCTGGGGTTGTCGGCCTATTTCCTCTACTGGCTGGCAAGACCACCCTACTCCCCGCGCTTTATCCAGATTCCCGAAAGTCTCATCATCACCACCTTACGGGTAATTATCGCGGTAGGACTGTCCATCTTGCTTTCTTTTCCCTTCGTCATCAAAGCCATCCGGACAAGCGGTGCGGTAAAAAATATCTATACCCTGGCAGCAACCATGGGGAGTGTCCCGGCAGTCATCTTCTATCCCCTCATCCTCCGGAGCATCGGTCGAGAATACATGGGGACAGCCGCCATCCTCCTGCTCCTCACCGGGTCCCTCTGGTATACCCTTTTCAACATGCTCAAAGGAGCCCTGATGATTCCCTCGACCATCATCGAAATGGCCAGCAATTTCGGCGTACGGGGATTCCTTTACTACCGGACCATCCTCATCCCTGCCATGCTCCCCTCTCTCATCACCGGGGCAATCACCGCCTGGGGGGGAGCCTGGAACGCTTCCATGGTAGCCGAAGAAGTGAACTTCGGAAGAGAGGTCTTCTCCATCCCCGGCATCGGTTCATTGCTACTTTCCTCCACCAACCAACCCCGGGAACTCCTCTGGGTGGTACTCTCGATGACCCTGTGGATTGTCATCATCAACACCCTTTTCTGGAAACGGTGGTATAAACATGCCGCTGAAAAATACAATTTCAGCGAATAGGAGAGAACATCATGATCCTTCTGGAACTCAAAGAAGTCACCAAGGCGTATATCGAGAAAGGAAAGCACTTCTCCGCCATCGATGAAATCGACCTGGCGGTAAAAGAGGGGGAACTCGTGGTGATCGTCGGGCCATCTGGTTCCGGGAAATCAACCGTGGTCCGCATCGCCGCAGGTCTGGTGCCACCGACCAAAGGACAGGTATTCTACAAGGGCCAGCCACTCCTCGGTCCCAACCCCAATGCTTCCATCGTTTTCCAGAACTTCGCCCTCATCCCCTGGCTTACCGTGCAGGAAAATATTGAACTGGTGCTCGAAGCCAGAGGCCTCCCTCCCCGGCAACGCATTCGCACCGCCCTGAAGTACATCGACCTGGTGGGCCTGGACTCCTTTGAAGATGCCTACCCCCGGGAACTCTCTGGAGGGATGAAACAGCGGGTCGGGTTCGCCCGGGCTCTGGCGGTGGAGCCGGAAATCCTGTTTATGGACGAACCTTTCTCCTCCCTCGATGTTCTCACCGCTGCCGACCTTCGCGAAGAATTCCTCAAACTGTGGACCAGCGGCAAGCTCTCCATCCGCTCGGTGGTTATGGTAACCCATAACATCGAAGAAGCCATCTTCATGTCTGACCGCATTGTGGTGTTGAGCGCCCGTCCCAGCAAGGTGGTGGGAGAAATTGAGGTATCCCTTCCCCGTCCCCGCGATACCCACTCCAGGGACTTCGAATCCATCATGGACCAGCTCTACTCCCTCATCGTGAGTAGCCACATCAGTAAGTGAAATGGTATAATATATTGTACAGGGTGAAGCATGATGGACGATGAAAGTGGTCCTTATCCCCGAGCAGGGGTCAGCGAAGTTATCGGATTCCTGGAAATCTTAGACGACGAATCGGGGAAAACAGACGCTTACAAACTGGGCAGGAACATCAACCATCATTTAGAGCAGCTCCTTAGCGTCCTGGATACCGCTCGCATACTGGGCTTGGTGGAATACGAAGCCGGAGACGTGTTTTTCACCCCCAAGGGTAGGCATTTCATCCGGAGCACTCAGGAAGAGCGCAAAAAAATCATCGCCGCTACCCTGGTCGAACTCCCCGTCTTTCGAGAATTACTTTCCTTCCTGGCTACCTGCGAAGAACACGCTACAGGTATAGAATACCTGGATGAGCTCATCGCCAGAGACCTCACTGGAGAGGAAGCCCAGAACATCAAAAACGCCATCCTGAACTGGGGTCGATTCGCCGAACTGATCTGGGTTGATTCCGACGAACGGGAAATCCATCTCGAAGAAAAAGAGGACGAAACCTGATTACCGGAATTCCCCTCTCCGAGAGAAGCACATACCGGCGTACGCTTAATGATCGTCGATGAAACGCCGCAGAAACGGGAAAATATCGGTGTTCTCGTGCAGTTTCTCGGGAAATTGCTCTCCCCATACAAAGACCGGCACTTTCTCTGCGGTGTGACCGGTGGTTTTCCAGGAAACGCCCACCTCTTGAGAAAATTTCCTGGCCAGAGCGATGAAAGCCTTATTTGGATCGTTACCCGTACCTCCCAGGGGAGGGATGAGCTCCTCCGGAAACCCCCACATTTCCCTGGCCACTTCAGAGAGCGAGGCACCCGCAGAAACCCGGTCGAAGAAAACCTGGTAGGAGAAGGGCTGATCGAGAATCCTTGGAAAGTCGACCTCCCCTTCCACCCCCAATCCCCCGGTCTCGTGGTCCGCGGTAACAAGAATAAGTGTTTCTTGGGGGTGCTGCTGAGCAAAGGTAAGCGCCTCCTGAATTGCTTCGTCAAAATCGAGTAATTCCCCAAGGAGCGACCCTACATCATTCATATGTTTACACCAGTCAATTTTCCCACCCTCCACCACGAGGAGAAACCCTCTCTCGTTGAAAAGGAGCTCTATCCCCCGACGGACGGCGTTTTTGAGCGCATAACCGTTTCTGCAGTCAATGCGGAAGGGAAAGGAAAGAAGAGCCACAAGAGGCAATTCCTTTCGGGAAAGGAAATCATCCCAGCTTCGGGTGATGGTGTAACCTTTCTGCGCCGCCACGCTGAGCGCTTCACCGGGGGAAGCAATTCCCCATCCCACCAGAAGATCAAAGCCGCTTGCCACCATGTCGAGTGCGATGCCCTGATAATCCCGGCGGGAAGAACGGTGCGCATAAAAAGCGGCCGGAGTAGCATCGTTCACCGCCACGTTGGTGATAATCCCCACCCGGAAGTTTCTCTTTTTGGCTATCTCGGCTAAAGACGGAGTTATTCTTCCTGAGGGATCCACCCCCAGCATGCCATTTCGGGTTTTCACCCCACAGGCCAGGGCAGTGCCTGATGAAGCCGAGTCGGGGATTTCTCCCCCGGAGAGGGTTCCCACGGTACCGACAAAGGAAAGGGCCGAAAACGACGAAGAGACTCCCCGAAAGCGGGAGTATCGTTCCAGGAAGTGCACGTCATCCTCACCCATGCCATCGCCGATGAAGAGAAACACAAAGCGTGGCGCGCTCATCGCCACGCTTCCCCAAAAAATCAGGATAAAGATGAGAATCCCAACGATAACCTTATAGCCGCGAGGCAACCTTTTCTCCCCGGTCCAGACGGCCGATTTCTTCCATCTCTTCAGGCGTTAAGCGGAAGTCAAAAATGTCCAGATTTTCCCTCTGATGCGTTGCACTCTGCGCCTTGGGAATGGCCACCACCATTTCTTGCTGGATAAGCCAGCGCAGAGCGACCTGGTTCACCGATTTACCGTACTTCTTCCCGATCCGCTCCAAAACCGGATCCCCAAGGAGCCTCCCCCGGGCAAGAGGCGAATAGGCGGTGAGAATCACCCGCTTTTCCTGGCAGTAACGGAGGAGCTCCCTCTGGGTAAGGTACGGATGGCATTCCACCTGATCGGTGAGCACAGGCGAAGAGGCAATCTGTAACGCTTTTTCCAGGAGGGGGATATCGAAGTTACTCACCCCGAAAAAGCGAATTTTCCCCTCGTCCCTCAACCGTTCCATAGCCTCGATGGTCTCCTCCAGAGGCACACTCTCGGTGGGCCAGTGGATGAGATAGAGGTCCACGTAATCGGTCTTGAGCTTGCGGAGGCTCATCTCACAGGAACGGATAACCTCCTCCCGTCGCAGATGGGTGTACCACACTTTGGTGGTGAGAAAGATTTCTTCTCGAGGAACACCCGATTCGTGAAGCGCCGATCCCACCTGCTCTTCGTTATCATAAAATTCGGCAGTATCAATGTGACGGTAACCCAGAGAGAGAGCGCTCAAAACCGCCCTTTTTCCCGCCTCTCCCCGTATGTCCCAGGTCCCAAAACCGATCACCGGAACTTTGGCTCCGTGCAACTCGATATATTCCATCCCGTTCACCTCCCCAAAACTACCCGGGGTTCAATGCCCCGGTCCCTGGCCATAGAAAGCGCCTTTGCCGTGTTTGCGAAGGTAGCGCTTTTCGAGCATCCTGGGCGCAAGTGGTGCAGCTTCCGGGTTAATACTCAGGGTGAGCCAGCTCATCCGGGCCACCTCCTCCAGGACCACACTGTGGAAAACAGCCTCCTGGCAGTCTCTACCCCAGGTAAAGGGCCCATGGTACGCTACGAGCACCCCAGGAACTTCCAGAGGTTTGAGTTCGGCAAAACGCTCGGCAATGACTTTCCCGGTATCCCCCTCAAAGGATCGCTCCACCTCCTCTTCGGTGAGAGGTCGGGTGCAGGGGATGGGTCCGAAGAAATAGTCGGCGTGGGTCCCCCCAAGGCAGGGAATATCCCGACAGGCCTGTGCCCAGGCACAGGCATAGGTAGAATGGGTATGCACCACGCCCCCGATTTCCGGAAAAAGCTTATAGAGGTCAAGATGGATTTTGGTATCCACCGAGGGACGCAGGTTCCCTTCCACCACCTTTCCCTCCAAATCCACCACCACCATGGAATCGGGAGAAAGCTCCTCATAGGGAACCCCGCTTGGCTTTATGACCACCAGGCCTTCCTCCCGGACGATTTCACTGGCGTTACCCCAGGTATAGAGTACCAACCCTTTCTTCTGTAGCTCCAGATTCGCCTGCCACACTTTCTCTTTGAGCTTTTCAAGCACTGCAATCACCCCAAGACGTTTTTCGATTTACCGGAAAAGCGGAAATTGCTGATTAAAATTCTTGAGCTCCCGGTAGAGTTTCCGGTACTCATCAAAGAGGGTACTGTAGAGCTCGTGCTTCTCAGGGGATGGCTCAAAAAGTGCCCGCTCTTTGATGTATCGAGAACATCCCTCGGAAAAAGACGGAAAATGACCCGTTCCCACCCCGGCGATGATGGCTGCCCCCAGGGAGGCTGGGTCGTCGACGTTAGTGGTTACCATGGGTAGACCCACCACATCGGCAAAAACCCGGCACCAGAGCTCACTCCGGGCCGCTCCTCCCGAAAGTACCACGCGTTCCCCGGTTAATCCGAATTCCCGCAAAATCTCCACCGATTCTCTCTGGCTGAAAGCTACTCCTTCGATCACCGAGCGCACCATGTGTTCCAGCCCATGGTGGTAGGAAAGACCCCAGAAGACCCCCCGGGCTTTGGGGTCCGAATGGGGAGTGCGTTCCCCAATGAGATAGGGTAGAAAAATAACCCCCTCGCTTCCTGCCGGAGCCCGAGCGGCGAGTTCGTTGAGTTCTTCATACTGAAGGTCGCCCTTCAGTTGCTGCAAAATCCGGAAAAGCCACTGGTAAGAACCACCAGCCGCCAGGGTGCAGCCCATGAGAAACCAGGTTCCGGGAATGGAATAACAGAAAGAATGCAGGCCCCTGTTCCGGTAATCCCTCTGCGGCGTTTCCGTCATGGACATCACCACCCCCGAAGTCCCCAGAACACAGGAGATGATGCCTTTTCTCACCACCCCCAGGCCGATACCGCCACTCGACTGGTCTCCTCCCCCACCGACGACCGGAATCTGCGCCCGAAGACCGGTTTCCCGGGAAACTTTTTCCGAAACGTACCCGGTAATCTCCGGAGATTCAACTACCGAAGGGAAAGCGCTCCTGCGGAGCGAGAAGAAGTCGATGATTTCCTCCGACCACCTCCGGTGGGGAACATCGAAAATCAGCGTTCCGGAAGCATCGGAGACTTCGGTGACGTAGTTTCCGGTCAAACGGAAACGCAGGTAATCTTTGGGAAGGAGGAATTTCTCGGTTTTTTCCAGGATTTCAGGTTCATGATTCCGCAACCAGAGAATTTTAGGCAACCAGTAACCGGTAAGGGGGGTGTTGGCAGTATATTCCAGGAGCTTCTCGACCCCCAGAGTCTCCTCGATGTAGGAAAGCTCCCGGAAACTCCGCTGATCACACCAGATAATGGCCGGCCGGAGAACCCGCCCTTCCCCATCGAGCACCACAAGCCCCAGCATCTGTCCGGAAAGACCGATTCCTTCGATACTCGAAAGATTCCCAATTCTACCTTCTAATTTTCGCAGTAACGCCAGAAAGGCTTCCCACCACTCCTCGGGATTTTGTTCGGCCGAGTAGGAATCCGGATAGGAAACCCGCAATTCCACCGAAGCGGTGACAATTTCTTCGCTTTCCAAGGCTAAGAGGGTACCTTTGATAGAAGAGGTACCCAGGTCCACGCCCAAAAGATAGCGCTCCACCAGGGCAACCTCACTCAATAGTAGAGAATGCCGCCATCGATGTTGATGGCCTGACCCACGATGAAATCAGACTCATCACTGGCCAGAAAAATGGCAATCCCGGCCAGATCCTCCGGCACACTGATTCGCCCCTTGGGAGTCATGGCGATGAACTTCTTGCGCTTCTCCGGATCGGCCAAATTCACCTGTCCAAGCTCGGTGTCCACAATTCCCGGACAGATAGAATTCACATTGACGTTGTAGGGAGCAAATTCCTTGGAGAGGGCCCGGGAAAAATTCATCACCGCCGCCTTGGTGGCAGCATAGGCTGCCTGCGCCACAGCTCCGTCCTTCGCTCCGATGGAAGCCACGTTGATGATTTTTCCATAGCGCTTTTCGACCATGACTCTTCCGATTTCCTGACACATCAAAAAAACACTCTTCGCATTCACCGCAAAAATTGTATCCCAATCTTCCTCTTTATAATCGAGCACCAATCCCGAAATCATAATTCCGGCGTTGTTCACCAGGATATCGATGGTCCCAAACTCTCTGAGGGTTTCCTCCTTAATCCTCACCGCGGTACTCCGCAAGCTCACATCACCGGGTACCGCCAGGGTCCTTACGCCGTACTTCTTATTGATTTCTCCGGCCACCTCCCGACACAGACCCTCCAGAAGATCATTCACCACTACCTTTGCTCCCTCCCGAGCAAAACCCTCGGCAATGGCCTTCCCAATCCCCTTGGCCGCACCCGTGACGATGGCCACTTTTTCCTTCAAGCGCATGGAAATACCTCCTCTACTCTTTTCTCTCAAATCAGAATATCGCTTCTTCCGATTCTTTGTCAAACAAATGCAGATGCTCTTCCTGAAAGCGGATGAGAACATCATCCCCCTCTTTTTTCTCAAAAGCAGTAATGGTCTCAATTAAAAGGAGATTTTCGTTCATCTTCACATGGACAATGTTCGAATCTCCCAGGGGTTCCACCAGAAAAACCTTACCCCTAATTTCCCTTCCGTCCAGCACCGTAGACTCTGCAAGAATATCGATATGACAGGGCCGTATCCCCAGAATGAGCCTATCCAGTTTGACGGTTTTTAATGCTTTCAAAGCGGCCAGTTTTTCAGGATCAAAAACTTTAAAAGAGAGACTATCAATGATGATCTGACAGTCCTTCTCTCCCAGGCTAACTTTGCAATCCAGAAAATTCATTGGCGGTTCTCCTACAAAATCTGCCACAAAAAGGTTCCGGGGTTTAAAGTATACCTCCTGGGGTGTACCAACCTGCTTGATAAAGCCCTCACTCATGACCACCACTTTATCGGCCATAGCCAGGGCCTCAATTTGGTCGTGGGTAACGTAGATCACCGTACTTTTCAATTCCTGGTGAATTCTCTTCAGTTCCGCCCGCATCCTATTACGCATTTTGGTATCAAGATGGGAAATAGGTTCGTCAAGGAGATATACTTCGGCGTCACGCACCAGAGCCCTTGCCAGGGAAACCCTCTGCTGGTGCCCACCGCTCAACCCCTTAGGATACTTGTTAAGGACATCGGTAAGCTCAAGAACTTCAGCGATGTGGTAAACCCTTTCTTTGATTTCCTTTTCCGGCACCTTGGCAGCCCGCAACGGAAAGGCAATGTTATCAAAAACTGTCATCGGAGGATAGAGAGCGTATGACTCAAAAGCCATAGCAATATTGCGTTCTTCAGGCCCAAGGTGGTTGACCAACTTGTCACCGATGTAAATTTCCCCCGCGGTGATATGCTCCAACCCCGCTATCATCCTCATGGTAGAAGTTTTCCCACAGCCGGAAGGACCAAGGAAAGCCACAAATTCTTTATCCTTGACTTCGAGGTTGATACCCTTCACCGCTTCCACTCTACCGTACTTCTTCCATAGATTTCTCAGGCTTACCTCCCTTCAAATTGCATTCGAAACGCTTGCACCCACACTTAAACACACCACATCCCGTTCAGTTTTTCTCCAGTCTCACCCCCCTTACTGGATGGTGTACCCACCATCGATGACCAGAGTTTCTCCCGTTACAAGATCTGAAGCAGGGCTAGCAAGATAGAGCGCTGCTGCTGCCACTTCTTCGGGATAACCAAAGCGCCGTAGAGGGATTTTTTTCTTCATCGCCTCACCCACTTCACCGGCCCAGGCTTTTTTACCGAGTTCGGTGAGAATCACAGTGGGAGCGATAGCATTCACATTGATACCAAACTCCGCCCATTCCAGAGCCAGAACTTTGGTCATACCGATGAGACCCGCCTTACTCGCACAGTAGGCCACGTGTTTATCGAGGGCAATGACTCCGGCCTGGGAAGCAATGTTAATGATTTTTCCCCTCTTTTTTTGAATCATCACCCTCCCCACCGCCTGGGCAAGAAGAAAAGGCGCTTTGAGATTTACGGCCATGGTCTTATCCCAGTACTCTTCCGAGAGATTCTCGGCATCGTCGAGATACGCTACCCCAGCGTTGTTCACCAGGATATCGATGGTTCCAAACTCCCGAAGCGCTACCGCCACGGCCTTTTCCACTTCATCTTTTCTGGTTATATCGGCTACCGCCGCAATACTCTTATCACCCAGAGTAGAAATTTCCTGAGCGACCGATTCCACCACCGGATCGAGGTCGACAAGAACGATCCGGGCACCGTTCTTCGCGAAGAGAACCGCGATCGCTTTTCCGATTCCCCGAGCACCCCCGGTGATGAGTGCTACTTTTCCCTTTAAGGAAAACGAAATATCCACCTGAAAGTCTTCCAAGAGAACCCCCCCTATCCTTCCAGTAAAGTTTCCAGAAATGTTTTCACCACGATGAAACTTGAAGCCGCACCCGGGTCGATGTGACCGATGCTCCGCTCTCCCAGGCGGCTGGATCGTCCCCGTAAAGAGAGCATATCTCTCGTTGACTCCATCCCCCGGCGAGCCTCTTCGATGGCCTTTCTGAGCATGGCTTCAAAACTCTCCCCTGCAGTCAGGGATTTTTTGAGCGACTCCACCATGGGGTAGATGGTATCGTACATGGTCTTTTCACCCACCTTCGCCTGACCGCGGCGGGCAATCCCCCCACCAAAGGCTTCCCACATGGCTACCACATCCTGGGGGGTGAGCTCCGTTTTCCCGCTCACGACTTTCCCTGCGTCCATGAAGGCAGTGCCGTAGAGCGGCCCCATGGCTGCTCCACCGGAGAAAATGATGGACTTCCCCACTTCCTGCAGGAGCTTCCCGATATCCCGGTCCCCTTCCGGGTGCTGGTCCACCGCCTCTTTCACCTTCCGGAAGGCATTGGTGACACTTTCCCCGTGGTCGGAATCCCCAATGGGAGCATCGAGGTCGTTGAGGTACTGCCGGTTCTTTTCCAACTCTTCCAGAATCCGAGCGAAAGCTTTTTTCACCTTTTCAAAAGGAACGCTCACCGTGACACCTCCCTCATCTTTAGTGCTGGATGAAATGAACCCCATCACAGGGAGCATCCATGAGTCGCTTCAATTCGTCATCCATTTTGGTGAGGGTAACGGAAAAGCCTCCCATCTCCATGGAAGTGAAGAACTCCCCGATGTAAGTACGGTGAATTTTGATGGAGTGATCGGCCAGAATCTGGGCTACCTTTCGGAAGCAAATGTACATTTCAAGGAGCGAAGTGGACCCCAGCCCGTTGATGAGCACCGTTACCTCATCCCCCGACCGGAAAGGAAGGTCCTCGATCACCTTGAGCGTCATGAACTCGGTAACTTCATCGGCGCTCATCATCTTCATCCGCTTGATTCCCGGCTCCCCGTGGTGGCCTACGCCGATTTCCATTTCATCTTCTCCGATCTCAAAACTCGGCTTACCGGAAGAAGGCATGATACAGGGAGTATGAGCTACACCCAGGCTCCGGGTGTTGAACACCGCTCGGGTCCCCACCTCCTTCATCTTGGGAAGATCCGCCCCTTCCTCTGCCAGGGCTCCGACCACTTTCCAGAGAATCACTTCCCCGGCCACACCCCGACGATTGTCCATACGCTCTTTGGGACTCGAAGCCACATCATCATTCACGATGACGCTCTCTATGGGAATCCCCTCCGCCTGAGCGAGCTCCGCAGCCATGCCGAAGTTCATCACATCTCCCGAATAATTTCCCAGGCACAAAAGCACCCCTCGCCCACCATCCACGGCTTTGATCGCTTCATAAACTCTCTGCACCGGGGGAGCAGCAAAAATATCACCCACCGCCACTGCATCCACGAGACCCTTCCCAATGTAGCCGATGAAAGCAGGCTTGTGTCCCGAACCACCACCGGTAACAATACCCACCTTCCCCTTTACCGGAGCATCCGTGCGCACCAGAACCCTTTCGGTGGTAAGCCTGCGAACCTTGTGGGCATTTGCTTTGACAAAACCCTCCAGCATTTCTTCCACGACGTTCTCCGGACGATTGATGAACTTTTTCATTTTTACTCCCCCTTCATAAATTTTTTCTCGATTTCCCGGATTTTTTCTACCTTGGGAAGGGACCGACCACCCTGGAAGTCACTCCCCAGCCAGGCGTCAACCAGCATCTTGGCTAACTCCGGACCCACGATATGACGCCCCATGGTGAGGACGTTGGAATTGTTACTCTTTTTGGCTCTCTCGGCAGAATAAATATCATGAGCACAGGCCGCATATACCCCCGGAACTTTATTGGCCGCCATGGCCATACCGATACCGGTTCCGCAGATGAGAATTCCATACTGGTATTTTCCCTCTCTGATCCCCAGGGAGAGCTTCAAAGCAATATCGGGGTAATCCACCACTTCCTCTTCCGAAAAGACCCCCAGATCTTCAAACTCCACCTGTTTCCCCTTCAGATGCTCCACAATCACCGCTTTCAGGGGATACCCAAAATGGTCTGAAGCAATGGCTAAGTACATCGTCTCACTCCTTCATCCGGTTAGGGAATTAAAACCACCTTAATCGATTCTTCACCCTTTTCCACCATCTCAAAGCCCTTCTGGAAATCGGCAAGAGGGACTTCATGGGTGATGATTTTATCCGCCTTGATACGACCATCGTTGAGGAAGCGAATGGTGCTCTCATAGGTATAGGGGCTCAAATGGGCACCGCGCAGGTCGAGTTCCTTGCGATCTCCAATGATACTCCAGTCTACCGTTACCGGGTCGTTGTACACGCTAAACTCCACGAAGCGACCCAACTTTCGAATCATCTGTAAACCCTGAACCGCTCCGGAGGGATGGCCGCTGGCCTGAATGTACACATCACACCCATATCCCCCGGTGAGCGATTTCACCTTCCCCACCACATCTTCTTTCAAAGGATTCATGACGAGATCTGCCCCGTATTCTTTAGCAAGCTCAAGGCGTTTTTCCCGGATATCCAGGGCGATGAGCATTTTGGGATTCTTGAGCCTGGCAGCCTGAACCATCCCCAGCCCCAGAGCTCCCAACCCGGCAATCACCACCACATCGTTAAACTGAATATCACCCCGCTCCACAGCATGAATGGCACAGGCCAGAGGTTCCACATAGGGAGCTACCTTCAGGGGGAAACCCTCCGGCAGCTTATAGTTCCGGGCGGTTCTGGGAAGTCTCACGTACTCGGCATACGCACCATCGGCCACTTTCCCCTGGAAACCGTAGATATTGTGGACTTCGCACATCCAGTACTTCCCCTCAAGACAAAACCGACATTTACCGCAGGGGATAATCTGTTCCGACACCGCCCAATCCCCCAGGGATAACCCGTATTTCTCTTTGGCTCCCTTTCCCAGAGCGACCACCTGACCGTAGAACTCATGCCCGGGAATAAACGGGGCTTGAATCCAGGAAGGCTGTCCCTCCCCACCCCAGAACGAAGGCGCCCCGTGATACCCCTTCACATCGCCGGCACAGATTCCACAACCCCCCACCCGCAGGAGCACCTCTTCATCCCCGATTTCGGGAACTTCTACCTCTTCCAAACGGTAATCCCCGGGCTTGTAGGCTACCACAGCCTTCATCTTTTTGGGCAAATTCTCCATGGCTTCAAAATAGGACATGCTCTCACCCCTTTAGTCTCTCACAGACCCTTATTCATCGCTAATACGCAAAACCTCCTCCGCCGTCAGACTATCCACTACCAATACATTTAAAAATCTTCCTCGCAAAGCGCCCAGAATCGCTTCGGCCTTCTCCAAACCACCGGCCACCCCCATCACCAGAGGGCATTTTTTCCGCAACTCATCGAGAGACACCGCAATACGCCGCTCGTTACCGCTGAATTCCACTATCTTTCCGGCAACATCGAAAAACGTTCCACAGATATCACCTACCGCACCTCGAGCACGTAACTCTTCATATTCCTCCGGGGTGATAGCACCGGTCTGAATGAGCATAGCACCAGGAGAAACACTCCCTATACCCACCAGAGCGAGGTCGATCTTTTCTTTGAGTGTAGCCTGGACGTTTTCGTCCTTCAACATCGCATCCCGGGTAGCGCGATCTTTAGTAAAAGCCGGAGCGGGAAGGTAGTACACCTGCGCCCCCAGCGCTTCAGCCAGCCGCTTGGGAATCTCGGTAGCAAACACGTTGGCAGAAATACGACTCAATCCTCCCATAAGCTGTACCACAATGAGGTTCAGGCTCTCACCAACCGAAGGCTTGACATAGCGCACCAGTTCATAAAGCGTCCGACCGTAGGCAATTCCAACCTTATTCCCCGGGGTAACAGCTCTAAGGAAAAAGCGAGCCCCTGCTTCCCCTACGGCTTTCCGGATGAGATCGCTGTTCTTACTGAAAACATTCACCACGTGGGCTTTGCGGAGAGAGAATTTTTCTTCCAGCTGCTTCTCCAGATTCAGAACCCCTTCCTGGGTAGGGTCGATAACTTCAATCTGGACGATGCCTTCCTCTTTCGCCTTTTTCAGAAGTCTTGAGCAACGCTGCCGGGACATACCCAGGATCTTGGCGATTTCTATAATGGACAAATCGTCGAGGTAATAGAGTCTGGCAATACTCGCTAAGAGACCTTTATCGGCTGACCCGTCCAACACCAGACCTCCTTTACAACAATTGTTATTGAACAAAATGTCGTAACAATTGTTCTCTAACAAAATAACAAATAACTTTCGAAAAGTCAAGCTATCCTACAAAATTTGAAGAGTACTGTCATCAGGAATTTTAAAAATTGCCTTTCCTCATCGGACAACTCCCCAGATAAGGAAAGGCAATGAAGCTTTAGGCGCCGATTTCCTGAGCAATCGCTTTGAGGTTCTTCAAACCTTCAATCGCCAGAGCTTCACCGGAATCCGCAAACTTCCTCCATATGGCACACAGTCGGTTCAGCTCCTCAAAGCTGGGGTCAAAAGATTCGATCACCAGGGGTCCATTGTAACCAATGTCTTTCAGAGCAGTGAAGAATTCCTTCCAGGGCACAAGACCGGTACCAGGCACTCCCCGATCGCTTTCACACACATGGACGTAACCGAGATACTCTTTGCCGCAGATTTCCACCGCTTTCCTAAAACTCCTCTCTTCTCGAATCATATGGAAAGAATCCAGGTGCACCTTCATATTATCAATTCCCACATCTCGGCAGTAACGCACCGCATCCTCAGCAATGTTGAGGAAATGGGTTTCGAAACGTTGCACCGGCTCTACTGCAATCACCACGTCTCCCCTCTCCTTAGCATACTCTGCTACCTCCCGCATAGCTTCAACCGACCATTTCCACTCATCCTCCGTCCGTGGCTTACCGGTTAGATACCCCCAGGCCGCATAATTCACTCCCCCGATAATTTTGGAACCCAGAGCCAGGTTAATATCCACCATGAGCTTCAGCGTCCGCACTCCATTGGCTCGCACCTGCGGATCCGGAGAGATGAGATTGGTTTTTTCGTTAAGGGTGATGGTGGTAACCGGCTCGATACCCACCCGGTCTATTCGCTCTTTCACGAGCTCAGTAGGAAAACTCTCCGGATGGGAGATAAAGATATCGATCACCTCAAATCCCACTTCTTTCGCCCGGTCGATAACCCACAAATCTTTTTCGGAAAAAGCTTCTGTCCAGATAAATGTGTCCACCCCAAACTTAAACACCTGTATCACTCCTCTCTATATTCAATAAATAGCATCAAAATTACCTCGGAATATGCGCAAAAACGTTATATACTGTGTAACCAATCAAGAGAAAGGGGAATCCCCATTTGAAAAGCTGAATGTAAAAAGGCTGAAAAAGGAGCACTATCCCCAGAATCATTATCCCCATGCCCAAAATCTCAACACCATTAATGACTTTCCGCCTTTTGTGTTTCCCAATCAGTTCTTTCGAGAGTTTCGCAGACACTTCCACACCCATCGGCCTGACCCCCAAAATCATTTGAGATATATCCGCATGCCGGTATCAACCGAGAAAAAGTACAGTTTTTCCTCAGAAAGGTTTACAAACACTTCCGACCCATGTTGCGGATTCACTTCATCAGCCAGCAGTGCCTTGATAGATTGTTCACCCAAAGTCAAATTCACAAATCTTTCTGCACCGTGATATTCAACGTTTTCGACCACCGCCTCCAACCATCCCTCGTTCATCTCCTTCGAGACCAGAACACTTTCTGGCCAAATGCCAACTAAAACCTTACCTTGTTCTCCGACCCGCCCCTTCAAAGCCCGAAAGGTTGAAGAAGCAATGGGGATCGGTAAGTCCCGATCACCCTCGACAAAAAGCTTTTCCTCTGCCAGATTGCACTCCACAAAGTTCATTGAAGGTGCTCCTATGATGCGAGCCACGCTGACACTTACAGGATCAATATAAATCTCTCGAGGCGTGCCCACCTGAATAATTCGACCCCGCTCCATGATGCCGATTCGACTCGCCATGGCCATGGCCGAGATGTTGTCATGCGTAGCACTCAGAATGGTAATACCATATTCTTCATGAATCCTTTTAAACTCGGTCTGTAGTTCCTCTCGAAGCTTATAGTCTAAGCTGCTGATGGGCTCGTCAAGAATATAAATCCGAGGTTTTCTGATCAGTGCTCTTCCAAGCGCTACTCGCTGCTGTTCTCCACCACTGAGGTGACTAACTTTCCTCTTCAAGAGGTGAGTGATATGAAGTTCCGCGGCAATACTCTCCACCCTTTTTCGCACCTCCTCTTCTGGTACCCTGAAAAGAGGTGAACGAAGGGGAAATGCAAGATTATCGTACACATCCAGGACGGGATAAAGGTTGTGTGACTCAAACATGAAAGCAAAATTCCTCAAGGGAGGAGAGAGATGAGTAATTTCCTGGCCATCGTAGTACACCGCTCCAGAATCTGGTTTTTCAAGACCCATGACAATCCTTAAAGTGGTGGTTTTGCCGGCGCCGGTAGGGCCAAGAATCACAAAAAATTCACCATCCTCAACCCGCAAACTCAAGTCGTCCACCGCTACAATGTCCCCAAAGCTCTTTGATATATTTTTGAGCTCAAGCATAGTGTCCTCCCTTTTCAGCTGACAACAGCCCTGCCACTCTCTTTATCAAAAATGCAAAGCCGGTCTTCCCGCATTTGCAACCCCACTCGACGTCCTGGTACAAGAGAGAGCTCCCAATCCGTCCGCACCCGGAAAACCTTTTCCCCGATCAAAAAATCGATCAGGCGATACCGCCCAGCAGGTTCGATAGCCACAACTTCCAAAGATAAACCACCATCTTTCAGTTTTCCATCAACGTGAACGTACTCCGGCCTTATCCCCATAATCACTTCTCTGCCTTCGTAAGGCACAAGGTGAGCAATCAAATCCTGCCTTTCAAGTTTCAACCGGTAACTGGTGCCCTTAAGGACGAGCGAACCTTTCTCATACCGACACTCCACAAAATTCATACCCGGAGTACCCAGAAAATTACCTACAAAAATAGAGTTGGGATGTTCATAAAGTTCCTGAGGAGACCCCACCTGCAAAATCAGCCCATCCCTCATAACCACGATTACGTCTCCCAGGGCCATAGCCTCCCGCTGATCATGAGTGACGTAAATCGTGGTAATCCCAAGCCTTTTCTGTAGTTTACCCAGCTCACTCCGCATCTCTTCTCGAAACTTCTCGTCCAATGCACTCAGGGGCTCATCAAGCAAAAGAACGCCAGGGTCACGTACCACCGCTCTTGCTAACGCAACCCTTTGTTGGTCTCCGGGAGGCAAAATACTCGCCTTATACTTCAGGAGATCTTTCAGTTGAAATATCTGCACAACCTCTTTAACCTTTTCTTCTATCGTCTTGGGAGGCACACGGCACGCCCGCAGAGGAAAAGTAATGTTCTCTAAAACACTCATATGAGGATAGAGAGCATAAAACTGAAAAACCATGCCAACGTTTCTTTCGCTGGGACTCAAGCCGGTAACATCCCGATCGTCAAAATAAATTTTCCCGTCCGTGGGAACTTCCAATCCCGCGATGCACCGCAGAGTGGTCGTCTTTCCGCATCCAGAGGGCCCCAATAAAACTACAAAACTTCTGCTCTCCACGTTCAGATTCACACCATCGATAGCCTTCACCGTTCCATAATATTTTTTCAAGTTCTCAAGTCTAACCGTCGACAATCCCCTACACCTACCTTCGCACGTTTTGCGCAGCCAGTCTATTCAGATAGCGAATGAAAATAAGGCTCAAGCTCATAATCACAAGCAAAAGAATCACCCCGTACGCAGAGGCCTCCCCAGTATAGAAGTACTGGAAAGCTCTTTTATAGAGGTCAAAGGAAAGGGTTTGCGTCGCACTCCCCGGCCCGCCACCGGTGAGAGTATAAATCAAATCAAAAGCCTTAATTGAGTCAATCATCCTGAACAGGACGGCAATGATTAAAACCGGTGCTGAGAGAGGTAACGTGATATGCCGAAATTTAAACCAGGAAGATGCCCTATCGATTTCTGCTGCTTCATAGAGGTACTTCGGTATGGCAGTAAAGGCCGCCAGAGCAAGAAGAATCATAAACGGTGTCCACATCCAGGTATCCACAATAATGACACTGTAAACACTGATGCTTTCTCGAGCTAACCATTCTACCTTACCTATCCCAAAGATCGATAAAATGTAATTCACAATACCCCATTCGGTATTAAACATGTATTTCCAAAACAGCCCCACGACAATCGGACAGAGCATCATAGGCATAAGAATCAAAGTGAGAACGACGCTTCTCCCTTTAAAATTTTTCTGCAAAAGATAAGCAATTCCAACCCCCAGGAGAAACTGCACCAAAACATTCAGGATGACGAATTTACCCGTGAAAATAAATCTTTCCCAGGTAAAAGGATCTGTGAGGATAAAGGTAAAATTTCCCACTCCGATGAATTTCGCCGGAGTTGCTGCTCGCAAAACCGAGAAGTTGTAGAACCCAGACCTTATAAGGGTTATAAAGGGATAACCAACCAGAAAAAGGAGAATAAAAAGGCTGGGCAGAAGAAAGAAGAACATGAATGCCCGGTCTGATAAACCATAGGTTTTTCTACCCATCGTGACCCTATCGCTTGCTTTCGTAAACCTCTCTAAAACCTCTTCTGAATGCACCAAAGCTGGTGATGCACCTGGTTTTTTGTCGTTATCCGCCATCGCTCACTCCTCGCTTTCCGTATAAACTTCGTAAACTCGAAGATACGGGGTAGCAGCCCACCTGAAAAAGTATCGTTCCCATCTGACACCATCGATAGATTTAGTTGGTAAAAGAGACTCTACAAAGAAACCTTTCGACGTCGAAAGGTATCCAATGCCGATACCGTAATTGGTATCCATTCTGCTTCGACATTCAAACAGAAAAGGATGATTCTCCAATTCCACAAGTCTTTTGATATCTTTCGTGCCCAGCAAGGGCCTCTCGCCACCTTTTGAAAACGTATCCCTCGAAACAACCTTCACCGAGCCACCCCGCGCGTCAATAAACTTCTCTAAAATCTCCGACACCCCTATTTCTATACTTTCGCAGGCACACTTCCTCCGAAGCATTTCCACATCCTGCATCATGAGGCGAACGTTGGTCAATAAAAAGTTTGCATCGTCAGGGTAGATGGGTACTCGAATTACACCCCGAGATTTCCAATAATCTGCCAGAGTGACAACCGCGTTCGAGAGACTGCTCAAATAGTATTCCCAAAAGGGCAAATTGTATCGAACTTCAACCCAAGAAAAACCTTGATCTGGTTTCGAAACCTCCTCTTCCCTCAAACGGTCATTTTCCTGAGTTAAGCTCGTTCCTAGACACTCCGCCAAAGTAAACCTTAAGGAATCACTTTTCAAATAGAGATCGTTGAGGACGGTATCACCATACCTGTAGAAAATCCGCACCCGGAAAGATACCGGACTCACGTAGATCAAATGGGCATCCAAAAATTCGGCTTTATCTCCAAAATGACTACCGATGGTCTCCAGAGCCAACTCTTGAGCCTCCATGAGAACCTTCTGGAGATATCCACCTAAACCGATCCCAACAAGTTGATCGCCGTGAAAAACAAACTCATAATAGGCGCCCCGATCGCCTTTAAAACCCTTCACGGCCCCAACTACTCTGTCACGGCAGTCAAAAAGGGGTATTATATAGTTGAAACTCGAATCGCGGTCGACCTTCTGCAAGAAGCTTTCCAGTTCTTCAGGAGGAAAATCGAGAATATCAGCATAAACCCAGATGGAGAACTGCACAACGATCGCCACAGCCAGCGAGATGCTCACCCACAATTTCATCGTCTACCCAGCACTCCAAAAGTCATCCCCATTAAGAGATAATTACGAATGAGAATGAACAACACGAGAACCGGCACAATTAAGATAAAACCTGCTGCAGCAACCTGCCCCCAGTCTAGACCTGCTGCACCGAGTGCGGCAGCAATGCGTGGTGGAAGTGTCTTGGCATACCTTGTGGTAACAATGGAAGCAAAGGTGAATTCATTCCAGGCAAAGATGAAACAAAAACCCATGGTCGCAGCAATACCACCCTTCACCGAGGGGATGATAATCCTCCAGAATATTTGCCACCTGGTGTAACCATCGACCAAACCAGCCTCTTCATACTGCATCGGTATAGAGTCATAAAAACCCTTCATAATCCATATCGCCAATCCCAGGTTTGACATGGTATAGAGGAGAATCATCCCCGCGCGAGTGTCTTGCAGGCCTAACCGGGAAAACATGATGTATATAGGTATAATGACTGCCATAGGGGGTAACATCCGGGTGGAAAGCGTAAAAAATAGGTAATCGTTCTTACCAAAAAAACGGAATCTTGAGCAGGCATATCCAGCCATTACTCCCAGAATAACTGCGAAAAAGGTGCCCAAACCCGCAGCTATAAAACTATTGACCAAACACAGAGCAAAATCGGTCTGGCCGGCACCACCCTCCAGAAAAGTTTTCACAAACAAACCCCTGTAATTTTCAATCGTAGGATTAAAGAAGAAACGAGGAGGAAAGGTAAAAATATCCAACCTGTCTTTAAGCGAGGAAAGAAACAACCAGAAAAGAGGAAAAACGGTAAAAAAGAGAAATATCCCCAATACAACTACCTTGGTGAGAACACCTACTCTACTTTTTCTTTCGATAATACTCTCATAGTAATTTTCGTTCACCGCTTCAACCTCCCCAACCGCTGTGGATGGGACGAGATCGTCCCATCCACAGCGAAGCCTGCATAAAACTTAATAGTTGTAGTATTTTTCTAACTCGGCACCGTACGGTTCTCCATAAGCGAGCTCATAGGGTGCTTCAGGAATATTTTCCGTTCTCTTAATCTCATAGCCCGCTCTCTGAAGCTCCCGCTCGTGTCTTTCGGCACAATCCGAGAGCGCCTGTTCCACAGTTTTCTTGCCAGTCAGAGCATTGTGAATTTCTTCCTGCATAATATCCAGCAAAATGGGATATTCAGGAAGATGCCAGTAGTCGTTGATATAGTTCATAGCGTCTTTAAAGAGCACGTTATAGGGATTGAGCTTCAACCACTCGGGATCTTCCAAAACGTACTTGTTACCGGTCTGGCAGAATTTGGCGTAGCGCATTTGCTGGTCCTTCTGCATATACCATTCCAGGAACTTCCAGGCCTCTTCAACATGTTTGGAATACTTATTAATGCCCAGTCCCTGGCCACCCATACTGAAGACTCTCCGGAACTTTCCATCTCTACCAACTTCACCAGGAAGTATGGCAAAACCGACCTTATCCACAATCTTGGAAACTGAAGGATCCAGCATGGAACCGAAGAAATAGAACCACTGCATCGCCATAGCTACTCTACCCTGTTGCATAGCTACGTTTACTTCGTCGAATCCCCAGGTTTCAGAACCCGGCGGACAGAATTTAAAGAGATCCACATAAAACTTTACACCGTCGATAGAAGCAGGGCTATCCAGGTATCCCTTGACTTCAAAAGTTTTGGGATTCCACAGAGCACCACCAAAGCTCCAGATAAAGGTATTGGACATACTGGTGCAATAGTCGTATTCCCTTCCACCATACTGGGCGAATCCGTACAAGCCCTGATCCGGCCGAGTAAAGAACTCAGCAATATCTCTCAGCTGCCGGTAGGTCTTGGGAACCTCGAGCTCGTATCCGTACTTTGCTTTAAAGGCTTCTTTCTCTTTGGGATCTTCGAACAAGTCACGCCGGTAAATTAACCCTAAACAATCCTGATTAACAGGTAAGGCGTACTGGTTTCCACTCCCATCGGGGTACTCTCCATATCTCTTCAAAGCAGCGGGCAAAAAGGTGTCAAAGTTAACTTTGTCTGATTTCTCCAGGTAGGGATTCAAAAGAACGCAATGACCCCCTCCGGCAAATTCTGCTACCGACTGACTATCCCAGGCAGCCAGATCAAATCCGCTACCTTTGGCAGCAAACTCAGAAGCAATTTTGTCGTGCCACTGAGGACCATAGGGAACCAGAGCTCCCACAACCTTTACCCCTGCTACCTTTTCGTAATCTTTAGCGATATCAAGTAAAGCTTCTGCACAAATTCCCGCATGCCAAACCACAGTGAGGGTAATCGGTTCCTGGGCTATCGCAAGGCTTCCCCAAACAAAACTTACCATACCTAAACACAAAAGAATCAAGAACTTCTTCACTGAAAATCCCTCCTATTTCCTTTTAAAAATACCAACTACCGTACTCGAGTCCTACACCATAACTCTGATGTCCAAAACCCAGCAGTTCATATCTCTTCTTTCGTACCACCCCCCCTGTCTCAACGTTTCTCCTTCTACGAGGAGCAATCGTAACAATTGTTATTTAACATAGTGATATAACAATTGCTTGCGAACAAAATAACAAACCAAAAAAGAAAAGTCAAGTATCCCGAACACCCAAAATTACCCCACCTTTACCGCTTCCATGGTTTCTCCATCAAAAAATTTCAGAGATTCTAACGGAAAACGGAACCAGGCTGTAGAACCGGGTTCCACCTCGATACGGGGGATTTTGGCTTTGACGAGTTTTTCGCCAACCTGTAGATGCAGCACCACCCGGCTACCGATGGGTTCGGAGAGAACGCACCGGGAGGTAATCCAGTTCCTTTGGGGTGTGAAACTTACCTCCACGTTTTCGGGACGAATGCCGGCGATCAGTGGTCGCTCTTCCATTTCTTTCGCAAAGGAAAGCGGTAATTCCGGCAGGAAATGGCGGAAATCCTGAGCATCCAGGATACAGGTGCCGTTCTCAAGCGTGAGCGAACAGTTGATAAAATTCATTCCCGGGTTACCGATGAAGTAACCCACAAAAGTATTCCGGGGGTTACTGTAAACCTCTTCGGGAGAGTCATACTGCAGGAGTCGTCCTTCGTTCATCACCGCGATTTTGTCTGCCAGGGTCAGTGATTCGCTCTGGTCGTGCGTCACGTAAATCATGGTCTGCCCGAGGTCGGATTGTAAGCGCTTCAAAATGGTCCGCAGCTCCATTCTGGTCTTGGGGTCCACCGCCGTCAAGGGTTCGTCGAGAAGGTATACTCTGGGACGCCGAACAAAAGTCCGGGCCAGAACCACCTTCTGCTTCATTCCCGCATCCAAAGCATAGGTTCTCTTCGACAAAAGGTCGGTGATCTCGAAAATTTCGGCCACTTCCTCTACGCGTTTTTTGATCTCCTCCTTGCGCATCTTGCGAGCGACCAGGGGAAAAGTAATGTTCTCGTAGACACTCATCCCCGGATAGATGACGGGAAACTGGAAGACCATGGCCACATCTCGCAATTCTGGGGGCACCTCGGTAACATCCTGATCATCGAAGTAGACTCGGCCGCTGGTGGGCGATTCCAAGCCGGCGATAATCCGCATGGTGGTGGTTTTACCACACCCGGAAGGACCGAGGAGACTCACCAGACCCTTGTCGGGTACTTCCAGGGTTAATTCATCTACTGCCACCACTTTGTTATCGAAAACTTTCCTCACCTTTTCAAGGAAAATGCGCGCCATACCCATCACCCTTCAAAGGTATTCACCGCAGACTCATGTCTTCGGGGAAAAACGATGGTTTCTCCACTCTCCTGAAAAATGTAGAGATCACCAGGATTGAGACTCACCTTGACCCGTTCCCCCACTGCCACCCGGTAAATGCCGGGAACGAAGGAGCGAAGGACCAGCTCCCCACCTACCCGCACGTGAACGATGGTGTCCGAACCAACCACTTCACTCAAGAGAACCTCCCCATCAAAGGAAAGCATCTCCTTTTCTCCGCCTCCTACTATCAAATGTTCTGGTCTTACCCCCAGAGCAACCTTTTCCCCCTTTGCTTCCCAAATGCCGGGTAGGCCCGTCACCTCAATCCGCAAATCAGAAGCAAAAAAGAAGAGCTTTGGTCCTTCCTGCCGCAATGTTCCCCGGATAATGTTCATGGGAGGAAATCCCAGATAGGCGGCCACAAAGGTATTCACCGGACGATAGTACACCTCCCAAACGGTAGCCACCTGGTGGACTTTTCCTTCGTGCAAAACGAGCACCCGATCCGCCATGGACATGGCGTCCACCGGATCGGGGGTAGCGAAAACGATGGTCTGGTTGAACTCCTTCTGCATCAACTTGAATTGAGCCCGCATGTCTTCCCGGATCTTAAAGTCCAGGTTCACCAGAGGTTCGTCGAAGAGCGAAATTTTGGGTTCCTTGACGAGCGTTCGCGCAATGGCTACCCGCTGCCTTTCTCCACCGCTAATGTAGAGGGGAGAGCGCTCTAGAAGGTGTCCGATCTTTAAAAAGGTAGCTACCCTATGAACTCTTTCTCGAATTTTCTCTTCGTCGAGCTTCAGAGCGTACAGGGGGCTGGCGATATTTTCAAACACCGTCATGTGGGGATAGAGCGCGAAGTCCTGGAAAACCATGGCCACGTCCCGCTTCTGCGCCGGAAGGAGGGTGACGTCTTTCCCATCAAAAAAGATCTCCCCTTCATCGGGTACTTCGAGCCCGGCAATAATCCGCAAAAGAGTGGTTTTCCCCGCCCCCGGTTCTCCCAGGATGCAGAAGAAAGAACCACCCTGGATTTCCGCGCTGACCTCCTGAAGGGCCGTTTTTTTTCCGTACCTTTTGGAAATGTGGGTAATCGAAACGGTAATCATCTCCGTCACCTGATTAGCGAAGATAGATTTTGATCAGATACTTCCGGAAGAGCACCAGAATAATCACCGAAGGAATGATGGCCAGCACCGATAAAGCAGCAATCTGATTCCACATAATCCGCATCCCCCGCCGCAGCGCCGGAAGATAGGCAGTGTAGAGAATCACATCGGTACCCCCCAGAAGATAGGCGATGATGAACTCATTCCAGATGAAAATCCAGCATAACGCCACCGTAGCCGCCAGGCCCGAGCCGATGAGCGGTAAAACCACCCGGCGAGCGGTTTGCCAGAAACTGTATCCATCCACGTAACTGGCTTCCTCGATACTGCGGGGTAAAGAGTCCATAAACCCCTTGAGAAGCCACACCGCCAGCGGAAGGTTAAACGCCGAATAGGTGACAATGAGAGCAAAGTGGGTGTCCAGAAGTCCCAGCGTCTTCCACAACCAGAAAATAGGCAAAAGAAAGGCGATGGGAGGGAACATGCGCACCGTCAGGAGATTAAATTGCGCTCCTTCGTTGGTTAACCCGGTGAACGGATAACGGGAGTAAGCATAACTGGCCATGGTGCCCAGGACCACCGCGATGAGCGTGGCACCAATGGCTACAATTAAGCTATTGGAAAGAGCTAGACGCCCGGTCCCCTGAAAGATAAACCGGTAGGCCTCCAGGGTAAATTTGGTGGGAACAAAGGAAGGTGGCACCTTATACACATCCCCCACTTCCTTAAAAGAGGTGTTGATGGTCCAGTAGATGGGGAAAAGCACGAATATCCCGTAAACCACAAGCCCCAGTATCCCGAAGAATCGTCCCCAGTTGATCTTCTTCATCGCGATACACTCCTTAAGCCATGCGCTTGGCCAATCTCCAGAAGAAGAACATCGCTACCACCGCGATGATACCAAAAATCCAGGACATCGCCGCACCGTAGCCCACCTTGAAATAGGAAAAAGCAGTCTGATAGAGGTAAAAGGTGGGCAATTCGGTGGCGGTTCCCGGGCCACCATAGGTCATGATGAAAACCTTATCCAAGAACTTATAGGAATCCATGAAACGCAAAAGAAAAGCAATGGCCAGAGGAACCCGCATGTAGGGAAGGGTGATCTTTCGTAAAATCAACCACTTCGAAGCCCCATCAAGGCGTGCCGATTCATAGAGACCATCCGGAATGGAAATCCGGGCCGCGTAGGCGATGAGAAGCGGTAGAGCAGTCCACTGCCAGATGTCCACAATCATGATAGTGGTCAGAGCCAGTTCTTTGGCCCGCCAGCCCACCGGAGAAAAACCAAGCCACACCAGGATGTTGTTGATGGTCCCGGTATCTGTGATGAGCAGAGTCCACATCTGCGCGGCCACCGCTTCGGCCATCATCATGGGAAGGAGAAAGAGTACCAGGACCGTAGTGCGCCAGCGGGGAGAACGAATGTACTCCACGATGGCCAGAGCAATGGCCGTCCCCAGAACAAGCTGAATGGTGACCCCCAGCCCTGAATAGTAGAGCATCCTCCCCAGAGCCGAAAGAAAACGAGCATCACGCAGAACATTGAGGTAATTGCCAATCCCCACAAAGGTCCTCTGGGGAGAGATGGTGGGGTTCCAGTCATGAAAGGAAATGTACACTGCCCAGAGGAGAGGAAAAATGACCACCACCCAGATGAGAATCTGGGGCGGCATGATGAGGTAATAGGGAGTCTTGATTTTTCTCGACCTGGCCTTTATCATCCTGTAGCCCCCTTTTTTCCTTTGGACTTTGTCACCTCTTGGGGGAGGGAACCCCAAAACCAACCTATTTCCAGAATCCTAACTTCCGACCGGCTTCCAGGAATTCCTTGTAGTATTCCTTCTGTTTCTCCTTACCCAGTTTGTCCCGAATGGCCTCCCATTCCTTGGCAGCCTCTTCAATGGCGACTTCCGGGGTAACCTCACCGCTCATGGCCCGCTGCACCCACCGGGCCAGAGATTCGGTGTACTCGGTGGCACCGGGCCAGTTGATCTCGGGGAAGGCCACCTTGAGGTTTACAAGACCCCCATCCAGGTGCTTGCGAGCTTCTTCGAATGAAGAGAAGGTGGGGATATTCTCCGGCCAGTCAGGAGCGACATCACGCAGCGGATTGGATTTGGTATACTGCATAGCCGCTTCATCGGTAAAGTGGGAGTAGAGGTAGGGGTCCATACCACAGTAGGTATCGGCCACAGAGTAGATGCTGTACACCGGGCTTGACACCCGAAGCATCACGTAGAAGGCAGCCTGTTTCACTTTATCGGGAAGGTTTTTGGGAATGATCCAGAAACGGTTATAGGGAGCCATGGCTCGGCGCACCACTTCCCCGGTTTCCGGATTCCGGTAGCCCGGCATCGGGGCATTGGCCACATCACCTTTGACCTCGGGCTGCCCCATCTGACCCCACTCATTGATGTCGATGAACCAGATCTGGAAGACCACCTTCCCGGCCAGCCAGTAGTCCACCGTCTCAGTAAATCCGAAGTTAGCCACTCCCGGGGGACAGTAGGGAGCGGTTTCCACCATTTTGGCTAACGCTTCAACGGCTTTATCCCGAGGCCACAGGGCGTGTTCCATGTCTTCACTGAAGTACATCACCCCATAGGCGGCAGCCAGGTCAAAGTAAAAGGCGGAGCCATCCGGGGGGAGCAGCCACCACATGGTGGGATACATATCGGCGGGAAGCACCTGTTTGAAGAATTTGCCCAGGTTGACAAAGTCATCCCAGGTCTCGGGAGGCTCCAGTTCCTTCCCAAACTGTTCCTTATACATTTTCCGGTATTCAGGGTTTTCAAAATAGGACTTGCGGTAGTTGAAGAGATGGATATCGCCATCAAACGGTATCGCCCAGTAGTTTCCTCCCCACTTCATGTAGAACTCCCGGTAGGTGGGGAGCACGTCATCCAGATATTTCTTGACGTCTGCTTCATCGTACATCTCGAAGTAGGCATCCAGGGGTTCTATGAGACCGGTGAGCGCAAAATCGGCAATGAATCGGGGGTTAATCTCGATGATCTGATAGCTCGGTTTTCCGGCCAGAAGATCCCCCATGGCTTTCTCCCGCAGCTTCGGCAGGTCCACCATTTCGGTTCTTTTGATCTTCACCCCACACTCCTTCTCTAGAAGCGGGGCGTACCATTCCAGAATCCTCCCTGCCCCGGAGTCATGGATGGCGGTGAGTTCTATCCCGCTGAAATCCACATCCGGATTCTTCTCCCCGGGAGGAAGGAAGAGCTTGATTTTAGCACCTACCCCGAACACCAATCCCACGGTCAAGAGAAACACCAAGAGCAAAACCGCGCCTTTTTTCATGCACAACCCTCCTTTTCGGTGATGCTAAAACTGGGGTTCCCTCCCCCATGATACCCTCACCCAAAAAATACCTGACGCACTATCTCATGGGTTCGAGCAGCATCTCCTTCTTCCTGGGCCTTCTCCAGGGATGGGAAGTCGATTTTATCAAGGAGTCTCTCCAGGGCTCTGGTATTCTCCACACAGAGCTTGAGGGCTTGCACCGGGTCCATACGGTAGGGGAAGATATCAAAGCCCAGGTATCCCTGGTAGCCGGTTTTCTTGATGTAATAGAGAAACTCCAGGGTCTCGTAGAGGTTGGTGCTCCCGGCAATGAGGTCGTCATCCCATTCCCGGTAGGCATCGTTGAAGTGGACGTTGAAGAGCGCTCCTTCTTGCGCTAAAACCGAGACCACCTCTGCGGGGTTTTCTTTGGCCATCAGGGCATGGCCGAAGTCCACCGTCACCCCCAGGTTCTTTCTGCCCAGAGCCTTGATGCAGTACAGAGCCTGGAAGGCATTGCCGAGGAGGATGTACTGCCGGGGTTCCTTCAACTTGTATTCCAGGGCAATCTTCACTGCGGGGTTATAATCGGCAATTTCGGCAAGTGAATTCAGGAGCAAATCCCAGGCCCTCCGGTAATCGATCTGGAAGGGATAATCAAAACCATCGGTTCCCAGCCACAGACCCAGGGAAGAACAGGCAAATACCTCCAGAAGGTCGATGACTTTCTTGGCTCCATCGATGGCTTCCCTCCGTAACTTCTCATCCGGACAGGTTAAAGCTCCCCGCTGCCACTTCGGACGGCCATGGGTATTGAAGTTGATACCGCTCACCTTCAGTCCCTGGTCGTCGAGGAAAGCCTTGAATTCCCGGGGAGCAATGGACTCCAGTTCGTCATCAAAGAACTCCACCGCGGCAATCCCCTCCACCTTCTTGATCCGCAGCACCCTTTCTTTCACATCCACCGGTTGCTCATAGCCCTGGGGAAGGAAGCGATCCGCTACTCCCCCCATGCACCAGGTTCCCACGGCCAGCTGAAGCGTCGACACAATAACCACTCCTTTCTCGAATCGCAGGGGTAGCCGATCCCCCCATCCAGAACTTATTATAACAATTGTTAGTTAACAAAATAGCAAATCGAAGCCCAAAAATCAAGTGGCTCCGGCCGGGATTTTCACGGCCGTAAAACCACCTTGATGGCCTTTTTACCCTGGGTGAGGGTAAAGCCCTCCTGCCACCTGAACAAAGGCAACCGATGGGTAATGAGCTCCTCCAGGGGAAAATGGGCCTCAGAGATGATGGCTAGAGCCTTTTCCCAGCTTGATTTTTTCTGGGTACGGGAACCGGAGAGAACCAGCTCCCGGGCAAAGAGGTATTCGTCAAAATCCAGGGAGACCTCCCTATGGAGAATGCCCAGCTGGAAGAACCGGCCCCTCTTACGCAACATCCGAAGGCCGGTGTGCACTGCCTGCGGCGCCCCAGAACACTCAAACACCACATCCACCCCGTAGGGGGAAATGTGTTCGGTGACAAACTCCCCAAGGTCCGTCGCATCCACATCCACGGTAAAATCAAGAGGATATTTCTGGGCCCGTCTGAGGCGCTCGGCGTCATCGGCTTTCCCGGCCAGAATGACCTGTGCCCCTGTAAAGGTGGCCACCCAGGCTACCAGAATTCCCAAAGGACCAGGGCCGAGAACCAGCACCTTCTCGCTTCTGCAAACTGCAGCCTGTTCCACCACCGCGTGCACGGCACAGGCCAGGGGCTCAAGCACCGCGCCCTCTTCGAAAGAGAGGAAAGAAGGTAAAAGGTGGACGGTGTGCTCGGGAACCACCAGGTACTCCGCAAATGCGCCATCTACCGCCGAACCGATGCCTTTGCGATGGGGACAGAGGTTGAAATGACCTTCGAGGCAATAGAGACACCGACCGCAATGGAAAACGGTGGTTTCCGAAGTCACCCGGTCGCCTACTTGAATCCCCTTTACACCCTCCCCCACTTCCACCACCACTCCGGAAAATTCGTGGCCTAAGGTTACCGGAGGCTTCAGGGAAGCAATCCCGTGGACGTCGGTGCCGCAGATACCCGCCGCCATGACCTTCACCTTCACCTCCCCAGGCCCCGGGGAGGGTTCCGGAACCTCCTCCAGCACCAGGCTACTTTTGTCCGGGGTTTTCTGTCGGAGCGCCTTCATACGTCTCGCTCCCCAAAAGGAACAGTAACCGCTCCTGAACGGCGTCGTTCATCTCCCACATCTCACTCAGCCTTTCCCGTAAACTCCGGTAAACCAGAAATTTCTCCTGGTAAAACTGGTGCCGGACCGGATCGGGGTCGAAAACGCGGTCCACCTGAAAGGTCGCCGCCACCGCCTCCTGGAGGTCGGCAAAAACGCCCACCCCCACTCCCGCAAGAAGCGCCACTCCCATAGCCCCCAGTTCCCGGACCCGGGGGACCACTACTCTAACCCCCATCATGTCGGCAATCATCTGGCACCAGAAGTTACTTTTGGCTCCCCCTCCCGAAAGCCGCATCTCCTCAAAAGAAGAAGAAAAAGCTGCGAAACAATCCCGCACCGAAAAAGAAATCCCCTCGTACACCGCCCGCAAAAGATGGAGTTCCCGGTGGGCATAGCTCAGACCGAAGAAAACCCCCCGAGCTCTGGGATCCACGAAGGGAGCCCGCTCCCCCCCGGGACTGATGTAGGGAAGGAAAACCAGGCCCTCCGCACCGGGAGAAACTCTCTCTACCGCCTCTTCCAGCTCTTTGAAAAGGGTTTCTTTCCTTTCGCAGAACTCCTTTTCCTTCCTCAAAACATGGGTCAAAAACCAGTCCAGGCTCAGAGTCCCGGACATGGTAGCCATAGCCCGCAAAAAGGTCCCCTGCAGGGGATAGAACACCGAGATACCCACCCCGGGGGGCTGAAAGAGTTCCGGAGATTCATGAGTCAAAAAGGCGTTGAAACAGGTAGTTCCCAGGATGGAGTACGCCTGCTTCGGATGGAGAATTCCCAGGGCCAGGGCACAGGCGGCCACGTCCACCACCCCGGTTACCACCGGTGTTCCGGCATACAAACCCGTGCGTGAAGCGGCTTCCTCAGTGACGGTTCCCACCACTTCCCAGGCTGCCCGCACCGGGGGAAAAATTTCTTCCAGCTTCTCCAGTCCAAAGATATGCAATATCGGAGTAACCTCCCCATTGATTGATAGGGGAAACATGCAGAAATCCGAGTAATCGGTAGCCAGAACCCCTGTGAGCCGGTATCGAATCCAGTCTTTGGCAAACACAAAATATTTGGTTTTCTGGAGGATTTCCGGTTTTTCCTCCTTCAGCCACTGCAAAATCGCCACCGGCGAACCGGTGAAGATACTGTTACTCGATTGCTCAAAGGCCCGGAGGTGTCTTCCGTCCTCCTTCCATCGATTGAGAATCGACTTTGCTCGACCATCAATCCAGATGATGGCATTGCCTACCGGTCGATGGGAAGCATCCAGAAGCCAACACCCCGTTCCCTGACCGGCCACGCCTACGGAAACGATCAAGCGGGCATCGACACCGGATTGGGCAATGCACGCTGCGATAGACCGGGCCGCGATGTCCCAGATCTCATCCATGTTCTGCTCGGCATAGTCTGGCTTGGGACTATAAATGGGAACCACACTATCCGAAGAAGCCACCACTCTCCCCTGTGGATCGAAGAGCACCACTTTCACCGCACTGGTCCCAATGTCGATACCTAAAAGATACCCTTCCACCACCGGACCCCCCGTATCGCTCCATCCTCGCGAAAATTGAGCAAAAGCTCAAGGTATAAAGCTCAAAAATAACTCTAACATACCTTGGTAAACCTGTCAATAAAAGGAAGGGTTTGGAGATATCCGTAAAATCAATGATACCATGTCCAAAGGAAAAATTTTGCTTTCTCTATCTCCCCCCTCTTGAAATTTTCCAAAATTCTGTATAATGAGAAGCAATAATCCTCGAGGTGCCAACGGCGGTAACTTGAGGGAGGGAAACAAAGACGTTCCCAGAGGGGAACGTCTTTTTTATTTTCAGCGGTCAGAGAATGACCGGAACACTCCATGAAGGGGAGGTACCAAGGATGGTTCAATCAAACCCGTTTGCCATGGCTCAGCAACAGCTCGACGAATGCGCCCGGATTATGAATCTGGACCCCGGTATCCATCAGGTCCTGCGGGTCCCGGCCCGGGAAATCCACGTGCATTTGCCGGTTCGAATGGACGACGGCTCTATCCGGGTTTTCCAGGGATTCCGGGTGCAGTACAACGACGCCAAAGGGCCCACCAAGGGGGGAATCCGTTTTCATCCCGAGGAAACTATTGATACGGTACGGGCTCTGGCTGCCTGGATGACCTGGAAGTGTGCGGTGATGGATCTCCCGCTGGGGGGAGCTAAAGGTGGCGTCATCTGTAACCCTAAGGAAATGTCCCAGGGGGAGTTGGAGCGTCTGAGCCGCGCTTATATCCAGGCTATCTATCATCTTATCGGACCGGACAAGGATGTCCCTGCTCCGGATGTGTACACCAACCCCCAGATTATGGCCTGGATGATGGACGAGTACTCCAAAATCGCCGGGAAAAACCAGTTTGGCGTGATTACCGGAAAACCACTCGCTGTGGGTGGTTCTAAAGGCAGAGACAAAGCCACCGCCTGGGGAGGAATGGTGGCTATTCAGGAAGCCGCTGGAGTCCTGGGGATCGATCTTACCAAGGCTACCGTGGCCGTCCAGGGTTACGGCAACGCCGGATACTACGCTGCCCTCCTTTTACACACCATCTGTGGTGCAACCATTGTGGCCGTAAGCGACAGCCAGGGAGGTATCTTCAACCCCAAAGGCATCGATCCCAACGAAGCTTTGAAGTGTAAACAGGACACCTGCTCGGTGGTGAATCTTTCCGGAAGCACTCCGGTTTCCAACGAAGAACTCCTGGAGCTTGATGTCGACATCCTCATCCCTGCGGCCCTCGAAAACGTCATCAACGAAGAGAATGCCCCCCGCATCAAAGCCAAAATCGTGGCCGAACTGGCGAACGGTCCCACCACTCCCGAAGCAGACCAGATTCTCCACGAAAAGGGGGTACACGTCATTCCCGACTTTCTGTGCAATGCCGGAGGTGTCACCGTTTCCTACTTCGAAATGGTGCAGAATTTCTACATGTACTACTGGGAGGAAGAAGAAGTTCTGAAACGTCTGGCCAAGAAAATGACCACCGCTTATCACACTGTGCTTGGCAATCTGAAGAAGTACTCCACCCATATGCGCCAGGCTGCCTACGTTACCGCCGTGGAGCGAGTGGTCGAAGCCATGAAACTTCGCGGCTGGGTATAGCACGTTCATCCCCTCCTCAAACCACCCCTTCGCACCCCCGAGAAGGGGTGGTTTTCATACTTCGGGAATAAAAATCTGCCCCAGAGGTAGTACAGAGCAAAAAGGGGGATACTGATGTCAAAGAGCCTACTCAAAGTGCGAGCAGTGGTGGCCATCGGCATGGGAGCGCTTCTTTTGCTCATGTTCGTAACCGGTGTGATCCTCTGGATGAGTAGCCAGGGATGGATACAGAGCGCCACATTATGGAACGTGGTCTTTCGAATCCACCCGTATGGGGGGTGGAGCCTGTTCCTTTTGGGTATTCTCCACGTCTTTCTGAATAAAAAGCTCTTTCAGAGCGACCTCAAAGCACTGCGGAATAAGTCGTGATGGCAAACCTCAGGGCTTTCGGCGATCCATAATCTCCAGAAATACCGAAACGAGAGAAGGATCAAACTGGGTCCCGGCGTTTCTGCGGAGCTCTTCCAGCGCCTCTTTAGGAGTGAGGGCTTTCCGGTACGGTCGGCCACTCACCATGGCGTCGAAAGCATCCACAATGGCGATGATCCGGGCTAAAAGGGGAATTTCCTCTCCTTTCAAACCCTGGGGATACCCCCCGGCCGTCGAAACGCTCATGGTGGGTGAGGATACCTTCGGCTACGGGGAGAAGCTCGGGGGAAGCCTGGGCGATGCGGTAGCCAATCTCGGGGTGTTTTTTCACTTCTTCCCATTCTTTTTCAGAGAGCAGCCCGGGCTTGGCGAGAATGGAACGGGAAACACCTAACTTCCCAAGATCATGGAGACGCGCCAGGAGCTCCAGGACGTCCAGTTCGGCGGGAGAAAGACCTAGAACGGAACCCATCTGCAAAGCCATGTCTCGCATACGCCGGGAATGGGCTTCGGTCTCCTCCGAAATCTCCCAGAGGGAACGCTCCAGGGAAGTAAGGAACGCCGAACGGGTGCTCCGGCCCTCCAGGAGCTTATTCCGGTACATCCGGGATTCTGCTTTGTTGATGATATCCTGAATATTCTCCTCTTCCCGCTCCTTGGTGGCACACCCCAGGGCAATACTGAGGGGAACGGAAGGTCCCACTCTTTGTGATTCTTCCCGACAGAGCTTCTTAACCCGCTCCACCACTTCCAAAGCTACCGCAAGAGAAGTCCGGGGAAGGAGAACCAAAAATTCATCCCCGCCCCACCGGGCCACAAGATCTTCCTTGCGGCAGGCCCGCAATAGAATGGAAGCCATCTTCTTTAAGAGCTCGTCCCCGGCTTCGTGTCCAAAGGCATCGTTCACCAGTTTCAGGTTATTGACATCTCCCATGATGATACTCAAGGGGAGCTGCCTTGCGGTATCAAGCCTTTGGAGTTCTTCCTGGAAGAAGAAGCGGTTGTAGAGACCGGTGAGGGAATCGTGGAAACTGAGGTAGCGAATCCGCTCCTCCGCCCGTCTTCGCTCGGTGATGTTCAGGGAAATCTCCACCAGCCGAAAAACCCGGCCCTGGGCATCAAGAATGGGGTAGGCTTTCTGGTGCCACACGGTACCGTTATAGGAAACCACCTCTCCTTCCTGCGGTTTTCCGCTCTGCAGCGCCCGGGCCACGGCACACCCCGGACAGGGGGTGTCCCGTTTTGCGATCACTTCATAACACCGTTTTCCGATGATCGCCGAAGGAGAAAGGCCGAAGTGGTCGAACACCGCCCGGTTCACCCAGATGATGCGGAGATCCGCATCAAAATAGGTGACCTGATCCTGCAGGGCGTTGAGAATGAGCACCTTCTCTTTCTCCGATTCCCGCAGTGCCTCTTCCATCTCCTTGCGCTCGGTGATATTCCGGTTCACCCCCACCATCCCTACGATTTTCCCCTTCTCATCAAGAAGCGGGGCCTTGTTGGTGGCAATCCAGATTTTCCGCTTGGTGCCGGTCGACCAGTCATCCACCTGGCGCTCGTCGTTCCAGACTGTTTTTCCGGTCGAAAGGAGTTTTTCTTCCTCTTCCCAGTAATGCCAGGCTAACTCCGGGGGATGGAGGTCGAAGTCGGTTTTCCCCTGCATCTCTTCCGGGGAGGCAAAACCGTGGTGCCTGGCATCGGCTTTATTGACCAGCAAAAAGCGGTGGTCGCGGTCTTTCACGTAGACGTGATCCGGAATGGTGTTGATGATGGAGAGGAGCAGATTCCGCTCCCAGGATAAGCGTTCTTCGGCTTCCTTGAGCTCTGTCACGTCGCGGGAGAGGGCCAGAATTCCCACCACTTCCTGCTTCTCATTGCGCACCGGGATTTTACTGGTGAGCATCCAGTGCAGGGTCCCATCGGCAAAACGGGCCTGCTCGAGTTTCCGAAGAAGCGGTTCCCCGGTTTCCATGATGCGCTGCTCGTCTTCGAAAAATGCTCTGGCCTGCTCGGGAGGGAAAAAGTCAAAATCGGTCTTTCCCACCACCTCTTCCATCCGCGAAACCCCCATCGCCCTGAGGTGGAAACGGCTGGTCCACAGAAAGCGACTTTCCCGGTCTTTGAAGCACACCACATCGGGAATCTCCTCCAGGATAAGGCGGAGGAATTCCTTTTCTCCGCGTAAGCTCTCGACGAGTTCGGTAGTCTCTCCGATATGGCCCAAAAGAGAACTCAGGAACTCAAGCCTCCGCCGTAAATTTTCCGGCCATTCCTTTTCTTTTTTCCCGGTGGCGTAGAAAACGACCCCCCAAACGCTTCCCCCCACCAAAAGGGGTAGAAGCGCCAGGGAACGGATTGAGTGGCTTTTGAAAAATACCCGCTCCCTCCAGGCTTCCGGAGGGAGTTCCTCCAAGGTAGAGAAAAATAGAGGGGAACCGGCTTTGAGAAATTCCTGCAACCAGGGCAACTCCTGCAGGGCGATATCCCGGCAAATATCTTCTTCCCGGGAACACTCCACCACACACTGCATGGTGTCATCGATAAAGCAGAACACCGCCATCCGGTCGAGTCCAAGAATCGAAAGCGCTTCCCGAAGAAGTTCCCTCCCCTCCTTTTCCCAGGAAAAGCCTCCCCGCAGTCCCAAGGACCAGGAAGTAAAAACGGATTCCGAAATACTCTTAAGGGGGTCGAAGTCCTCCTCCTGGAGAGTCCGGACGGTGATCACCCGCCCCTGGTATTCACCCTGCCGGCCGAGAGGCATGACCGTCACCGCCAGGTTTTCATAAGACCACCGGCCACGTTCTTTCCCCTGCAAAAAACGGAAAAGCTCGCTTCCGGAAACCAGCTGGAAATCATCTTTTCCCTCCAGCCCAAGAAGCGAGAAGATGGTATCACTCACCGAAACGATCTTTCCTTCCCGGTCCTCTACGATAACCCCTTCCATGTACCCCTCCGAAAAATGGTTATTCCGCCCATTCCACACCGAATTCCCGCAGGGTCATTCCTTCCTCCACCTTTACCTGCGCCTTCAGTGTCTCCACCTGAGCCCGGTCCACCCGGCCCGCCTCCCACACCAGGGCATTGGAAGCCCCGGCGGCCACCGCCCAACGCAACGATTCCTCCACAGGAAAGGAAGAAACCATCCCGTAGACCAATCCTCCCAGAAACGCATCTCCCGAACCCACCGGATTCACCACCGCTACCGGAATGGATGAGACTCGATAGAAACCTGCCGTCGTTTTCACGATGGCACCTCGCTCTCCCAGGGTGAGCACCACCATTTCCACCCCGCGCTCACAAAAGAACCCAAAGAACCGTTCCCAGTCTTCCAAAATTTTGAGTTTTTCACCCCAGGTGAACACCGCTTCGTCCCGGTTCATCTTGATTCCCCAAGGACAGCACTTCAAAGACCGGAGCGCTGCACCTCTACCGTCGATGATCACTTTTTTCGACGCTCTCTCCAGGATTTTATTATAGAAAAAAGGCAGAGAAGCGGGAACACTCCCGCAGAGAAGTACCATCTCCGCCTTCTCTTGAAGTTCGGTAAACTTCTCGAGAAATACCACCTCTTCTTCCGGCGTCACCGCAGGCGAAGGATCAAAGTAAACGGTCTGATGCCACTCCCTGTCCACCACCGTAACCACCACCCGGGTTAAAGCCCTGGTCCATACCGGAACGCTTTCGATGCCATCCTCTTCAAGGAGGGCCAGAACCCGCTCCCCCACATACCCTCCCAGGAAAAGGAGATGCACCGCCGGATACCCCAGTTCCCGCAGCACCCGGCAGACGTTGGAGCCCTTCCCGCCAGCGATTTCCTGGACCCACTCCACCTCCATCCTCCCCCCGGGCCGGTTCTTGCGCACAAAGAGCGTCCGATCAAGACACGGATTGGGCGTGACGACGAGAATCATCACTTACTCCCCGAATTCGGCCCGCAGCGCCGCAGTCGATTTCTGCCCCACCTCTTCGATGAGTTCTTTGACCGCCGGAACCCTTTCTCCCAGACGAGCGAAGAAAATGTTCCGGTCCTCGCGATCCGGAAAGTTCTCCTGCGCCCACAGGCTTCCATAGCCCCTACCGCTACTCCACTCCAGCACCACATGTCCCCAGAGAAGGGAAGCGCTCCACAAAAAGTAGGAAGCCAAGGGTGCTAAATACGGCGAGTCAAAGTCGTCCACAAACTTCTGGCCGTAGCGGTTGAGCTCGGTTCCCACGAAAATAGGCATGTGCCGCTTTTTCGCTTCCTCGACCATCCGGTACATCTTCTCCACCTTAAGCCGCCGCTCTTCCTCGTCAGGGATATTCCAGTTACGATCCGGGATGAAGAAAATGGTCTCCACACCTTCCGAGAGGCAGAAATCGAAGAGCTTGGCGGTATCGCGCTCCCCACCACTGATTCCATAAAGCCAGGAAAAGGAGGGGATAGCCCCCAGTTCATGGATCATCCGGTTCACCTCCGAGAGGGTGGGAAAATCTCCGGCATCCTGCTCTACATACCCCACCCCCCCGAACTTCATTAACTTCGTACGCACGAGATCATAGAATGAAGCCCGGTCCGGATAGAGAGCCTGGATTTTCTCTTCCTTTTCCTCGAGCTTCTCACTCCAGAAGCGGATGCGCTTTTCGGAATCGGGAATAACCGCCTCGGCTTTGGCGACCAGCGCCACCACCAGGTGCCGCTCGGTGGGATTTTGAGAGGGGGTGAGGGGAAGCACTTCCCGTTCATAGTCCACCTGAACCGGGGTAAGATAGTCATTGACCTTCCGGAGCACCTTGCGGTTCCGTTCCTGAGCAATGCGGTAGAGCTTATCAAGAATTGCTTCCGCCGGTGAACCCTTCTCGGGTAAACGAGTAAAGCCATTACCCATATAGTAAGCCACCCCAGGCTCATGGGGAGAACTCAGCTCCTCCTCCCGAAATTCGGGAAGAAAAATACGGGTCTCGAGCCCCGAAGCCACCGCCAGATTGACAATCAAACCTCCCCACCAGAATTCCGCAAGGGCGTGCAGGACATCGAAGTCCACACTTCCCGCCATCCGCAGCCCCCGCTTCTTTGCCAACCACACGATGTGGAGCGGAGAGTACCCACAGGCATTGAAGGAAAAAAAGGTATGGAAGTGCAAGTTGACAAGCGGACGGGGCTCCGGAAAACCCGGGCCTTCCGTTTTCGTCCTCTCCATAAGCTTCAAAAAAGCGTTTTTTCGTTCCTCCAGAGAAAAAGAATCCAGTTGCTTCTCGAGATCCACGGTATCCACAAACTGACCCCCTTTATGTCATCCCAAACACCTTTGCAGTTTTTGAGACCACCTGTATCAATCATACCAGACACAGGCGGTGGGATAAAAGAGTTTATCCGGGAAAGGGATCTCAACGCCGATTCTTTCGCCTCAGGACCTCAGTAAGAAAAGGGAAAACAAACACCGCAAAAGCATTGAGCATCGCATAGCGGGTAAAAAGCCACCAATGCCCTTTAAAGGGGAATGCCTTTCCGCCCAGGTAAAGGAGTACGAGTAACCCCGCCCCAGAGGTGCATTCCCACCCCGAAAAGACCCTCCCCGGAAGGCGGAAAAAGGATGCCAGCCAGTACCCCCATAGAATTCCGCTCAACGCCCCGGCTACTTTCACCCCCAGGGACGAAGGGGCAAAGAAGAAGAGGAGGAAACTCAAAAGGGCAAGAAAAGGTACCGTTACCAATACGGGGAATTTTCTTGCCGAAAAGAACCGGAAAAGGCGGAAAAAAAGGAACGCCACCGTAACCCCCAGGGGTACTCCGGCGAGCACATCCTGCAGGTAGTGGACTCCCAGATACAACCGTGACAACGAGACCAGCGCGCTCAATACCGAAGCAAGAAAAAAGAAAAAGGGCCTGGGAAAAGAGAAGGCCAGAAAGAACCAGAACGAAGCCACCGACTGGGCATGGCCGCTGGGGAAAGAAAAATCTTCCGGATTTTCGAGGACCCGTAAATTTTCACCCTCTGGGCGGGGGATGCCAAAGAAATTCTTGAGGAGGAAATTCAAATACAAAGAGCCCAGAACCACAAGAGCAAGACGGAAGGCCAGTTTTCGATGCACTCGAAAGTAGAGGAAGACGAGCAGCACCAGGTAGAAAGTTTCTCCTCCCAGGAAAGAAATTCCCCGAAAGAGGGTATCGAGGAGAGGACTCGAAAAGCGCTGCAGGGCAATTAAAAGCTCCACACTATGCAGGAAGGCCACGTCTTTTCTCCACCCATTCTGTAACCACCGCCACCACCTGCCGCAGGTTCTCTTCCCTTACCTTGCCTACGGTATCGGTGTACCAGTGCCAGTTCACCGGAAGGCCGTTTTCACCCAGAGCAATGATGGTGAGAGCCTCAAAACCCCGCGCCAAAAAGGGGGTAGCATCGGTAAAAAGCCCAAGATAGGGACGAAAATGCAAACCGGTATCCCGGAGCTTCTTGAATTCCTGCACCAGATGCGGTGCAGCACGGTAGACCTTCCACATCCCCTCCTTCGTAGCTACGGTGAGTTTTCCGGTTCCGATGCTATCCAGGTTGAGGATCGGTTTTTTAGAAAGAAGCGAACCGTATCGTTTCAAAAAGTGGAGTGCTCCCCAGGTTCCCGACTCTTCTGCCCCGGTAAAAACCACCCAGAACGGCACCCCCTTTCCCCGCAACACCCGGGCGATTTCCAGTGCCGCTACCACCCCGCTTCCGTTGTCATTCCCCCCCGGCGAAAATCCCATGAAGAATTCCCGGTGCAGGTGTCCCAGGGCGAGAAAGGCAAGGTAAAACGAAGGGAAAAGTCCCACCCAGAAGAGAATCCCCCACCGAAAGAGTACAAAAAGCAGGCTACTTCCGGTGATGCAAACCGAGGAGTAAACCAAAAGCAAAAGCGAAAGGCGGGGATTGGTTACAAATCGGGGGTGGAAGAAGAGCGAACACCGCGCCGAATCGACATGGGCCATAATCACCACTTCCGGGTTTTCACCATTTTCCCCCACCACATTGGCGGACTCCCCAAAGCGAAAAAGAGCGCTGACCAGGGGGAAGGTAGCAAGCTCGGCGTATTCCAGGAAAAGCACCACCATACTCGAAACCAGAGACCACAGGGGCGCAACCCAAAGAAGAAAACCGGCCTGCGCCATCCCCAGCCACAGGAAAAGATGCCCCCAGGTGTAACTTGAAGGGGCCGGAAAAGCTTCCCACCCGGTGGTAATTCCCAGAGACTCCAGGCATTCTTTGATAAATCGAAGAAAATCCCACTCCTTCGAAGAAGCGGAAGGACGGGGCCCCACTTCCTGCAATTTGGAAAGCGTAAAACCAATGAAATCCTTCTCGCTCACGTGGTAACCTCCCGGCGAGCTATCCTCAAAAGGAGCTGCTGGGAGAGTAACATCAAAAGGAGAAATACTGGTACCGCCAGCATCGTTACCCGCAGCCCCCACCGTTCCCCGATCACACCCCCCAGAAAGGGGAAAAGGAGCATCCCCAAACCGTTATTGAAGAGCACCCACCCCGAAGCCAGGGAAGCGGTTTCCGGAAAAGCCGTCACCGCATAAGCTAAAGTAGTGGGAATGATCACCGAAAGGGAAAAACCGGCCACAAACAGGAAAAGAGATCCCCACAAAGACCCGGCCGACACCGAAAGGCTCAGGAAAACCGTCACCGCACCCCCCAAAGAACCGAAGCGGATGATGTTGAGGTGCCCCAGCCGATCGGACAACACCGAAAGCGATAGCCTTCCCACAAAAAGCCCTAACCAGAAATAGGAGAGAACGGGAGCAGCCTG
>Ga0308389_1000170_pt1 | contig 50311 bp, 37 predicted proteins | sample Hotspr2Sample148_FD_202362 | JGI IMG/M metagenome (GOLD analysis project Ga0308389, IMG submission 202362) | Hot spring phototrophic mat microbial communities from Mushroom Spring, Yellowstone National Park, Wyoming, United States - 20040719_148 ... | reverse complement strand
GGCAACGTTTCTTATGAAGCTTCCGTATTTTTCAAAGTAGGAGGATGGGACGATAATATTTTTTTTGGCGGCGGCGGAGTTGAATTAAGCATCAGATTATCTAAAGTTGAAATTGATTTAAGAAAACAAATTTACTCTCCAGAGCCTGTAATTTATCATGATTTCGCTAAAAGCGAAGAACATTTGCAAAACAAACTAAAAAAACAAGCGACTTCTCGAGAATATTTAAGAAAAAAACATCCGATATACGATAGTTTTATTCAAAACTATCATAGATTTTCTCAAGTTGTTCCTCCTAAAAAGAAAACAATTTCATTTGATAACTTGAGTTTTAATATAAAGCCTTTTATTAGCGTTTGCATACCAACAAGAAATAGAGCAAACTATTTGAAAGAGGCTATTGAGAGCGTATTCAAACAAAAATATGAGAATTATGAAATTGTTATTGTAGACGACGGCTCGACCGACGATACAAAAGAAATTGTAAATGGTTTCAATTCTCAAAAAATAAGATATTTTTATAAAGAACATACAAACGCTCCAAACACTAGGAATCGCTGCATTCAAGAATCTCGGGGAGAATTTATTCTCTGGCTTGACGACGACGATATTTTGGAAGAGAATGTTTTAATCAATTATGTTCAAGCAATAAACGATTATCCTGATGCTGATATATTCTATGGCATATTGCAATCTTTTGGACAAAGTTACCATTTGTATACCTATAACGATTGGTATAATAAAGAATTGGAGTTAATAGGTTATCTTAAGAATGGAGCTCCAATTCCAAATGGTAGTTCTTTAATCCGAAAAAGCGTTTATATTGAAAATGGTTTTTTAGACGAGTCTTTCTTAAGGGCTCATGATTATTTCTTCTGGACAAAAATTGCTCTTACGAAAAAATATAAGTTCAAATGCATAAATAAATTGACTGGATTCTATAGAATTCATCAATCAAATTTAACTGGGGAATTGAAACAAAATACCGATTATAGTTATGAAAATAGGATATTAAGATATATACTTCAAAACGCATATATACAGGAAATATACCCTGAAAAATTATGGAATTATTATTTCGAAAGTTCAATGAACGAAGCTTTGCTCGATTTATCGAGCAGATTTATAAATCGCGGCGATATTGAATACGGCCTAATATGTTTTATCAAAAGTCTCGAATACGATAGGTCCGAACAAAAATTTTCTATGGCTCGACAATTTCTAAACGATCAAAGATTATTGACGCTTTTTCCTTCTGTTATGAAAAATTTAAATAAAGCCGTTAATGGAGAAAAAACATATCCAGATTTTGTTAAAATCAAAAAAGAGGAATTAGAAGAAAAACAAGAATATGACAATTTTGTAAATATTGGAATGATTACTTATAATAGATTAGAATTTACAAAACAATCTATAGAATCTATTATTAAACATACAAAATATCCCTACGTGTTAACTGTCGTAGACAACGGCAGTTCCGATGGAACTAAAGAATATTTGCTCGAATTAAAAAATAAAGGCGTTATAAAAAATTTAATATTGCTTTCTGAAAATGTAGGAGTTGCGAAAGCCTCCAACATCGCATGGATAATTGAGCCAAAAGCTAAATATTATTTGAAGCTTGATAATGATATTGTAGTAGAAAAAGACGGTTGGCTTGAAACAATGGTTGAAACTATTGAAAAAATTCCGCAAGCTGGAGCCGTAGCTTATAATTTTGAGCCAATTTCTTACCCTTTACTTAAAATTAACGGCATTTTAGTAAGGCCAAAAATTAGGGGCAATTTAGGCGGAGCTTGCATTTTAATACCTCGGCGAACAGTTGAGAAAATTGGATATTGGAGAGACGATTACGGCTTATATGGCGAAGAAGACGCCGATTATGGCGTTAGAATTTCATTGTCTAATATGATTAATATTTATATGGCTGACGAAGATATTGGAAAACATCTGCCATCTGGAAAAGCCGCCGTTATTGATCCTATAACTTTTGAAGCTAAAGATGGAGTAGAAGAACAACTTTATCCCGAATATAGAAAATTCAAAGACGAATTAAGAAGGAAAAACGCGTCAGAAAATGGAGCTTTTAGAAGAAATGAAGAATTATATAAAACTAAGCATTTGCCTTTGTTTTATTTTTCTAACTTTGCAGCAGAGTTTTTACGAAAATACAACATTGAACCAGGAACTCTTCAAGGAGTTTTATTCATCCAAAACGAAATTAAAAAAATTGAAATAAAGCAACAATTAAAAGTATTTGCAATATTGAGCAATAAAACCGAAGCATGTTCATATTTGAGAATCGCTCAAGTTTTGGAAAATTTAAAATCGCAAAATATAGTCAGCTTTCATTATTTGAAAGATTTAATTGAAAAATTTGAAAATTATATATCATTAAATGAATTAAACAACTCTGATATTTTCATTTTTCAAAGGTATGTAAATAAGAATTCCGAAATATTGTTCTCATACATTAAAAAATTAAACAATAAAAAAATAATTTACGAAATTGACGATAATTTTTTTGAGATATGTCCAGAAAATATAAACTACAATGTAATCAAAAACCATGAAAGTTATATAAAATTTTTTCTAAAAAACAGCGATTTAGTTACAGTCAGCGTAAGTTATTTAAGAAAAAAATTTTTGCCTTATACAAATAATATTGCCGTTCTTCCTAATTTATTAGATCCGAAAATTTGGAATTTTAATTTCGAGAAAAAAAAGAATAAGAAAATTAAAATTTTATTTTCAGGCACTCCGACGCATGATAAAGATTTTAAAATAATTCTGCCCGCATTAAAAAAAATTATAGAAAATTATCGCGAGAAAGTAGAATTTTATTATGTGGGAGTTGTTGATGTAAAAGAGTTGTATTCATTAAATGCTATAAAAGCTTTTGATTTTACCGGCAATTATTTTGTATACGCAAAGAATTTGCAAAAACTAAATGCCGATATTGGATTAATACCTTTGGAAGTTACGGAATTTAACAGATCAAAATCCAACATTAAATGGCTTGAGTATTCGATTAATAAAATTGCGAGCATAATGACCGATATAGAGCCTTATAATCAAAGCGTAATTAATCGATATGATGGATTGTTGATTGAAAATACCGAAGAAGCCTGGTATAACGCTTTAAAAGAATTAATAGAAAACGACGAGCTAAGAAATTCGATTTCTAAAAATGCTTTTAATAGAGTTTCAAGAGAATTTTCGCTTGAAAATAAATCTTATTATTGGAAATTAATTTACGATCTGTTATATCAAGAAAACAAGCCTTTAGTTTCTATCATAATTCCCGTTTATAATAAGTTGGAATTGACAAAAAAGTGTTTGCAAGGAATTTTGGAAAACGATGCCGAAGTTGATTTTGAAATAATAATCGTTGACAATGATTCAAGCGATGGAACAAAAGAATATTGTGAAAAGTTATCGAGCGAAAATTCCAGAGTAAAATACTTCAGAAACGAAACGAATTTAGGCTTTTCTAAGGCAAATAATATTGGCGTTAAATATTCTTCAGGCAAATATTTAATGTTTCTAAATAACGACACTTATCCCCTAAACGGATGGTTAAAATCTTCTATTGATATTATTGAAAACGATATTCAAGTTGGAGCGGTTGGCTCAAAATTAATTTTCCCTGACGATACAATTCAACACGCGGGCGTCATTATTGTAGATGATAAACGCATTAGCGATCCTTTAGTTGCAAGACATATTTTTTATAAACTTCCTAAAGACAAACCAGAAGCAAATATAGCGATGGAATATCAAGCTCTTACTGCCGCATGCCTTTTAGTTAAGAAAACTGCTTTTTTAGAAGTTTTTGGTTTCGACGAAGAATATTGGAACGGTTATGAAGATGTAGATTTATGCTTTAAATTAAAAAAAGCTGGATATAAACTAATATATAATCCCGCTTCTGTAGTTTATCATTACGAATCTCAAAGCGGACCAGAAAGATTCGCTAAAGTGAAAAATAATATAGAACGGCTTCATTTAAAATGGCTTGGAAAAATAAAACCAGATTTTATAGTATTTCAAGATTCTACTATAATTAAAACTGAAGAAAATCATTTGAATATAAAGCCTTATTTAAAAGAAGACCAAAAATTAGAAAACGCTATTATTCGAGATATAAATTTAACGGAAGAAGACAAAATTTATTCTGAAGCTTTTGTTTCTATAATTATTTTGACATATAACCAATTAAAATATACTAAAGAATGTTTGGAGTCTCTTTATGAAAATACAAAAATAAAATTTGAAACGATTATTGTCGACAATGCAAGCGTCGATGGAACCCGCGAATATTTGCAAAATTTTGCAAATGAAAAGAAAAACGTTAAGTTGATATTTAACGAAAATAATTTAGGATTTCCAACGGCTGTTAATCAAGGAATTAAGGCGTCTGATGGCAATTATATCGTTATAGCTAATAACGACATTGTTTTTACAAAGCGTTGGCTTGAAGGATTGTTGAAAGCTATTAATAAGAAAAATTATTATATGATTGCCGGTCCAATATCGAATTTAGTAAGCGGATTCCAGATCGATCAAAACGCGCGATATAAAAGCGTTGAGGAAATGAAAAAATACGCCGATGAAGCAAGAATTAAGAATAAAGATATGTTTTTTGAATTTCCCAGAGTCGCTTTTTTATGCGCTTTAATAAAAAGGGAATTGATAGATAAAATTGGCGGTTTGGACGAGAGATTTAGCCCTGGAAACTTTGAAGACGACGATTTTTGCTTGCGAGCTCAATTAGCCGGATATAAAACTATAATAGTTAAAGACGTATTTATACATCATTATGGATCAAAAAGTTTTACCGCCGAAGGAATGCAAAAATATGCCGATAGATTAAATAAAAACAGGCAAATTTTTGTCGAGAAATGGGGCGCCGATCCCGACGAGCTTTGGTTAAAAGGAAAACCGATTAAGATTCGAAAATATTATTATCCTATAAACAAAAATTATTTAATAGAAAAAGTCGAAAGAATAAAATTGCATATTGACGACGGAGAATTAAATCTTGCTGAGCGAGAGATTAATTTAGCCAACGAATATTTAAAAAATAATTCGAAAAATATCGATCAAGAAATATTAAAAAGATATTACGAGATATTGTTTAAATTTGATTCATTAAAAGATCACAATATTAAAGAATTTGAAGAACTTTTATCGAAAGCATATGAGAATTATACGAATAAAAATTTTGAAAACTCGGTCGAGTTGTTTGAAAAAGCGAAAGCGATATACGAAAATTATCAAAATATAATTTCTTCTTTTAAAAAAAATGAAATTTATTCTTTTGGAGGAGCAATATATCTAAGCGTAAAAAACTATGAAAAAGCCATAAAATACTTTGAAATTGCAAGCCAGTCAGACAAAAATGATTATAAAGCCTTAGAAGGCTTATCTGAAGCTTATTTAGGCATTGGCGATACGCAAAAAGCTTTCGAATATCTTAAAAAAGCCATTGAAATAAATTCCAACGATAAAGAACTTCAAAATAAGTTTTTGAAATTAAAAACGACTCAGGAGTAAATATATGATAGAAAAAGAAAAATTATTAAATATTTTAGAAAAAATTAATAATGGCGAAATAGAAAAAGCTTTAGAACAATTAAATGAAATCGATGAAAATTCGATTTGCGAAAAAGAATTTTTAAAAAATCTAAAATTAATTAAAGGAGCCGCATATCTTCAACTTAACTTTCTTGAAGAAGCTCAAATCGAATTTGAAAAAGCTTTAGAATTAGATCCAAAATCTTCGTCTGCTTGTTTGGGTCTCGGCGATATTTTTTATAGATCAGGTTTGTTTAAAGAAGCAAAAACAATGTTTGAATACGCGATTTATTTTGAGCCTGATAATAAATCCGCTCAAGTCGCGCTAAGAAAGACAAATCAAAAACTTTCATTGCCTGAAAATGACAATTCGCTAATAACTCTACAAATTCAAAACGAAGAAATAAATAATATCTCATATGACGAAAATGTCAATACGAAATCCGTATTAAAAAAATTTGAAAATAATTTAAGCGAGGCTTATCGTTTATATCAAGAAAAAAAATATTTTCAAGCTTACGAAAAAATAATTGAAGCTCAAAAATTATTCGACGAAAAAGAAATATCGTTAAACAAAGAAGACAAAGCTTCTGTTTATAACTTGAAGGGATTTATTTTAATTGGTCTTCAGAATATAGAAGCCGCAAGATCATCTTTTGAAACCGCTCTTCATTTAAATCCCAATTCTTCTCAGGCTTGCGCTGGACTTGGAGAAATTTTTTTATCACAAAACAATATTATGCAAGCTAAAATTATGTTTGAGTGGGCTATTGAAAATAATCCAGAAAACGAAGTCGCAAAAAATGGATTAGCTAAAGCAAATAAAAAATTAGGCTACGACGATTCGCATAATACGCTGAACATCGATAAACAAAAATTGAATATGGATTCTTTTTACGAAATTATCGGCGAAGCTTATAAAGATTTTATTAATAATAATTTTGAAAAGGCTTTAGAGAAAGCTTTAATTGCCGAAAAAATTTTATTGAATATTGAAGAAGAGCAAACTTTAGAAATATCCAGTCTTAAAAATTTCATTGGCTTTATTTATTTAAATTTAAAACAATTTGAAAAATCTCAGATACAATTTGAAAGCGCCTTAAATTTAAATCCGAGCTCTTCTCAAGCATGCGCTGGATTGGCCGAATTATTTTATTTGCTTGAAGATTATCCAAAAGCAAAAATTATGTTTGAATATGCGGTAAAAAATAATCCTTTAAACAAATTTGCAAAGCAAGGATTGTTGAAAACAAACAAGAAATTAAATTTAAATCCAGAACATAATTCTCTTCAGTAAAATGGAAAATTGCCTTTGCGATTTATACTATAAAGCTATATCGCTATTTGAAAATGGAAATTTCGAAGAATCTATAAAATTATCGCTTGAATTGAAAGATAGATTATATGAAACAAATAAAAACGACTCAAATTTAGATTATGAATCTATTTTAATTTTAATCGGATTCAATAATTTGTTTTTGGATAAATTAATCGAAAGCAAAATGTTCTTTGAAAAAGTTTTAACTTTAAATCCTTTTTCGCCAGAAGGAGCCGTTGGATTATCGATATGCTTAAAAAAGCTTGGCTATCAAAAGAATTCGAAATTGTGGATTCAATGGCTAAAAGAAAACGACAATTTAAATGTCGCTCTAAATTCTTTTTATTTAAAAAAATGGGTTCAAGAAAATGAATTTGAATTTGACTCTTAGCATGATAGTTAAAAACGAAGAAAGATATTTAAAAGAATGTCTCGAATCCGTTAAAGACATAGCGGATGAAATTGTTTTAGTCGATACTGGCTCTACCGACAATACCATTAATATTGCTAAAGAATACGGAGCGAAAATTTTTCATTTTAAGTGGATAAACGATTTTTCAGCCGCGCGAAATTACGCTTTGGCTAAATCAAAAGGAGTATGGATTTTGTATCTGGACGCCGACGAAAGGTTATCGGAAAAATCTAAAGAAGAGTTGAGAAAAATTATATCTACTAAAGAAAAAGCGGCGTACTATTGTTACGTAAAAAGCTTAGATGAAACAAGAGGAACGCCAAGCGTAATGAAATATCCAAGATTATTTAAAAATTCAAAAAAAATAAAATTTGAGGGGAAAGTTCACGAACAGATATTAAATAGTTTGCTTTTGAACAAATATATTATAAAAGAAAGCTCAATTGAAATTATACATTTAGGCTATAATATACCGAAAGAAGAACTTGACAAAAAAGCTCAAAGGAACTTGTCGCTTTTATTAGAAGAGTATCAAAAGCATAAAACTTCATATTTAGCTTTTCAAATCGCTCAATCGTATGGAATACAGAACGACAAAATAAACGCTGTAAGATTTTATCTTGAAATGCTGTCGATAAACGATCAATGTCCAGAAGCGTATAAAGCTCATGCGTATAGATATTTAGCGGCTTTTGAATTAGATTATGGCAGCGAAGATAAAGCTTATCAATACTATCAAGAAGGATTAAAGTTTGACGAAACGCACGCTTTGTTGAGATATGTTGGCTCTCAAATATACTTTAAGAAAGAAAACTATCAAGCCGCTTTGAACGAGGCTTTAAAAGCTGTAAATTACAATGAAGAATTATTAAGCGGCGAAAAGATTAAAGAATTTGATTTTTATATCGATCCCGAGGATTTTATCATATTAGGTTTGCGTTCCGCTCTAAAAGTTAATGATGTGACATCTTTTGAAATTCTAATGAACAAACTGCTCTGGTACAAAAAAATTGACATTTATAATTTGATTAAAGATTGCTATAATGGCGATGGTAGTTCGATAAAAATTGAACCACAAGAATATTCTAAATTTTTAATTGATTTGCTTATTGATTTGATTGAATTTAGAAAAGATTTTTCTATGCAAATTAGATTATTAGATAAATTAATTAACCTTTTTGGAATAAATGCAAGAATTGCAGCAGTTTATGGAATTATTTTGTATGAAAATAAAAGTTTAGAAAAAGCCGAATATTTTTTAAAAGAAGCGATAAATTTAGGTTCCATGCATCCAACAGTCAGGTTTTATTTAATAGGCTTATACGCTTCTAAAGGAAATTTTAAGGAAATAAAAAAAATTATTGAAACAACTGAAAGAGATTTTGTAAATAATAACGAAGTATTAGAAAAATTATTTTTAATAAAACAAAAAATTATTTAAAAAAAATTAAATTTTTTTTACAGGAAAACGATAATTAAATTGTAATATTAAAAATTTGGCACGGAAGCCAAATGAACAAAAAAAACAAAACAAGGAGGTACTAAAATGGGGTTCAAAGTCAACACCAACGTCGACGCGTTAAATGCGTACTATGCTTTAAGAGCAACAACCGAGAAAACCGTCAAATCGCAGTTACGGCTAGCTACAGGCAAGCAAATCAACCATGTGTGGGATGACACATCTGGTTTCAATATCGGCAAGTCTCTTGAGACAAAATTCAAAGTAATGAAGTCTGTTCAAACAAATGTAAACGCCGCAAAAGATATGCTTTCGACGGCTGAAAGCGCATTGTTAAATATTAAAGACTTGCTGACAACAATTGAGACCAAGATTTCAGATGCTTCAAATCCAACTGCCAATAGGGAATCAATTGCAAGAGATATTACCGCTTTGGCAAATGAAATTGGAAGCATTTTGAAAAATACTAAGTATAACGATACCAATTTGCTTGTTGGCGAAGCTGCTGCGACAACCAACATTGCGTCTGGAGCGTTCTCCTTCCAAGTATCTGATACTTTTGAAGACAGATTGTTATTGAACTATGCGGCAGATATTGCGAGATCTAATGCTGTAAACGTTGGCGGACAAGTCGGAAATATCAGAATAACTACTACTTTGGCAAATGCTCTAAGCAGCATGATTAACGTGTCAGTTGGCAGAACAAGCGATACTCAATATGCTCAGGCTATATTATCTTTGGGCGGCAGCGGAAACGCCTTGGCGACATTCAAATCTGCAATTGACGAAGCATTGCAAAGAATTGGCAACTTGGCTCAAAGATTGGACGCTAAAAACGAATTCTTAAATGTTGCAATTGCAAATGCTGAATCAAATTACAGCAGATTGTTCGATGCGGACTTTGCTCTTGAACAACTGAATGTAGCCAAAGGACAGTTAATGCAACAATCGGGCGTTGCGATGTTAGCTCAATTGAATATGGCTCCACAGATGGTATTGCAATTATTCCGATAATCGAAATCTTTCTAAAAAGAGCCCCCTTGACCCCAGGGGGCTAATTTTTTTATAGAAAAACTAAAAAAAAATCGGTATAATTATGTATGCAACATCAAACAATATAAAAATGAATAAAATAAATCCATATTTAATGAATGAAATTTTAGAAGCTTCGCCCCAAAAATTGCTTTTGAAGGTTTATGATTATGCAATAGCTGGAGTTCAGGCTAAGAATTTGGAAAAAACAAATAAAGCTATTTCTCTTTTAATAGAAGCTTTAAATTTTGAAGATCCACAGGCAAAAGAAATATCGATTATGTTGTATAACTTATATCAATTTTGTCAGGAACAAATGCGACAAAAGAATTATGATATAGTTTATAAAATTTTATCAGAGCTTAGAGATACATGGATTGCAATATTTAATAAGAAGTAATTTATGTTAACTTTAAAATAAGGAGTATTGGCAATGGCCGATATTCTATCAACTTCGGGCATTAAAGAGTTAGTCAACGCTTATAAAACTAAAGAAATCAACAGACAGGTCGCTCCGCTTCAGAATAGAAGAAAAAAAATAGAAAACTTAAAAAAGGCGTGGGAAGATCTGAGTAATAGACTTCAGGAATTAAAGACAAGAAATGATATCCTATTAAAAGTTGGCAATAACTCAATATTCAAAAATAGCAAAATCGCAAAAAGCAGCGCTGAAAAGTATGTAAAAGCCGAGGCTTCTTCTACGGCTGATTTTAACTCATATAACATAAGACCATTGCAGCTCGCAAAAAAAGATATAGTTTTAAGTGTGACAGACATTGGAGCTAATGAATTGTTTGAAGTAACAGCGGGAGTTTATCAAATTAAAATTAAAAGCGGCTCAAAAGAAGCAATTTTATCTTTTGAATTGGATGGTTCTGAGAACTATTCTCAAGCTTATCAAAAAATATATCAATCAGCTTTAAATAATAACGACGCGAAAGAAATATTGTCTGTCGCTTATTTTAGTCCCAATGCTTCTCACGCGGCCTTATCATTTACGGCAAAGAATACTGGGCTCGGCAATAAGCTTATATTTGAAGATTTAAATGGAGGAATTATACTTGAAAAGCTAAATCTTACCCATAAGTTTGCAGACAACGAATTAAACGCAAAATTCTTATTCAATGGAATTGAAATTATCAGGGAATCAAATACTATAGACGACATTGTAGAAGGCGTAAAATTTACCTTAACAGGAATTCCTTCTCCAGAAGAAGAAGATGTGAATATAAGAGTTGAAAAAAATACTTCCGCAATATTTTCAGATATAAAATCATTTTTCGACAAGTTTAATCAAGTTTTTATATTTATACAAGAAAGAATGAAGTCCAACAGCTTAGGTCGCGGAGTTTTTGCGGGCAATTCTACAATATCATCGTTGTATACTTATATTAATTCTATATTATCGCAAAGAAATACAAACCTTGGCAATGATAAATATCAGAGTTTATACGATATTGGAGTTACTTTTGATCCTCAAAAAGGAATAACAATAGACGAAGAAAAATTTAAAGCCGCATTTGAAGACAAGCCTGAAGAAGTTGAAAACTTTTTTAATAATGAAAATTACGGTTTGGCTAAAATTATAAATGAAAACATAATTAATAAGTATATAGGCGACGACGGGACAATAAAAAAAATTAGTTCCTCTTATGATAAAAGCATAAAAGCAATGAACGACAAAATATCTTTGCTGGAAAATAGAATTGAAAGGTCGGCTAATATTTTGAGATCAAGATATCAATCTTTGCAATTGCAACTAGCGTCATTATTTTCTCAACAAAGCTTTTTTTCGACTTTTAGAGTTTAATTATGGATGAAAATAGAAGCGAGTTGAAAAAAATACTGAATGAAATATTAGAAACGTTAAATGCTTATAATGAGGATAATTTAGACGATATAATTAAGCATATTCAGGATAAAATTGAAAAATTGAAAGAGTTTAATAGTTTAAATAAAAACAAAGCTCTTAACAAAAAAGAAAAAGAATTAAATAAAGAAATTGAAGATTTGCTTAAACAAATTTGCCAAAATTACGATAATATAATACAACAAAAAGAAAATGAGCTTAAAAAAATAGAGCAAGAATTAAAAGAAATTAATAATAAAAAAAATTTGGCAAATTATTTAATTAGGAGATAAAAGTGAAGATAGAAGTTAATAATAATGGTTTTATTAAAAACAGTTATTTCAAAGTAGAGTTTAAGGAGCCTGAAATGAAAAAAGACAAAAAAGACAGCATAGAAATTTCGCGGGAGGCAAGAGAAATGCAAAAATTAAAAGTCGCTCCGAAAAATTTATTTATGATTAAGGAAAAAATTAAAGCGGGCTATTATTCAAGCGACGAGGCTATAGAATTCACAGCTAAAGCAATACTAAAAGAAATTTATGCAAATTAAGCGAGCTTGTAAAAGTTCGCTTAATTTTTTCCTTTCTATATTTTCATTTCTTTATTTTTTTATTATTTTAAGCAAAACTAATTTCTTTCTTTAAAATGCAAGATATAGAAGTTTTAAATAATAAGCTTCAATTATTAGGCAAACTCGCTGCAAGTTTGGCTCACGAAATTAGAAATCCTCTTTCTATAATTCAATTAAATTTGCATTATATTGAAATGTCAAAGGATTTTGAAGAAATAGTAGAGAGCGTAAAAAGTTGTAAAGAGGCTGTCGATAGAATTCAGAGACTTGTAGAAAATACTTTAGATTTTTCAAGAGCTAATTCTTTAGAAAAAAAAATGGTCAATTTGAACGAAATAATAAATAAAGCTTGCGATATAATATCTTTAAAAGCTAAAATGAATGATATTTTTTTGTTAAAATTATTAGATAAAAACTTGCCTTTGGTAAATGTTTCTTTTAACAAAATTTTACAAGTTTATTTAAATCTTATGACAAATTCTATTGAAGCTATTGGAAAGAGAGGACGGATTATAGTTTCAAGCAGATATTTATGCGAAGAAAATGTTATCTATTCCGAAATAATTGATAATGGCAAAGGCATTCTTGAGGAGGATAAAGAAAAAATCTTTCAAGATTTTTTTACCAGCAAGTCGTATGGCACGGGATTAGGTTTAGGAGTTTGCAAAAGGATTTTGGAAGAACATCAGGCTGATATAGGTTTTGAATCGGTCTATGGAGAAGGAGCGCGGTTTTATATTAAATTTATGTTGACAAAATAAGCTCAGGTGAAGATATATGAAATATTCAATTTTAATAATAGACGACGACGAACTTATATGCGCGTCGATGAAAAAAGTTTTGACTAAATTAGGCTATGAAGTTGAAACATGCTCTAACGGTTGTCAAGTCGAAGAGACGGTTAAAAGATTTCAACCAGATGTAATATTATTAGACATTTATTTGTCTGATTTTAACGGGATAGATATTTTAAAGGAAATGCAAAAAAAATATTACTATATTCCAGTTATTATGATAACTGGTTATTCTGACGTAAAAACGGCTGTTGAAGCTATGAAAATAGGAGCTTTTGATTTTTTGTTAAAACCCCTTGAAGTAGAACAGCTCGAAGTTGTAATTAAAAAAGCGATAGATAAAATAACTTTGCAAAAAGAAATAAATAGATTGCGAGAATTGGCAAGCGGCGACGAAATTAATTCAGATTCTTTTGGCTTAAGCAAAGTTATTTTAAAAGTTGTTAATATGGCTGAAAGATTGGCGGCTAGTCCCGATACTACAATTTTGCTTGAAGGAGAAAGCGGAGTTGGCAAAGAATATTTTGCAAAATTTATTCATCAAAGAAGTCCGCGTAAGAGCGCTCCGTTTGTTTCAATTAATTGCGGAGCTATTCCTAAAGAATTGGCTGAAAGCGAATTATTTGGTCATGAAAAAGGAGCTTTTACAGGCGCCGCTCCAAAAACAAAGTTGGGAAAATTTGAGCTTGCTAACGGCGGAACAATATTGCTTGACGAAATTGGAGAATTGTCATTGGATTTGCAAGTAAAACTTCTTAGAGTTTTGCAAGAAAAAAAATTTTTTAGGCTTGGCGGCGAAAAAGAAATTTCCGTAGACGTTAGAGTTATAGCGGCGACAAATCGAAATCTTGAAGAAGAAGTTAAAAAAGGAAATTTTAGAGAAGATTTGTATTATAGACTTAATGTCGCAAAAATTATAATTCCGCCGTTAAGAGAAAGAAAAGATGATATAAAATTTTTTGCGATGAAATTTATTGACGAATTTTCCAGGAAATTTAACATACAAATTAAAACAGTTGATAAAGATGTTTTTGACTTGCTTGAAAATCAGCTTTTTAGAGGCAACATTAGAGAATTGCGAAATGCAATAGAAAGAGCTGTCTTAATGTTGGATGAAAACGAGCTTAAGAGAGTTCATTTTTCATTTTTGGAAAAGGATGAAAATACTCCGCGAGCCGACGAATTTGTATTAAAAATTCCGAAAAATGGAATTAGAGCCGATATTGTTTTGAAAGAATTAATATTGAAGACTTTGCAAATTACAAATGGAAATCAAGTGAAAGCAGCTAAAATATTAGGGCTTTCTCGTTCAAAGCTTAGATATAGAATGGAGCAGTTAGGAATAGAAGTATCAAAAAAAATTGAATAATAAATATTAAATTTGGAAAATTTTATATTATAGCGAGCAGTATGATTAATCGTAATAGATTTTAAATTCAACGCGATTATTTTTTTTGCGATTTGAGTCGTTAGAGGTTGAAAATCTTGGCTCTTTTTTTCCTTTTGATAAAACGGTTATTCTATTGTTTTCTATTCCGATTTTAAGAAACAAATTTTTTATAAAATCGGCTCGTTGTAAAGAAATTTCGTTTGCTTTCTGGTCGGTGTAAGATTGATCAGCGTGGCCGATTAACTCTATTTTTAAATCCGGATTTTGAAGCAGCGTTTTTCCGATATCGTCGATGATTAGATATGACGCTAATTCTATTTTATTTTGCGAATTAAAAAAGACGATTTGATTTTCGATTTGAGCAATTATGCTTTCATATTTTAACTTTAAATTTTCGCTTGTATTGTTTTTTAAAGTTAATTCTTTTTTGGAAGTTTCAATTTCCTTTTGATCAATTTGGCTCGATTCAGTTGCTTTGCTTTGAAGAACTTTTTGCTCCTCTGTTGCGCTATTAACGCTTGAGATTAATTTTTCGTATAAATTTAAAAGCCGATCATATTCTTCTTTAGTAATAAAATTCTCATTTATTACTGCCTGTGAAAAATTATTTCTATTCGAATAACTTTTTTCATAGTATTTTGAAAAGGAAAAATAATATTTAAATCCAATAATTGCTTCTATATATGCGTCGTTATATCCGCTTTTAAAGATATTGCCGGCCTTTCCGTCTAAAGCGTCAGTGTTTGACAAATTATAGGTTATAAAAAAATTTAAAGCTAATTTTTTTGATAGACTTTGAATGAAACCTGAAGCAATTTTGAATTGAAATTTAATCATCATTTCAAAATTAGTAGCTTTAAAAAAAATTATTCCGCCGCCTAATGAAAATATAGGAGATAATCCAAAAATTGAGAGCGGATAGTAATTAAGAAAAAAATCTTGAGATATAATTGTAGATTTGTGATTTTGATCTAAGGTTAAATAATTATACGAAAGAGAATAAGCAAAGCTTATTTTATCGATTTTTCCATAGTCCAATCCCGCTCCGAAACCATGATTAAGTCTTTGAGGAGGAATGTCCGAAGAAACAAAGCGCGGATACTTTAAAAAAAAATTCAAAGAGAAATATTCAAAAGAATTGTTTTCATCAGATTGAGAGTAGATTAAACAATTAAAACTACAAATTGAAATTAAAACTATAAAGCTACTTTTCATTTTATTTTTTAAAATGTAAATAAGTTTCTATTATTGTTAAGTACAAAAGGACAAAAATACCGATAAAATATCTTTTAAATAATCTTTTGGGCTCGCATAATAAACGCCAAAGCCATTCAAATCCGATTTTTTGGATGAATAAAGGGGCCCTGGGAAAAACTCCAGCAAATATATCGAAAGCGGCTCCCAAGCCTATTAATACATTTGATTGAACTTTATCTATGTTTTCATGTATCCATTTTTCTTGTTTTGGGGAACTTAATGATATTAAAAGAAAATTTGGTTTTGTTTTGTTTATATAATTGATTATAAATATATTTTCTTCTTTAGTAAAATTATTAGAATAAGAAGGAGAATAAGCGCCTACGAAATTAATTTTTCCGAATTTTTTTTGAGCTCTTGTTTGTATTTCAGTTAAATTTTTGTCATTTGAACCAAGCAAAAAAATCGTATAGTTGTTTTTTGAAGACAACTCAAAAATTTTTTCAATTAAATCTGGACCTGAAATTCTTTCTGGCAATGGAGATTTGAATAGTTTCGATAAAAAAACGATTGGCATACCATCCGCCAAACGCAGATTAGAAGAGTTATAAGCTTCGAAGCGGCTAAAATCTAAAAAAACATTTTGCAAACTATTTACGTTTAGCTCGTTGACTGATATTTTCTTATTATTTGAAATAGCAGATTCGAATAATTCTAAGGTTTTCTTTAACGAAATTTTGTCAAAAGATAAAAGAGCGAAATTAAAAGATTTGTCGTTTTCAAAGAAATTAAATTTAAGCGATATCTTTAAAGCTTTAATAAAATTATCAAACGCTTTTTTGTCCCAGTTTTCTTTTATTGATTTATATGAGTAGTATAAAAAATAACAAGTAAAAAAATCTTGCTTTAAATTTTGAGAAACTTGCATTTTATTGAAATAATCTTCTATCCATCTGATGTTTTTAGCGAAAATTTTTTTTAGATTTAATGCTGTAATTTGTTCTGAACGAATTATAAAAGAGGCTTGAAAGATATAGTGAAAAATATCAAATGCCGGCAATTGTTTTTTAACGGCGTATTCAAAATCAAAAATTACGGCTGAGGAATCAAGAAGTTTAATATTAAAGGGAGTAAAATCGCCGTGAGAAAAAACAAGAGGAAATTCTTTGCGTATTAAATTTGAAAGAATAAAATTAATTTGTTTATACTCTTTTGATGTTATGTAATTATATTTTAATAAGAAAAGAGCCTTGTTTTTCAAACTCTTTAATAATTCTGTTTTATTTGATTTTTTGTAATCGATAAAATGACGATTAAGCTGAAGTACGGTTTGAAATATTGTTTTGTTAATTCTTAAAGGGGGGGTTTTAAAATTTCCTCGAATTTCTTTCGTTGTCAAATAATAATAATCTTTATGCTTGCCATAATTGGAAATTCTTGGAGTAATTATATTAGGCGAAATTAACTTTTCAAATTCTTTAAGAAATTTTAGTTCTCTTTTTAATGGGATATTGCTTTGAGAAATTTTTAATATAGAAAAATTTTTATCGTTTTTTTTAACTTTAAAAATATAACGTTCAATTCCATTTGTAAAATTGCTTATAGCGACAATTGTTTTATAATTTTTATTTTTTGTCGAATTGAATATTTTAACGGCCTGGTTGATTAAGTCTTTACCATTTTCGTTCAGAGAAAATTTTTTGTTGTAAATGTATTTAATGAAAGGATAAAATATTATCGAAGAATGAAGCAGAGTTTTATAAAAAAATTTCGAGGGATTTACAAATTTAATCGAAGAAGAAAATGATTTAAAATTTTCTAAAGATAAATAAATTTCTTTTCCGCCTAAGGCGACTATTTTTAGAAAGTCTTTTTTATTATGCGAATTGTCGAATAGCATCTATCGTTTCTTTTTTGTTTGACTTTTGTTTATTTAATAAATTTTGATAAATCAAGGAAATATTTAAGAAGGCGGACTCTGCTGAGTATTCTTTTTCAAATATAGCTCGTCCAATGTTTCCCATCTTTTGTCGCAATTTGACGTCTTTATGAATGATTTGAATTTTTTTAATTAATTGCGATAAGTTGCCTGGTTCGATGAAAAAACCATTAGTTTCTTCGCGACAAAGCTCTTGCAATCCGCCAATTTTAGATACGATTATTGGTTTTCCAAAAGCCATAGCGTCTAAAGCCGTAATTGAAAAAGTTTCCAATGATATAGATGGAACGACAACGGCTGTTGATCGAGCAATCCAATCTAAAATATTTTTTCTTGGAAGTTCTCCAATAGCGTTAAAATTTGAAGGCAAAGGTTTTTTTAGATCTGAATTGTTTCCAATCGCGACAAATTTTATATCTGGCAATTCTTTAGCGGCATCGATTAAAATATTAATTCCTTTCGCTTTTTCAAGACGACCGACGAAAAGAAAATAATTTTCGTCTACTTCTGATTTAGTTGGGTTTTCAATTAAAAAATTTTTTCTTACAAATATTTTATTTTCTTGATAACCAGCTTGAAAAAAAATTGATTTGACAAATTGACTTGGAGCTATGTAAGCGTCGACTAAGTGTTTATAAGCGTCTTCATTTTCTAAAATTGAATTTGCAAGCAATAATGTTTGCAGTTTGGAGTTTCTATAACATTGTTTTTCTACGCTGTTAATTAAGGGTTCTTGAAGACATTCGAAACAAATTCTATCGTTTCTAAAAAATTTGCCGTTGACGCAAAGAGGTCTATAATTGTGAAGCGATTGAACTATTGGAATGTTATTTTCTTTGCAAGCGTAGTAAACTGAAGGAGAAATTAAATGAATTAAGTTAAAACAGTGACATAAATCGATTTTTTCTTTTTTAATAATTTCTGTAACGTTTTTAAATGTTTTTTTATTGAATGAGTAATTTACAAGAAGATTTGCTTTTTCAAATAACGATAATTTTTCGATATCCGAATTTGATTTTTGATATACGACTAAATCGATATTATGTCTTTTCATATTTTCAACTTCGGCGTTAAACATATAATCTTCGCCGCCGAAATTGATATAATAGTTATGAATGAATAATATTTTCATATATTTCTTTTAATTTTTTTTGTTTGTATTCCCAAAAAAAGATTTCCTTAATTTTGCAATTTTTGTTATCAAAATTTTTTTTTTCGATTTCATTTATTGCCGTCGCAATTTTTTGTGCTAGACTGCTATAATAGCTTAACTCAATTTTAAAGCCAAAATTATCTGGAATTATTAAAGAAGGACCTTGAACATTAAAAGCTATTGGGACGATATTTTTAGATAAGGCTTCAAGCAAAACGAAAGCTCCAGACTCGCGATAAGCTGGATGCAGTATGATATCATATTCTTCTATTTTTTTTAAGTAATCTTCTCGAGGCAAGGGTTTGTATATATTTATCAGTTTGATTTTTAAGCTTTTAATAATTTTTTCGAGTTTTTTCTTTTCTGGTCCATCTCCATAGATATCGAGTTGAGAATTAGGGTAGAGTTGAATGAACTTAGCGAAGGCTAAAATCGCTAAATCAAATCCTTTGTTTTTTACAAGCTCGCCAGAACATAAAATCTTTATTAAGGGATTTAAAAACGACAATCTTATCGCATATTTAGAAATTATCTCATTATGAGAAATTCCTATAGCTGGCATAAGAAAAACGTTTTTGTTGATTTTTTTTATGAAGTTATAAGTTTCTTGATTGGCGGCAAGGACAAATGCCGCTTTTTTAATTTTTGAAAAAGGATTGATGAGAATGAAAAATCTCATAATTTTTTGAAAAAGATATTTAAGTTTTTCTTTAATTGGCATAGTTAAGAAAAAAGTAAAAGGCAAGTCGTAAACGCCCGCTAAAGGACCAATTCCGAATCTTTTTAATCGCAATGTGAAGCAAGGCGCGTAAAAATTTGTAAACGTAATCGAATGAATGAAATCGATATTTTCTTTTTTTAAAATTTCTTTTGCTTTGAAATAAGCTAAAATTTGCCATAGAAAATAATAGAGCATTATTCCGCGTTTCTTTTTTTTCCAAAAAGAAAACATTTTTGGCAAGTCGACATACTCAAAAAATAAATTTGGATTGGGATTTTTATTTATGTAATCATTTATAGATGACTGATTATTTTGGCGAGTAATTACTATTGTTTTGCCTATCGAGCTTAACATTTCAGAGAATTTCCAGCCGACCAAAGCTTCGGAGCCTTTATTTGGTTCGCATGCGTATGCTATAGCTAAAATTTTCATTGGAAAAATTTTCCATAAATGTCTTTTAATATATTATCGACCGCCTGATCGTCGTTTTTTGTAAAATGTATTATAGAAATTTTCTTTTGAAGCTTTCGCCATTCTTCATATTGTTTGCTAATTTCTTTTAAGGATAATTCTTGTTTGCGATTATAAATTAGTTCGGGGTTTTCTTCAATTGCATAAATTACTTGGGGTTTTGGGATTATTTTCCAGATTAGCAGTACGAATTTATTTGAGCTTAGACCAATTCTTGCGGGGTGTACGTACAAATCTAAAAAGTATCTATCGAATACGACGCAAAAATTTTTGGCAAGTATTTTTTTTATTATAAATAAATAACCTAAAATGTAATCGAGAGAATAGTAAAATAAACGAAATAAAAAAAAAGGGCCGGGTTTATCGCGAGGAGAAACTTGGAAATTAGATTCGTTTTTATTAAGAATTAATTTGGATAGCGTTGGAAATAAGTTAGGTCGCAAGTGAAATGAATTAAATTTTAAAAAACCGTTTGCGTCGGAATTTTTAGAAATAATTTTTTTAATTATAAAGCTCTTTCCGCAGCCGTCTGGACCTACAATAGCAATAAAAGGGGCGTTTGCAAATTTAAAATAGTTTACGACGTAAAATAAAAAAGCGTTGGCAAAAAGCTTAATATGAAATAAAGGTCTAAATAATATTTTTGATATTCGAAATTTTAACGCTTGATTTATTTCTAATTGAGTTTCGGAATATTTTTTTCTTTCTATTAAATTAAATATGTATTCGGCTTTAGCGAAATTAAAATTTATTAATTTTGAGATTATTTTTGATTTGTAAGATAATACGAAATAAAAATAAAAAGAATTAACCGCTGAATCGGCTTTATTAAAATCGCCAATTGAAATTTGCATTAAAATATTTTTTATAAAAAAATAAAAAGGGGCGAATTTAAAATTATTGATTAAAATTAGATCGTCTTTAAGAAAGATTGAATTATTGTCGAAAAATATTTTATCTTTTAACGATATTCTAAAAATTAAGTCGATTTGAATTGCGGAATTAATATTTAAATCTCTTTGTATTGCAAAAATTGAAGTTAGTCTATTTTTTTTTTGAAATTTAACAATAAAATGATTTTTGCTAAAAAGTTCGATAATAAAATTAGTTATAAAATTTATATCTCTTTTTTCGCATAGAATATCTAAATCTCTGCCGTTAAAATTATAATTTTCGTCAAAACCGCTAAGTATTGCGTAATTTGTCGAAGATAAATTAAGATTGTTTATTAGCTGTTTTAAGAGCTGTCGTTTTAACGTAAGTTCCTTTGACATAAAAGTATAATTTCCCAATTGCGTATTTTGGATAAAGGAGCAGAGCTATGAGATAATTTGTCGCCGCTTTTAAGTAGCTTTTGCGCGAGAATTCAATCGTAGATAATTTATAAAAAACAAATCCTAAATCTTTAAGTTTAATAATTAATTTTTTTGTAAAAGTGAGTTTTTTAAATGATTCTTTAAAGCGAGCATAATCTTCTGCGGCGTTTTCATCGTGATCTGAAAATATTTTGTTTTTGATCCATCGATTGATTATTTTAATTTCGGTTAAATTTTTGACTGTCGTAGAATCGGATCTAATGCGAGCATAAACAAGTGGAATATCAAGCAATTTAACTTTTAAGCCAGCTTTCAAGAATCTATTGATTAAATCAATATCTTCGCCGAGCAATAAGTTTTCGTCGTAACCGCCGATTTTTAAGATATCATTTTTGCGATAAAAAAAAGAAGCGTGAGAGAATCCCACCAATTCTTTATTATTAAAGACCTCGTAAATTTTTTGTTCGTTGGTATATGGAGAGCTTGAGGCTCCAATTGGCTTGCCATTTTCATCGACGTAATAAATAAAAGAGCCAAGCAAAGAATATTGAGGATTTTGTAAAGCGAAGTTTAATTGAGTTTCTAATCTGTCATAAGTCATAAAATCGTCGGCGTTATGAACGGCAATATATTTGCCGTTTGCTAATTTTAATCCAAGATTTAAAGTTTTAGTTATTCCGCTATGATTTTTTTTGAAGTAACTTATTCTTTTGTCGGCTTCGACTAATTTCATTACGATGTTTGAAGTTTTGTCGGTCGAACCGTCGTCTATAACTAATAGCTCAAAGTTTGAATAAGACTGTTCTAAACAACTTTTAATAGCTTCTTCAATGTATTTTGAGCAATTATAAGAGGGAAGAAGAATTGTTATTAAAGGTCTGTTATTATTTTCGGTAAAGTTTAACATTTTCAATACCATTGTTCTTTAAATAAAATGCGGCAATTTCAGCGCCGATTAGAACTATGATCCATAAGAAATTGGCATAAATGATATTGACGTTTAATATTAAAGAAATTGACAAAAAAATTAGAACAGATAAATAAATTTTTAATAAGACAATAATTTTTTTTTGAGTAATATTTTTAGATAAAGTATTAAAAAGAGATTTGTATAGAAAGACCAAACATAGCGAAAGTATTAAAGCTCCGATAATTCCGAGTTCGATAAAAATTGCTGATATTGATTCATGAGCGGCGCCAATTCCAATTTGAGCAAAGCCAAAAAGTTCAAGCCAATATTTTGAAGCGGCGTAATAACCGCCGCCAAAGAGCGTGAAAAAATTTGCAGAATTATAAAATACCGAAATTAAAACCAGTCGCTCGCTTAAGTTAATAAAGCTTTCCTGGTCTCTAATTAATGTCGATGCGAAAAGATTGCTTGTGAAATGTTCGAAAAACAAAATTAAAAAAATAATTAGAACGAATTTAATAAATGCTTGTCGCGATGATAAAATTAAAATGCCCATAGCGATTATGATTAAAAAATAATATTGTCTCGTTTTAGAAAGATATAAAAAAAATAGAGCGAGAATTAACAAAATAAAAATAACTGTTTTATTTTTTTTTATTGATAAAAGATATAGCAAATATAAAACTATAACGGCAAAATAGATTCCATATCCTCCCAGCCAACCTCCCGTTAAACGATAACCAAAATTGTAATTGTAAACGCCGACAATCGACGGTTCGTATATAAATAATAAAGCTTGAATTGCAAACATAATAGCCGAAGCAAAAATCGCTAATTTGGGGATGAAAAAAATATCGTTAATTCTCTTTAATGCTAAGATTATTCCAAGAGAAAGAAAAGAGAGAGATTTGATTGAAAAAAAAATAGTCAACGTAGGAAAGTAAGAATATGAAAAACTTAATAAAGCGAAAAGCAAAAAACTAAAGTAAAGCGAAATTGCTTTGCTTGAGAAAATAAATCGTTTAAATATACTACAAAATTTTTTGCGAAAGACTAAATTTATCATAATTAAGATAAGAGCAAATAAAACCGCTAATATTTCGATTAAATAATAATTGTCGAATTTTATACCATCAGCTTCTAAAGCGGAGAATGTTCGAGGCCTGGGAGGTCCTAAAATTAAAAGAATAAAAATTATTGTTTCAAAAAATGTTAATTTTGCAGGATTAAACATTAGAAATTTTGTTTTTGTAGTTTAAAAATCTTTTAAGCTTTAAGAAATAATAATATGTTTTATATAAAGCTGATATTTCTTTTCTCATTCCATATTTGTCTTCGCAAAGTTTATGCAAAAAATTTTTTTCGTATAATTGCCGTTCGTTTCTTTTTCCATAAAGAATTGCGTTCGAAGTTTTGCTTGAGCCGTCTACTCTGAATTTTGTCGTTTTTAAGTTTAAAAGTTTAGGTTTTAAGATTTTAAAATTTTCTATAAACCATTTTGAGTCCATTGAATAAATGAAATTTTCGTCGAGCGGGCAGTCAATTAGCAGTTTTTTATTAAATAGACTTCCGCTTGTCGGAGGCGTATAAAGAAAATTGTAAATTAATTTTTCTTTTAAAGGAAGCGAAAATAAAGTTTTTAGCGCTTTGCCATTTTCATCGATAAAATCGATATCGCCATAAAGAAAATTATAGTCTTTATTTTTTTTGACTTCTTTGAGATAATTTGCAATAACGCCTTCGCAGAGTTCGTCGTCGGAATTCAGCCATAAAATCCAATCGCCTTTGGCAAGTTTTACGCCTTTGTTAAAAGCTTCGCTTTGACCTTTGTCGGGTTCTGAAAAAAAAACGATGTTATATTGGGGAATATATTGAGTTATAATTTTTTTTGTATTGTCAGTTGAATTACCGTCGACGATTATGACTTCAATTGAGTTTGTATATTGTCTAGTGACGCTTTGAATGCATTTTTCAATATGCTTTTCGCTGTTGTATGAAGCTACGACTATTGAAATAATAATTTTGATTTCCATAGGATGCATACTGTCAATAATAGCGCCTTTGTTGGAAAAAGAAATAATAAATAATTTTAATGAAAAAAAGAAAATAGAGATACATTTTCTTATAATGAGACGACGCATGTTTCAATAGATTACAAAAATAGACTTTAAGAATATATTTAACGAAGAAATAATGGCGCTTTTGTTGGCATTGCTATATAAAATTTAAGGAAAAAAATGGAATCTAATTTTAAAAATAAAGCGATAAGAGCTATAGAAATAATATATCGGTATAAATATGTTGTCGCAATTAGTTTTATTACAATAGTGGCAATTGTCTTATTTTTTACATTGAACCAAAAAAAGATTTACGAAGCAAGCGTAACTATTTTAGTCCAAAGCAAACCGACTAATCCATTTGAACCGTATGTTCCTAGAAATTTATATAACGAACTTGAAATTTTGCAATCCAAGACTATGCAACTAAAAGCTGCGGAGAAAGTTTTAGAAAGATTTTATTTAGACGTAGAAAAAAGAGATACTTTTTGGGTAATTAAAGAAGCGATAAAATTGAGACCAAATGATTCTTATTTTTCAAAGGAGTTCAAAAACTTAATTGCATTCTATATCGGTTCTTCGATTTCAATTTATTCAGAAAAAAATACCGACATAATTAAATTTTCTTACAAAAGTTATAATCCTATAGAAGCCGCCGAAATAGCAAATATATATGCCGATTGTTATAGAGAATTAGATTTGCAAAAAAGCAGAGCAAAAGCGGCTGAAGCTCGAGTTTTTCTTGAAGAGCATAATAGACAAAAAATGGAAGAGTTAAAACAAACAGAAGCAAATTTAAAAGAATTTTTGACTAAAGAAATGAGCGCTTCTATTGGAAACGAGGAAATAATAACAAAAAGAATTTTTGATTTAAAGTCGAAAATAGAAGAATATCAGCTTGTATATCAACAAACTTCAATAGAATTAGAACAGGCAAGAAAAGAGCTAAACGAATACGCTCCTAACGCGGTAGATAAATTTGCTTATATCGACGATTTATACATTGTCGAGCTGCAAAAAGTAATTGCAAAAGCCGAAGCCGAAAAAGATATCGCAAAAGTGATGAGCTCGGAATCGCTTAAAGATCCAAATTTTGCTAAAGAATTAATTAGACAAGAAGAGACAATAAGGGAATTAAGAAAAAGGTTAGAAGATAGAACTAAATTATATTTAGAAAATTTGTTGAAGGGAGAAGGAGGAGCTTTTCTTGCGGATAAAACCGACGCGTTGAAAGCTATACAAAATTTGTCGGCTAAAGTTGTTTCATTACAATATAAATTAAATTCGTTGGAAGAATCCATATCGGCTCTTAAATCAAACTTAAAAGATTATGAAGAGCAATTGAGACAATTGCCAGAAAAATCGATAGCGATAGAACAAATGCGGAGAGAAAAAAAGATAAAAGAAAAAATTTATTTAACTATCGGCGAAAAATATCAAGAGGCTGCGTTAGCCGAAAGTTCAGATTTTGGAATCGTGCAAATATTAGCTAAAGCCGACGTTCCAACTTCTCCAATTGGACCAAGCGCGCGACTTAATGTTATGCTTGCAGGTTTTTTTGGTTTAAGCTTTGGGATATTTTTAGCGTTCGTTTTAAATTCTTTATTTGGTTATGTTCGCTCTCCAGCAGATATAGAAAGACTTGGTTATAAAGTGTTGACGGTTATTCCGAATATCAAAAAATTATCCGCCTGCGAAAGAAAATTATTGACCGACGGCTCGGTTTATAAACAATTGCCTTCAAAAGAGGAAGCTATAGTATATGAGTCTTATTTAAGGCTGGCGATAAATTTAACTTATGTGAATGATGTAAAGAAATTATTGATAACCAGTCCTATTCCAGAATCTGGCAAAAGTTCTACAACGGCGAACTTGGCTTTGACTTTAGTATCGTTAGGAAAAAAAGTTTTAATTATAGACGCCGATTTGCAAAAGCCAACGCAACAAGAATACTTTAATTTGCAAAATGAAAAAGGATTAAAAGAGTATTTGATCAGTCAAATTGAATTATCAGAGGCTATTCAAAAAACTAAAATAGAAAAATTAGACGTAATAACTTCAGGTTTTTTTAATATAAATCCAGCTTTAGTTTTAAATTTGCCAAAAATAGAAGAAATGATGAATAAATTGTCGGATGAATACGATGTTATTTTAATTGATACGCCGCCTTTGATTCCTACTGTTTCGGCAATACAACTAACAAAATTTTCAGATCAAGTAGTTTTTGTGGTTCGCTCTGAAAAAACTAAAGGTTCTGAAATTGAAGCGGCTAAGAAATATTTGGAGAATTTAAATATCAAAATAGCAGGCATAGTATTAAATGATTTCGAGCCCGATATTTCTTCGAAAATTTATGGATATGATTATTACGCGTATTATTCCCACGAAGGAAGAAAAGTAAAAAAACAAAAAACTTATCTAAATAATAGAAAAAAATTATGAAAAAATTTAAAAATATTATCGTTATATCCGCGCTGTTAACAGTCAGCCTTTATTCGCAAGCTTATTATAAAGTTCAAGAAAATCAAGGCGAGCTTACAAAAAAAGTAAATTTATGGGGTTACGTGAACGCTCCTGGACGATATGAACTGCCTGCAAGCGCTAATTTAATTCATTTGATAACTTTGGCTGGCGGACCAAAAGATCATGCGTCGCTTGACGAAATTGTAGTCTATAGAATTAAAGAAGATGGTATAAGAGAAAAGATTGATATTGATTTGAAAGATTTGGAAAATATCAATTCTTCGAATCTTGTTTTGTACAACGAAGACATTATTTATGTCGATTATAACTCGATAATTGTGTGGAGAGAGGTTTTTGGATTTGTAGCGGCTCCTCTTTCGATTATTTCCAGCATTGTGTTTATAATCTGGCGTTTAAGCAATTAAAAGGCGTCTCAATGTTAGTCAGTTTAAGGAACATATTGAAATCTGAAAAAATAATTATAATTATATTTGCTTTTCTATCAGCTGCGATTATTGGATACCTTTTCAGTCAATCTTTAATGAATAATATTAGATGGACCGTATATCTATTTTTCGGCCCTTTATTTATTTTTTTGTATGTAATGATAAAAAAAACTTTGCAAAAATTTTTAATTATTCTTATTTCTATTTTTTTTATCGATGGAATCCTTTTTACAAAAGTCGCATTAGGCGATTATGTTTCGTTGACTTTAAGCTTTATATTAGGCTTATTCGCGTTAATTAGATTTAACGAGGTTGAAGAAAATACAAATTCAAATACAAATTCAAATTCAAATAAGCTTATAATTTGGAGCTTGATGTTATTTTTTATCGCTTCCATTATTGCTGTAATAAACGGCATCATAAGAGATTCGCATTATGCTTCCGCTAACGTAAAAGATTTCATATCATATTATATAGGTTTTTTGATTTTCTTTTTTGGAAGCTATAAAGCGTTTAATAAAAAAGAAGAAGTTTTAACTTTAATGGAAGTAATTTTAATATTTTCTTTGTTAATATCCGCGGGACATTTATTTTCAATGCTGACAGGAATACAATTGCAGTCTATAAGATCGGATATGGCAGACGATAGGGATTTAATGGGCGCAAATTGGAGATACGGCGGTTTTTTAGGCAATCCTAACAATTTAGCCGCATTTTATGTAATAAGCATACCAGCGGCGATATTAGCTTTTTTATATTCGAAAAAAATTAGAAATAAAATAATTTCAGTTTTTGCTATTGTGTCAATGAGCGTTTCTTTGTTTTTGTTAGGAAGTAGAGGCGGCTTATTGTTTTTAGCTTTAAATCTTTTTATAAGTCTTTTTTTTTGGAAATTTACTTTAAAGAAAACAATTGCTTTGGCGACTCTACTTTTAATCGGCGCCGCTATAACAGATCAAGCTCTTGATAAGTATTTTAGCGCTCAATTCGAAAAAACAATAAAAAGATTTGAAAAAACTGGAACGCAAGATATAAGAGAAAAAATTTGGCTTGAAACGATTGATATTATTATATCCAATCCAATGGGGTTGGGTATATCCACATATCATTTTACAGACGAATTAAAAAAAAGATCTGGAATGACGTGGTCAAATCCGCATAATATCTATTTTGAATTTGCCGCTCAAGGCGGAATTTTGATGAGCGTTTTCTTTTTAATGTTTGCAATTAGCAGTTTTATTTTTTTGGCAAAATCTTTTTATAAAAGCGAAGATACTAATGATAAATTAATTTTTGGGATGATTGCAATTATACTAAGCGGCTTTATATTATTTGGCATTACCGAGCCAATATTCAAAAATGGACATAAGTTAAATTATTTTTTAGCCATAGTAATTGGAGCGGGCCTTAATGCCGGCTTGAAATTTAATTATTATGATAAATATCAAATAAGTAATCGAGGAAATTATGTTGCAATTATTTAAAACAAACGATAGAAAAATAGTCGTAAAAGAAGCTCCAGCTCCCGTATGCGACGCGAATGAAGTTTTAATTGAAACAAAGTATTCTATTATTAGTTCCGGCACTGAAACAATGGCCTTTAAAAATAACGAATCGGGCTCTTTAATTTCGTCGTTGCAAAAAAAACAGGAAAAATTACAGGCGGCTTATAAATTTTTAAATGAAAAAGGAATTCAAGAATTTATACGAAAATATAATTCTCAAGGCAATCTAAGCTCTGTTTCAGGATATAGTTTGTCCGGAGTGGTAATTGAGAAAGGAATTAACGTAAACGAATTTGAAATAGGCGATAGAGTCTCCGCGGCAGGTTCTGGTTTTGCCTCGCATGCGGAAATTGTTTGCGTTCCGAAGAATTTAATCGCAAAAATTCCTGATAATGTTGAATTTTTAGACGCGGCTTTTGCGACAATAGGAGCTATCGCTTTGCAGGGGGTAAGATTGAATAAGCCTCAATTTGGAGAAACAATCTGCGTGGTAGGTTTGGGATTGATTGGAATAATTACCTCTCAAATTTTGAAGTCTCAAGGTTGCAGAGTTATCGGCATAGATATTAATGAAAAAAGATTGCAATATGCCGCCAAATATAATATTGATTATCTTTTCTTAGCAAGCGCCGATGATTTAATATCGAATATAAAAAAAATATCAAATGGGTATGGAGCCGACGCCGCTATAATTACCGCAGCTTCAAAAAGTTCGGATCCTATAAATCAAGCCGCAAAGTATTTAAGAAAAAAAGGAAAATTGACAATAGTAGGGGCTGTTGGCATGGAATTAAATCGCGAACCTTTTTATGAAAAAGAAATTCAAATGACGGTCTCGTGTTCATACGGTCCTGGCAGATACGACGACAAATACGAAATAGCCGGCGTTGATTATCCTTACGCTTACGTTCGATGGACGGAAAAAAGAAATCTTGAAGCGTTTTTATGGGCTTTAAGTCGGAATTTAATTGACGCGCGCTCTTTAGTTACAGAAACATATGAAATACAAAACTCGGACAAAGCTTTTGAACAAATTATTAAAAATCCAGACGAGAATATCGCTATTGCAATAAAATATTCTCGGGATATATTCGAAAAAAATAAAAATACTATTTATTTCAAATTCGATGAAAAAGAAAAAAAATATTTGCAAAATAAAGAAAAAATTGGGATCGGCGTAATTGGAGCTGGCGGATACGCCAATAGAACTCATTTGCCATTAATTTACAAAAATAATGACTTCAAGCTTGTCGGAATTTCTTCAAAAACTTCTAAATCTTGTTTAAAGGCAGCAAGCGAATTTCAAGCGGAATATGCTTCGACAGATTATTTGCAATTACTGAACGATTCAAAAATTGAAGCCGTAATCATTTCGTCGCGACATAATTTGCATTTTCAAATGACAATAGACGCTTTGACACGCGGAAAAAATGTTTTAGTTGAAAAACCAATGGCTTTAAAAAAAGAAGAAGTTTTAAAACTCGCCGAAATTGCTCAAAGCAAGGGATTAATTCTTGCAGTAGGTTATAATCGAAGATATTCGCCTATCGCAGTCAAAATTAAATCGTTGCTGGAGAAAGAACTCAAGCCTTTTCTAATATCTTATCGCATAAATGCAGGGTTTGTCGAAAAAGACAGTTGGGTTCAAGATCCGTTAATAGGCGGCGGAAGAATAATTGGGGAAGGCTGTCATTTTATTGATTTTTGCAATTATTTAATTGGCGATGAAATAGAAAGCGTAAAAGCCTCGGCAATTTCTCCTAACGGCTCTACGGTAATAAATTATGATAATTACTTTGCAGCGCTAAAATATAAAAACGGTTCGATGGCTCTTATAAATTATACGGCGTTGGGAGCGGACGAACAGCCTAAAGAATTAATTGAAATTTTTGTCAATGGAAAATCTATAGTAGTCGAAGATTTTGTAGAATGTAAGTTCTTTGGATTTAAAGAAAAAAATATAAAACTTAAAACTCAAAACAAAGGGCGAGAAGAACAATTAAAAGAATTTGCCAAAGCGATAAAAGGACAACCGAATAATTTAATAACTCTTGAAGAAAGCGCTTCTGCCGCTCTAACTGCGATAGAAATCAACGATATTATCTTAAACGCATTTTTAAATAATTAAGATGGAATATAAGATAATGTACAAATGCTTAGAAAAATTGACATATAATTATTTTAAGAATAAAATTGAAAAGCTATATCAATGCGACGAAAATGAAAAAAATAAATGGCTCTTTAAAAGGCTAAAACGATTGTTAGTTTTATCTTATAATAAATCTAATTATTATTACGAGCTTTTTAATTCGATTAATTTTAATCCTAATAATTTTGTAAATATTTCTCAGTTTAAATATTTGCCAACTTTATCGAAAGAAATCGCAAAAAAGAATATCGACAAAATATTAATAAATAATTTTCCAAGGTATTTAATTCAAAAAAAAACTACGGGCGGAAGTACGGGTCAGCCTTTTTCATTTTATACTATAAAAAAATTTTCAGGAATTATTGAACAAGCTTTTATTCATTCTATATGGAAAGATTTTGGATATGAAAATAAAATGAAAGTCGCGACGTTAAGGGGAAATATTATCGGAGATGAATATTCGAATAATATAAGTTTTTACGATAAAGATAAAAATGTAATGTTGCTTTCGTCGTATCTTATGTCAAAAAAAAATATTCGCGAATATTTAGAAATTATTCGAAGTTTCGATCCGCAATTTATTCACGCTTATCCTAGTTCATTAAATACATTAATAAATTTAGCCGAAGAATATTTTCCGATTAAATTAGCTTCTTTGAAAGGAATAATATGCGCTTCGGAAAATCTATACGATTGGCAGAGAGTAAAATTTGAAAAAGCATTTGGAGTTAATTGCTGGGCTCACTACGGATGCGCCGAAGGGGTTGTCTTAGGAAAGTACTTGCGTGAATTGAATAGTTATAAGATAAATCCGTTTTATTCATACGTCGAACTTATAGATAAAAATGGAAACGTTATTGAAGACGAAGATATTGAAGGCGAAATAGTTGGAACGAATTTATGGAATTTTGCTTTTCCATTGATTAGATATAGAACTGGAGATATTGGCAAATACAAAAAAATTGTTGTCGACGGAAAAGAACAATTAGTTCTTGCAAACTTATTAGGACGAGAGCAAGAGAGCTTATATGCAAAAGACGGAAGTGAAATTCAGCTTACAGGCAATTATTTAATAGACAAGAATATTGACGGAATTGAACAAATTCAATTAGAACAAAATGAATTTGGCAAAGTTTTAGTAAAAATAATAAAAAATGAAAAATTTACCGAAAAAGATAAAGTTAAGATAATCGATGCTTTTAAAGCCAAGTATCGCGACGCTATAAAGCCTGAAATCATTTTTACAAACGAAATTCTTTTCGCTTCAAATGGCAAACACAAGTATTTAATTCAAAATATAAAAAAATAGGCTCGCGATGAATTTGATTACATTAAAAGATTATTATTATTATTATTTATTTCCATACATTAAATACTTTAAAGACTACGATAATTCAGAAACAAATTTAAATATATATCAAAGATTTAAGCTATTCATGAATGGTTTTATGTCAGATAAATATTATATCTACGAGCTATTTAAAAATAATCCTAAAGATTATATGAGCGATATTGAAAGATTCAGAATGAGATATATCAATCGTAAATATCAATACTTGCTTAAAGATAAATCTATCTCTTCAAGTTTTCTAAAAAATTATCTTCCAGTTCCAGAATGCTATGCTGTTGTAAAAAAGAAAAATTACTATCCTGTAAATTTAGAATTTGATATAAAAGATTTTGAATCTTTTTTTAGCTTGCTTAAGAATAAAAAATTAATATTAAAGCCAGTTTCCGGAAGCGGAGGAAAAGGGATAATTTTATTGGAGTATAAGAACGAGAATAAAATTTTATATAATCAATGCGAATACAAAACTAAAGATGAAATAAGGAATATAGTAGAAAGCTTGCATAATTATATTATTGTCGAATTTATCGAACAAGCAGAATACGCTAAACAAGTATTTCCATCGTCCTCAAATACGATTAGAATATTGACATACAAAGACGATTATATGACTTCCGCTGAAATTTTTTTAGCTCGTCATAGATTTGGAACAATTAAGTCCATTCCTGTAGATAATATTTCTAATGGAGGAATATCGGTCGTTGTAAACGAAAAAGATGGAAGCTTAATGCATGGGTTTATTTTCAATGCATCAAAAGGCTTGATAAAAATTGATAGACATCCCGATACCGGAACAATTTTTTCTAATTATAAAATCGCAAATTGGAGTAAAATTGTAGAGAAAATCCTGAAAGCTCAAGTAGGATTATCTTATTACTTTAAAATTCTAGGTTGGGATATAATATCGACTGATGAAAACTTTTACGTAGTAGAATGCAATGTCGCTCCCGATATAGCTTTTGCGGCCGATTATAAAATATTTAACAATAAAGATTTTAGCGAATTTCTTTTTAGAAATAAAATATGCAAAAGGAGATAAATTGATAATTCAAGTAGGGCTTTATCCGCCGCCAATTGGCGGCGTATCGGTATATAATAAAAGATTTAAAGAATTTCTCGACAAGGAAAAAATAGAAAACGAATTATGGGATTATAGTTCTATCAAAAAAAATTATAAAGATTCTTCGATAAAACAGATAAATTATAGGTTGGCTCCAATAATCGAATCTTTTAAATTAAAATCGAAAATAATACATTATCACATTCCCGGAGTAAAACCAAAAGAAACAATTGGTTTCCTAAATAAAATTATGCCTCGCAGAGGAATAAGAATACTGACTCATCATGGAAGCGCTCAAAGAATGTTTGATAAATCAAACGGCAAACTTATAGGGGCTTTAAATACGTTTGACGCTATAATTTGTGTTAAAAAAAACGACGCCAAACTTATGATAGAAAAAGGCTTAAAGTCTACGATTGTTGAAATTCCCGCCTTTATTCCGCCAGATATCAGTCAACAAGATTTCGATTTAATTCCGATTAAAGTTTGGAAATTTATCGACGAGCATTCTCCTATTATCGCATTAAATGGAGCCAACTACAATTTAATCGACGGCATAGATTTATACGGCATGGATTTAACAGTCCTCCTTGCGAAAGAAATTATTGCTAAGTACCCAAATATAGGATTTGTCTTTTTTAGACCTTATGTAAACGACGAATTTTTAGGCAAGATTTATACTCAAATTAAAAATTTGAATTTGCAAAAAAACTTTCTCATAATACATGATTCGGTTCCTTTCTATCCAGCTATAATTAAAAGCGATATATTTCTAAGACCTACATTGACCGATGGAGACGCAGTTTCAATCAGAGAAGCTTTGCATTTCAAGACTCCAGTAATCACTAGCGACGCCGTTGAAAGACCCGAAGGCTGCGTATTATTCAAAAAAGGCTCGTTAGAAGATTTATGCGAAAAGACTTTATTCGTTTTAAACAACTTGAGCGAAATAAAAGCTAAAATTTTTTCTTTGAACGATGAAAATTACGCTTTAAGGGTTTTAAATTTTTATAGGAAGTTGACAGGATTAGATTTATGACGAACTATTATCTGACTATGAGAAATTCATTTGCAAAATATTATGTTTTCTCCAAAGCTTTATTCGTAAATTTAAAAGAAAAAGGTTTTTTTCATTTATTAAGTTCTAAGTATTTAATAAGATTTATTGGTTTTGGATCTCAGCTTTTTGTTATAAAATTTTTATCTCCTTTAGAGCTTGGACAAATTAAAACAATTCAATCTTTTCTTGGAATAGCCGCTTTAGCAGCGACTTTTGGATTTAACACTTCGGTATTGAAACTATGTTCTGAAAAAAACGATTATGAAACAAAAGCGGCTATTTTCAAAAATAATTATTTTTACTCTCTATTTTCTTTGACTATTTCGATGGCGGCGATTTTTTTTCTTGCAAAATTTAAAGTATTATCGCCCGACGACAATATTAATTATTGGCTTCCAATATTTGCTTTATCATTGCCAGCTTCCGCCTTTATAGCTATTGCGGGAAACTATCTTCAAGCTCTAAAAAAAATAAAAACTTTGGCTAAAACACAAGCCGCTTTTTCTTTAATTGGTTTTGTCAGTTTAACAGTTCTAACTTATTCTTTCGGTTTTATAGGATTTGTTATTTCCACATTGTTTATGTCATATATCGGCGTTCCTATACTTTATCGCATTTTAAAAGAGTATTTGAAAAGCGGACCTATCGACAAAGAAATAAAAAAAAGAAGCGTAATTTATGCCGTTTGGAGTTTTGCCGCAAATCTAGTAGGAACTCTTTCTGGTTATCTTGACATTTTTATATTAAATTTTGTTTTGCTTGATAGAGCCGATCTTGGTTATTATGGAGTCGCCGCCGTTTTTCTTTTAGCTTTAACGCAAATTACTCAAAGTTTAACGGAAATAGCCGCTCCTTATTTATCTGAAAAGTCTAACGATAAAAAAGAATTTTATAGAGTTCTTTTTAAATACGAAAAAATTTTATTTATCGTAAGTTTTATTTTAACTTTGTCGACGATTTTTGTTCTTCCCTTTTTTATTTCTTTTGTTTACGGTCCATCTTATTCTCTTTCAGGAACTTTATTTCAAATTTTAGCGATTAGATTTTTCTTAAATTCCAGCTTTACTTTATTCGGCATATCAGTTTTAGCCGTTGGAAAAATGAATTATAATTTTCTCTCGACCGCTCTTGCCGTTCCGATTAATTTTGCGATTACATATTATTTTGCGGTAAATTATGGAGCGATTGGAGCCGCTATTGGACAAGTTTTCGCAGCTTTAGTTACTTTAGCGTTTCGTTTTCCAATTTCAATATACGCTTTAAAAAAACACTTTAATGAAATCTCAACTAATAAACAATAATAATTTATAATGAAAAAAAATATCTCAAAATTAAAATATTGCTTCGATTTGCTTGATAGAATTTACTTCAAAGTCTATCGAATGTTGCGAAAAGAATTAAAAAAAATTACAATTCCTAAAATATCAAATCATTATGAAAAAAAATTTAATAACGATATTCAGAAATTCTTCAAGTCCTTAAATTTATCTATTGATATAATTGAAAAAAAATTCGAAGGCAAATTTTACATTACTTTATCCGACGAATTAAAAAATTTTTATATTAAAAATTATCCCGACGAGGCAAATCATTCTATTGAAATAGCAAATAAAATTTTAAAAAACGATTTTACATCTTTTCATCCAGACTTTAAGGTCGAACTTACGGTTAACGGTCAAATTAGTTGGCTTATAGATTTTGATTCGAAAAAAAGTTGGAAACTACAACATTGGTCTGAAATCGACATATCTTCCGATAAAAGAATTGGCGACGTAAGAATTAATTGGGAATTAAACAGATTTCAGTTTTTAATTGATTTAGGAAAAGCTTATTTCATTACTGAGGATGAAAAATATGTTGAAAAGTTTGTCGAGCTAATTGAAAGTTGGATAATTCAAAATCCTTTTGGATACGGAATAAACTGGTTGCATTCTCAAGAAACTGCAATTAGAATGGTTTCTTGGATTTGGGGATATTTTTTCTTTAAAAAATCAAAAATATTAAGCGAAAACTTTAAGAAAAAATTTCTGTTTTCTTTATATCAACACGCTTATTTTACTTATTATGACCTATCAATCGCTTATATTACTCACAATCATTTGATAAGCGAGCTTGCCGGGTTATTGATATTTTCCATTTTGTTTGAAGATTTTCCAAAATGTTCGAATTGGAGAAAAAAATCGAAACGAACTCTCGAAAAACAAATATTAAAACAATTCTGGCAAAACGGTCCAAGCGGAGAAACTTCAACGAATTATCATTTGTTTTCGCTTGATTCAATAATAGAATGCGATATCTTATTGAAAAAAAACAACGATTCTTTTTCGAATAGCGTCATAGAAAGAATTGAAAAAATTTTTGAATACGCTATGTATATGATAAAACCAGATGGCGCAATTCCGCTTATAGGCGATAATGACTCTGGAAGAGCTATCAAATTATCAAGTTATACAAATAACGATAAAAGGCATTATTTATCCATCGGATCCGCAAGATTTAATAATTCAGAGTTTAAATATGTCGCTCGCAAATTTTACGAAGAAGCATTTTGGCTTTTAGGGTCGAAAAATTATCGACATTTTGAAACATTAATTGAAAAAGAGCCGACTAAAAAAATTCGTTTCTATCCTGAAATAGGAATACTTTACGCTCGCAGCGATTGGAACGACGAAGCTGAATATTTTATTTTTCGCTCTGGCGCTGCAAAATTAAAAAAAGGAGTTTCATTCGGGCACTCTCATTCCGATTATTTAAGCTTTCTATATAGTTTTAAGAAGACAGATTTTTTTATCGACCCAGGAGTTTTTACTTATAGCGGAGGCGATAAGTATCGATTTTATTTTAGAAGCTCTAAAGCTCATAACTCAATAATTGTAGATAATTTAAATTTTTTTCCAATTAACAAATCTCGATTTGGATTGCAAGAAATAGCATTATCAGAAATAACGGATTATCGGGTTGCAAACGATAAAGTTTTTATAGGAGCTAAGTGTTCTCCATTAGAAAATAAAAATATTATAATTCAAAGAAAGGTTTTATTCAAATGCGGAAAATTTATAGTAATTTGTGATAAATTAAGCGAAAAAGAAAATTCAAAAAATGACAAGCATAATATTGAAACGCTATTTCAAATTCCCGCCGATATTGAACACATGATTTCAAAAGATAAAAATTTAAATATCGTTTTACAAAAAGATGACGTTAAAGTTTTTTTATATCCTGTCGTTAATAAAAGATACGATTTAAATATAATTCAAGGTTCTTACGAACCTTTTGAAGGTTGGATGGCTCCGCGTTATAACAAAATGCTGCCCGCTAAAATTGCCTGTTTTAATTTTCAAGAAAACTTTCCCGCGACTTTTATTTTTATAATTTCGTTTCAAAAAATCGAAAACTTATTTATGGACGATGATATATTATGTGTCGATTTTGATAATGAAAGTTATAAAATAAATTTATCAATAGGAACAATCGTAGAAAAAATTAAGGAAGAAAATAAATGAAAAGAATATACTTTTCAATAATATCTGAATTTCCAAATAATGTAATTAGATCGCAAACTATTGAATATTTGTATAAAATGAAAGAAGAAAAAGGCTTAAACTTTAAATTAATAATTTTAATGAGTTTTGTTCCCTTGATTAAAAGAAGAAAAGAATTAAAAAAAATTCTCGACGATTACAAAAAAAACTACGGAATCGAGACGATAATCTTTCCCGTATTGAGAAATCATTTTATAGCAAGTTCTTATATTGGATTTTTATTATTGTCGATTTTTTTTTTCAAATACAGAAATTATAAAATAGTCATCCACGCGCGCGGAGGCTTTGCCTCTAATGTTTGTTCTAAATTAAAAAAAATATACTCAAACTTATCTTACGTTTGCGATTTCAGAGGAGATTATGAAGCGGAAAACAAATTCAATTTGCAAAGAATTAAAGCGTCAAAATTAAAAATAAAAATAACCGACTATTTATTTCCAAAATTTTTAAAACAATCGCTTCGCAATTCAGATAAAATAATTTGCGTGTCAAATAAATTAAAAAAATTAATAATTGAAAAATATGACGCGAACTCAGATATAATTTTCGTAATGCCGTGTTTGGCTGACGAGGAAACTTTCTATTACGACGAAGAAATTAGAAAAAAAACGAGAAGAAGATTAAATATAGAAGATAAATTTGCATTCATTTATGCCGGAGGAATAGGATCCTGGCACTATAGCGACGCCGTATTTCAAGTTATTTCGGATATTAAAAAAAAATTCGAAAATATTTTTTTTATTGTATTAACTCCCAATGAAAAAGAAGCTCAAAATTATTCTAAAAAATATTTTGACGATAAGGACATCTTTATCGCAAAAGCTTCCAAAAATGAAGTATTCGAATATTTAAATGCCGCCGATATGGGCGTGCTTTTGCGCGAATACGATCCTTTAAACATAGTCGCTTCCCCGACTAAATTTGCTGAATATTATTTAACTGGGCTGCCAGCGATTATATCTGAGAATATAGGGGATTATAGCGAGTTAGTTCAAAAAGAAAATATTGGAATAGTTTTAAGTTCTTCTTTAAGCCAGAAAGAATATTTGTCAAAATTTGAAAATTATTTAAATAAAAAAGAAAAAGTTGACCGTTCTTTTCTATCCTGTAAAGCTAAAAATTTGCTTTCAAAAAAAATTTACATTGACAAACTTTGCGAAATTTATACGACAATTTAAGTTTAATTGATATACGACAATTTAGTTTTAATTGATTTGCAATTATTCAATCCTCGATAAAAAAATGAAAAGTCAATAATGAAAACAATAAAAATTAGTTTATTTTTGCCAAATTTGCATGGCGGCGGAGCTGAAAGGATGATGTTAAATCTTGCCAAAGGCTTGTTAAAATTTCCCGTAGAGCTTGAGTTAATAGTCGCAAATTTAGTCGGCGATTATATTTCTGAAATTCCAGAAGGAGCAAAAATCGTTAATTTAAATTCTAAGAAGACGATATTTTCTACTTTCAAGTTTATATCTCATTTAAAAAAAAATAAGCCCGATGTTTTAATTTCCACTTTAAGAAGAGCTAATATAGTAGCCGTTTTATCAAAAATCTTAACAAGCAAAAAATTCAAATTAATACTAAGAGAAGCCAATTCTTTTTCTGAAGATGCTGTTAAAAATTCCTCGTTGTCTGAAAAAATTATTAATTCATTATGCAAGTTATTTTATCCGAAAGCCGACGCTATAGTCGCTGTTTCTGAAAAAATGAGCGAAGAAATTGGCTATCATTTTAAAATTTCTAAAAATAAAATACATTATATTTATAATCCTGTTATTGATGAAAGTATAGATGAGAAAATTTTACAAAAGCCAGATCATAAATGGTTCGATAACAAAAATTTTGCAATAATTTTAGGGATTGGTAGAATAACGCCTCAAAAAGATTTTGAAACTCTTATCAAAGCTTTTGATATTGTTAGAAAACAAAAAAAAGCGAAATTAATCATATTAGGAAAACCTGACAGTTCAAACGCGGAACTGGAAAAATTAAAGATTCTTGTCTCAAAATTAAACATTAATAACGACATAGATTTTTTTGGATTCGTTGAAAATCCTTTCGCTTTTTTAGCTAATGCTGATTTATTTGTTCTATCCTCCAGGTTTGAAGGGTTGCCTGGAACGCTTATTCAAGCTTTATATTGCGGTTGTCCTGTTGTTTCGGTTGATTGTACAACTGGCCCGAGCGAAATTTTGGAAAATGGAAAGTATGGTTTATTATGCAAACCGGGCGATTATGAAAGTTTGGCGCTTAATATGCTTAAAACTTTAGAAGAATCGAAAACGAAAGAAGAGCTAAAATCAAGAGGAAAACTATATAGCCTTCAATCGTCGAGCGAGCTTTATTACAAATTATGTTTACAACTACTTAGGAGTTAATATGAAAAAAATAGCTTTTATAAAAATCGGTTCCTTCTCTAAAGTTAACGAGCAAATAGAAAAAATTTTGAAAATGCATTTTCCAGAATATGAAGTCGAAACAATAGATGTCGCAAAACAAATAATCAATTCCAAAAGCTTAAAAAATATTTATCATATTGCAAAACAATACGGCTTTAAATACGGTTTTAATAGACAAGTATTCTCAACTTGTTCCACAAAAACTGATTACTTTGCAAAAAAACTTAAAAAGAAATTGCGAAAGCTAATTAATCCAGAAAATTACTTATTTACTATTCAAACTCAATCCATGTTCGACGCTTCTGTTGACGGAATTCCGCATTTTGTATATACCGATCATACTCATTTAGCTAATTCAAATTATGATAAAATAAGTTCGCTTTTAATTTCAAAAAAAGATTGGCTTAATCAAGAAAAAAAAATTTATGAAAATGCGTTAGTAAATTTTACTACCAGCGAGTTTGCAGCCAATTCAATAGAAAACGATTATGGAATTGATCGCGAAAAAATTCAAGTTGTTTATTCCGGTATTAATGTAGATTTTCCTGATGAAATTCCTCAAAAAGATGAAAGAGATATAAAAATTTTATTTGTCGGATTTAATTGGGAAAGAAAGGGAGGCGATGTTTTATTAAAAGCTTTTGAGCAAGTAAATTATCATTTCCCTTATACTGAGCTTCATATTGTCGGCTGTACTCCTATGATTAATAAAAGAGGAGTCAAAGTTTTAGGGAAATTAAATAAAGAAGAATTGGAAAAAGAACTAAAAGAGTGTCATATATTTTGTATGCCAAGTTATCGCGAGCCTTCCGCGGTTGCGTTAATTGAAGCGGCGGCTTACGGAATGCCTATTGTCGCGACAAACGTTGGAGGCAGCTCGGATAGAGTTATAGAAAATTTTAATGGTTTTTTAACAAATCCTGGAGATTACAAAGATTTATCTAGAAAATTGATTTTTCTAGTTAGAAATTTAGATATAGCAAAAGAATTTGGAAAAAACGGAAGAGAACTTGTTAAAAGAAAATTTTTGTGGAATATTGTAGGAGAAAAAATAGCTAATCGTATTAAACAAGAATTATACCTTATAAACTTAATAGAACTTGACAAAGAAGAAATTATTTATCCCGATTAAAATATTTAAATTAAATTTATGAAGATAGCTTTTATTACCGATGGATTTCAGCATGCCGTCAAAGACAACGCTTATGAAATGTTGAAAAAAAATTTCCCAAACGCTCAAATTGATTGGATTAAAATTTTAGATATTGCTAAAAAAAAGAGAATAATATCTATCGTCAATCTTTTTTTTATAATTAAAGAATATTGGAGATCTTATTTAAATAGCTCAAGTCCGTTTCTTTTTTATTTTTTCCGCACCACTTATATATTTAAAAAAATGAGAGAAGAGCTTACAAAGATAATACGAAAAGAAAAGTATGACTTTACCTTTCAAATGATGTTAATGTTCGACGCTTCAGTCGAAGGCATTCCTCATTTTACTTATAGCGACGTTACGCATTTGACTTATAAAAAATTTCCATCGTACAACAAATGGCGCCAGAACAGCAACGAGTGGGTTAAACTTGAAAAAGAGATTTATCAAAACGCTAATTTAAATTTTCTTTGGAGTCGTAATATTGCAAGAGATATGATTGAACTTTATGGAATTTCCGAGGAAAAAATAAAAGTTGTCGGCGTAGGAGGAAATTCAATATCAGAAAATTCGCATAACCTCACAGATCTTAAAAGGTACGAGTCAAAAATAATTCTTTTTGTCGGATATGATTGGGAAAGAAAAGGCGGACCTTTATTATATGAAGCTTTTAAAAAAGTTTTAAAATATCATAAAGACGCAAAATTGATTATAGTCGGCTCGAATCCAGTTATTGATAATCTTAATGGAGCTGTAAAAATATTTGGAAGACAAAATAAAGAATCGACGGCACAATTTTTTGAAAAAGCGTCAATTTATTGTATGCCAACTTTAAGAGAACCTTTTGGATTAGTTTTTGTAGAGGCTATGTTTTATTATTTGCCTATTGTTGCTTGGAATATGGGAGCTTTGCCAGAACTTGTTGAAAACGGAAAAAATGGTTTTTTAATTGATCCTTTAAATGTAGATGAATTGTCTAATAAAATAATCGAATTATTATCTTCGCCAAATATCTGTTTACAAATGGGAAAGGAGGGAAGAAAAAAAGCGGAAGTTTTTTATGATTGGAACTTAGTAGGACAAAAAATAAAAATTGAAATAGAAAAAAACATGCAAGAACAAAAAGCAAAAATATTTATTGATAAAAATTATAAATATTAAAACTTTCTAATAAAGCAAAAAAAGCCGCCATTATAGACGGCTTCATAATTATTAAAACTTAATATCAAAGTTAAATTCAAACTTATACCTTTTTGAAAAATCGTCGCCTTCTTTAAATACATTTGCAAATCGCGCCGTAGGACTAATTCTAAAGTTTCCTTTTTCAGATTCGTATATCATAAATTCATATTGTATCCAGAAGAATAAGAAATCGAAATTAGTTTTTAAATTTGAAGTTTTATCTGTTCTACGGCAATAGTCAGTCCAGAAGTTTAATGAGCCTGGACCTAATTTGCCAGCGGCTTTAAATCTTGCAAACATTGCCGTATACTTATTTTTTGGGTAGCCAGGTTGATAATCTACGGTTTTAACATTATTTTGTAATGAATATCCGCCAAATAACGATAGCGTTATAGTTTCAATTTTTGGCAAAGTGATATTTGCTCCAAAAGTAATTGGCGCCGGCAGAGTATCGTTTCCTAATGTTTTAAGAGCAGCTAAACTAAATTGTATATCAGAAATTTTATTTGAATAATTTATTTCAAAAGAATATTGATCGTTTAAATCTTTAAGAATTGTTCCTTGAGCATTTTCTTCTTTCATCCCTTTTTGATCTTCAACTAAAGCTTTTATTCCAAATAAGCCGAAATCGGTTTTATAATAACCGCTTGCTCCAAGAGCTCCATCGGTATTAAAGAGAACATATGGAATGTCAACAGGTTTTGCTGGGTAATAATGCAAATCATATATTGGATTATTATATGCTCCCAAAGAAAATAATCCTAAGGTAAAACCATAAAATTCCGACTTATTTCCAAAGTTTAACTCCATAAAATTGACAGTAGGTCTTCTTGAGCTTTCGTTAGTTGATGGTTTAATAGGATTCTGTTCGTTTCCTAAAATATCTGGATAGTCTCCGGTATTGAAAAGCGAATAGAAAGCTATCCCGTTGTGAGAAAGCATAGTTTTAAAAAACCATCCATCGCCTATTTCAGAAAGCATATTAATTCTTGCGCGATACATATAATAAAAATCTTCGGTCCTATTTTGATTTGCTGCTTTTCTATCATTAATATCATAACGGGGACGAACCTGAGCGTCGCCGGAGATTTTGATTTGCGCTAAGTTTGCCGCGACAAGAATAGCTAAAAAGAAGAAAAGAATTTTTTTCATATTTTACTCCTTTTTTTGAAGATAATTAATTGCTTTTAAAAAGGTTTTTAAAAAATTTTTTTAAATATTCATTTAAATTTCAATTCATTTTAGAAATCTATTTGTAATAATCAAAATAAAAAAAAATACATAATATATGTCAACAATTAAAAAATATTATTTAATAAAAAACTATTAAAGAATTATATCAGACAAAATAATCTGAATAACAATAATAAAAATAATCATTATTTTAATAAAAACAAATTTTTTTTATGATGATAATTTTTTTAGTTTTAATAACAGTTTGCTTAGCGGCATTTACTCAAGGCATAATAGGATTCGGTTTTGCTTTAATTTCAATGCCGATTTTATCCATAATTTTAGGAGTTAAAACTGCTGTTCCTTTAATTGCATTGACAGGATTTTGCATAAATTTATATCTTTTTCTCAAATTTAGGAATAAGATTCATAAAAATGAAATTATTTTCCTTTTGTTAGGTTCTTTAATTTCTGTTCCTATTGGTGTAAATGTATTAAAGTATTTGAGCGAAAATTTTTTAATGATATTATTAGCTTTGATAGTTTTTTTTTATCTTATTGTCAGCGCTTTAAAGGTAGATTATAAAATTTCATATAACTGGAAAAAAACTTTTATTTGGGGTTTTTTAGCGGGTTTTTTTGGGGGAGCATTAAATACGAACGGTCCAGTTATTATAATATATTCAAAGATAAGAGGTCATCAAAAAGACGAATTTCGAGCTTTATTGGCAAATTTTTTCTTTTTTATGGGAATTTTTTTAGTCTCAAATCATATAATATTTGGAATAATCAACGTAAATATTTTGGAATATTTTTTGATTTTAATAGTTCCGATTATGTTATGTTTGCATTATGGATTTTATTTTTATGGAAAAATTATTAAAGAAAAATTTGAGATAATCATAAAAGTTTTTTTAGGCATAATAGGTCTTTTATTGATAATAAAATCAATTTATTAATAACAAAATTTAAAAGGAGAAAGAAATGAAAATTACAGATGATTGCATTAATTGCATGGCTTGCATTGAAGAATGCGAAAGCAACGCAATATTTGAAGCTGGATCAGAATATTCAATTAACGGTCAAACTTATCCACCATTATCAATGGATCATACCTTTATTGTACCTGAGCTTTGCAACAATTGTAAAACTTGCGTTGAAGCTTGCGCTGTTGACGCTATTGTAGAAAATTAATTTTTTTTGCGCCTCTAAAAAGAGGCGCAAAAAATTCTTGCATAATAATATTTTTTATATTATAATATTATTATTGAAAATAAAAATTTTAAAAAATGCGGGAATAGCTCAGTTGGTAGAGCGCAACCTTGCCAAGGTTGATGTCGCGGGTTCGAGTCCCGTTTCCCGCTCAGTTAACCCGCTTTATAAAGCGGTTTTTTTATTTATGGCGGTGTAGCCAAGTGGTCTAAGGCGAAGGTCTGCAAAACCTTTATTCGTCGGTTCGAATCCGACCGCCGCCTCAAAAATTTTTATTCCTTTCCAATGGCTACATTTCTTGTACTAAAAGAAAAATCTTGCTTTGAATTGAAAGAAAAATTTTCCCGTTTTATATCATTAGCTTATCCTATTAAATCTGAAAATGAAGCTCAAACTTTACTTAAGGATATACAAAAAAATTTTTTTGACGCAACTCATATTTGTTTTGCTTATAAATTGAATGAATTAATAAAATATAGCGACGCAGGCGAACCCAAAGGAACCGCAGGTATTAGAATTTTAAATGCTATTGAGCATTTTGAACTAGATTATATCCTTATATCAGTTGTAAGATATTTTGGCGGCATAAAATTAGGAATAGGACCATTAGGAAAGGCTTATTACGACGCGGCTTTTGGAGCTTTAAAAAATGCAAAATTTGCGCTAATGAAATCTTATTGCAAAGTTAAATTAAATTTCAATTCATCTTTATTTTCTTTTGTCGCAAAAAACTTAAATTCTTTAAAAGCAAAAATAATAGAACAAGGGTATGATGATTATTCTTACATTACTTTTTATATTGAAGAAGAAAAATTTGAGCTTTTTAATAAAGTATTAATAGAATTAAATTCTAAAGATTATTCGAGTTGTATAATTGAAAACGGAATTATGATTGAAAATTAAAATTCTTTTACAAAAATAAAAAAAGCCGCGACTTTAAACGGCGGCTTTTTTATTTCTAAATAATTTTTTTTATCATTGTTTTTACTTTGTCGCCAAAAATTTCAAAAGAGTTATATAAAATAGGTATAATAAATAAAGTCAAAACAGTAGCAAAACTCAAGCCTCCAATTACAGCGGTTGCTAATGGCTTCCACGTTTCGGCTCCAGAGCCAATATTTAATGCAAGAGGTACCATACCTAAAATTGTTGTGAGAGCCGTCATTAATACAGGTCGAAATCTTGTCGTTCCCGCTTCTATTATTGCTTCTACTAATTCTTTTCCCTGTTCTCGCAACTGATTAGTATAATCTACTAATACGATGCCGTTATTGACAGCAATTCCTACGAGCATAACTATTCCCACTAACGCCATTACGTCTAAAGTAAAACCTGTTATTTTTAAGATAAAAATTACGCCTATAATCGATAATGGCACCGAAAACATAATAATGAATGGATTGACTAACGATTCAAATTGGCTTGCCATTATCATGTATACTAAAACTATAGCGGCTAAAAAAGCGAGACCCAAATAAAAAAATGCGTCTTGTTGATCTTCCGCATTGCCGCCTATAATAATTTGAAAATCGCCGGGGATTGAAGTTTCTTTAATAATTTTTTCAACTTTTGATTTAGCAGTTGAAAGATCTATGCCTGAAAGATTGCATCCAACTGAAACAAAGCGCGATTGATTTTCTCTAAATATATTTGGAGTAGATTCTTCTTCAACAATATCTGCCACTGAATTTAAGGTAATAACATCTCCGTTAAATAATGGAATGGGCATTTGAATAATAGCTTCTTTTTTGTTTCTATGTTCTTTGCTAAATTGGATAAAAACATCGTACTCGTCTCCTTCTTCTATGTATCTAGCGATAGTTTTTCCTTGTATAGAAGTAGAAATTAAATTTGCCAATTGAAAAGGGCTTATTCCGTAACTATTTAATATGTCTTTTTTTAATTTAATTTGCAATTCCGGAGCAGTTTCTTTAACATTTGTAGTTATGTCGACAAATCCTTGCGTTTTTTCTAATTTATCTTTAATCTCTCTAGCGATGTTAATTGCGGTTTTGTAGTCGTAGCCAATTATTTTTACTTCTATAGCATATTGCGATCCTCCAGTAAAACCTCCTTCTTGAAAATAGTATTTTAATCCAGCAATTTTATCTAATTCTTTTCTAAGTTTGTCTTGCAATTCTAAAGAAGAAATAGTTCTTTGTTCGACCGGTTTGAGTTTTATAAAAGTTTCGATTGTATTAGAACTTCTATTAAAAGCTTGAAAACCTTCTCTTGAACCGTATGTTATAGAAATAGTTTCTATTAAATCTTTATCAATAGTGTTTTTTATAATTTCTTCTAATGTTAAAGCATATTTTCTGAAAGTTTCAATGTTAGCGTTAACTGGAGCTTCGGCGACTAATTGAATGAACCCGCGATCTGATTTAGGCAAAAAATTTCCTCCTAAGGTCGATCCAACAGCAAGCGATATTATAAATAAAATAAATGTCGAACTTAAAATTAACTTCTTTTTTGTAAGAGCTTTTGCTAAAAGGTTTCTATAAATATTGTTTGACTTAACTAGTATTATTTCTATTGAATCTTTAAATTTTTTTATTGCCTTTAATTTAGATTTTGAATCGAGTTTTAATAAGTTGGCGGCAAGCAGCGGAGTTAGCATAAGCGCTACAAACAATGATACTACTAAGCTGAACGAAATTGTAAGAACCATATCTTTAAACAACTGTCCAGTAATATTTGGCACAAATAAAACAGGAATGAATACTGCGACAGTGGTTAATGTAGAAGCAGAGATTGCCATTCCTATTTCTGAGACTCCTTTATCAGCAGCTTCTATTGGATTATAGCCTAATTCTCTGTATCTATAAATATTTTCTAAAGCAACGATTGAATTATCTACCAACATTCCAACGGCAAGCGCCAATCCAGCCATAGAAATAATATTTAGGGTAAGATTAGCGGCATAAAGAGACGCAAATGTGACTATGATAGAAATTGGCATCGATATAGCCATTATTAAACTGCTTCTCAAATTTCTTAAAAAAATGTAAATAACAAGAAAAGAAAGTATAAAGGAAAACAAAGCGGTACTTTGCAAGTTTCCGATAGATCTTAAAATAAAATCGGATTGATCGAATATAATATTAAATTTTGTTCCTTCGGGCAAAACATCTTGAATTTTTGGAAGAACTTCTTTCACTTTACGGCATGTGATGACGGTGTTTGCATCCGATTGTTTAGTTATTGTTAAAAGTATTCCTTGTCCATAGTTTGCTCTTACTTCGGTAGATAGTTCTTTAAATCCGTCTTCAACTGTCGCTATATCTTTGACATAAATTGGTTGTCCGCCAGATTGAGCGACAATTGTATTTTCTATTTGTTCCAAGCTTCTATATTCGCTAAAAATTCTCAAATTATAAGTTGAAACATTTGTTTCAATAGTTCCGCCCGGCAATAAACCTCCGCCAAATGATATAGCTTGAGCAATTTTATCGGCGCTTAAGCCATATTGAGCCATTAATATCGGATTTAAATGAATATTAATTTGCCTTTTTAATCCGCCTTGAGTTTGAACGGCTGCAACTCCATCTACTCTTTCAAGCAATGGTTCTATTTTTTGTTCGGCTAATTTTCTCAATTCGGCGCTGCCTAAATATTCAGAAGATAAATTTATAAACATAATTGGAGTCATCGACGGATCAAAAACGAAAACCAGGGGCGCCGACGCTTCGTTAGGCAGAAAATCTCTTACAAGATCTATGGCCGTTCGCATATCTTGCTCGGCTTTTTTCATATCTGTTCCATAATTAAACTCTACTGTAACAATAGAGGCTCCTTTATAAGATTGAGAGCTGACCCTTTTTACATTTTTAACTCTCGCTAAAGTTTCTTCTAATGGTCGAGATATCAGATTTTCGATATCCTCCGGGCCTGCTCCGGAATATGAAGTAATAACGCCTGCGAATGGAAATTGTATATCTGGGAAAAAATCTAATTTCAATTGCGATAAGGCGAACAAGCCAAAACCAATCGCTATTAAAAAAATCATGCTTGTTGTGACTTGTCGCTTAAGAGAAAATTTGGAAAATATCATATTTATCCTCTTTTTTATTCAACAATTAAGACTTTTTGATTATTTTTAACTATATTTTGACCGCTTACAATTACGCTATCTCCAAACATCAAACCGCTTATTACGCATGTTCGTCCTTCGGCGCTTATTCCTGTTTTGATTTCTTTTAACTGAGCGATTCCATTATTTACTACAAATACAAAATATTTTTTTATATTTTCAATTTGTCCAGTTTCTTTATTTATAATAGCTTCTGTTTGTTTAAGAAATACATTATCAGGCAATGAAATTATGCCTTCTAGTTTTTCTAATTCGATAAAAAATTCTCCAAACATGCCAGACTTTAAAAGATCAGATTTTGAAGTTATAGTTATTTCAATTCCTAATGTTTTGCTTATTGGATTAAGGGCTTTATCTATTTGCGATACGAATCCAAAAAAAGTTTGCTCTGGAATTGTTGGAAATTTTATAGTCGCTTTTTGTCCGACTTTGACTTTTGAAATATTTTCGCCTGAAACTTTTAATTTTGCTTTCATGCTGCCTTCGCTTATAACTTGAGCGACTGGCTGGCCAGCTGGAACCATTTGATCTTTTTCAACAAAAATAGCGGCTATTTTTCCTTTGAATGGAGATTTAATAAAACTATTTTGATACATTTCAAACGCTTGATTATATTGAGCTTTAGCAGCTTCGTAACCGGCTTCTGCGGCGGTTTTTTGCGTTTGAATTTGATCGTATTGTTGTTTGCTTAGAGCTTTTTGTTCGTAAAGTCTTTGAGCTCTTTCAAATTCTGATTTAATTAAATTAAGTTGCGCTTCGGCATTCCTTAAATTCGCTTCGGCTAAATTAAGGGATTGTTTTAAAGCGGCGTTGTACTGAACAGCTATCACTTGATTTTCATTGACGTTTGATCCTACTTTAAGAAATATTTTTTCTATTCTTTCAGAAACTTTAGAATATATCACTGCGTCGTTGCCTGCAGTTATGGAGCCGGTAAGCTTTAATGAATAAACTAAATTTGTAGGTTTTACGACGTAAACTTTTACGGGAATTTTTATTTCTTCAGTTTGCTTTGCTTCTTTATTTGAGCAGCTTGAGTTAAATAAGTTTAGGAAAATTGTCAATAAGATTAAAACTGTTTTCAAAAAAAACTTTTTCATATATTCCTCTTTTTTTAGTTTTCAAATAATATATTTAATTTGCCGATGGATTTTAGCAACGATATTCTCGAAATGTTATGATTGTAAATGCCTTGCAAATATAATACGTACGACGAAGTGTAAAAAAGCTGCGCGTTTAAAACATCGAGTTGGGAAGTCATTCCTTCGCGATATAAAAGTTGCGACAATCTCAACGATTCTCGCGCTGTGGTTAAAGATTCTTCAAGCGATTTTAAATTTTGACGTGATTCTAA
>Ga0308389_1000167_pt1 | contig 50388 bp, 39 predicted proteins | sample Hotspr2Sample148_FD_202362 | JGI IMG/M metagenome (GOLD analysis project Ga0308389, IMG submission 202362) | Hot spring phototrophic mat microbial communities from Mushroom Spring, Yellowstone National Park, Wyoming, United States - 20040719_148 ... | reverse complement strand
TCTCTGATGTTTCAAATTTGCCTCAGTTAGGCGTTTCAAGAGCGCAACCGAAGCTGGATAAGGAGGAAGGAGTGATTAATGAGGTAAAAAAATACACAGGCAAGCTAATTTCGTTAGATCTTCAGGATGCCGACATAACAAACGCCCTTCGAATAATAGCCGAAGTCTCCAATCTAAACATAGTAACCACAAGCGATGTTACTGGAAAAATTACCCTTCGTTTAATTGATGTTCCATGGGACCAGGCCTTGGACGTGATACTTAAAAGTCAAGGACTAGATAAAGTGCAAGAGGGGAATGTGGTAAGGATTTCTCCAGTCGAGCGCTTAAGAAGGGAAAGAGAAGCTTTAAAACAGGCGCAAGTTGCTCAGGAAGAGCTTGAGCCCTTGCAAATAAAGTACATCAGAGTAAGTTATGCAAAGGCGGCTGCATTGAAGCCAATTTTAGAGACGGTGATTACCGATAGGGGTAGTGTTACCTTTGACGAACGTACCAATCAAATAATAATAAAAGACATTAAAAGAGGGATAGATAATGTAACTGAGTTAGTGAAAAAACTTGACCTGAGAACGCCACAGGTTTTGTTGGAAACAATTATCTTAGAGGCTGATCGAAGCGTCTCTAGAAGTCTAGGTATGAAATTTGGATTCGATTATATAGCTTCAGGTTTAACAGGGAACCCTCTTCCTTTTAACTTTCCTCACTCGATGAATCTCGGAATTGGAGCTGATTTTCCAGTTGCTTCAGGAACAGGAAGTGGGCTCGTAGAGCTTATTTTTGGAAGCGCGGACGGTACAAAGGATTTACGAGCGATTATCTCGGCTTTCGAGCAAGATGGCTCTGCTAGGATCATTTCAAAGCCTACACTTGTTACCACAAATAACTCTAAAGCCTCGATTGAAGCAACAGAAGTAATAAGGATAAAGAAAAATCAAGGTGGCAATCAAGTGGTTGTGGGCTCTGGTGGATCCGCAACCGGTGGGCAAGGAACAGATGAAGTGAAAGTTGGAATAAAGCTTACTATGACCCCGCAGGCTTCGCCTGATTACTGGATACTTTTAGACTTAACGGCAGAGTCAAGCTCATTTGGATCAAAAACTGTGGATGATATTCCCTCAACTATCGAAAGAAGGGCAACCTCTACGGTATTAGTTTCTAGTGGACAAACTTTTGTCTTGGGCGGTATTTACAAGATAAACGATAGAAGTGTTGTTTCTGGACTTCCATTTTTGAAGGATATCCCTGTTTTGGGGTATGCTTTTCGCTCTCAGATAACCTCGGGGTCAGATGAAGAGCTAATATTTATAGTAACTCCTAGAATAGTTGAAGGAAGCTTTGATGACGCCGCAATGACCGTTGAAGATTAAAAGATTTTAAAAATGAGAGCAAGCTTAGTTTTTGTTTTGATTTTAGTTGTATTATTAGGCTGTGGCTCCAGTGCCAACCATGATTTAGGAGAGGCTTTTACACTGGAGGGCTGGGCCACGGTTGATGATAATGGGCAGTGTACAACTCAGCTTTTAGGTTACGTGGGTTTTACTTGCTTAAGGTTAAGGGACGAGGATAACGACCGGGAAAGATCTTTGTTGATTTCTGTAGCTCCTTGTGTTGTGGTTAGCACAACTATGCAAAAGCAAAAAATTCTCCTCAGAACTTTGCATAGGGAGTTTAGAATCCCTGGAGCTATGGTAAAGGCTCCTAGGTTCAGCTCTCCTATTCCGGGAGTGCTGGATGCAACTGTTGACAATTCCGATCGGCAAAGCCTTGGGTTTGCCTATCAGGAACGGTTTTTGGCTGATGACCAGCAAAACGATGATGAGAAAAAAGGCCCCACTGTTGCAAGGGCATCGATACCAGCAGAATCAGTGCCTTCTGAATTTTTGCAATGGGTAATTTTAAACCAAGCGTTCATTCCTTTTCCTATGGGCAACATTGAAGCCGTTTATCAAGTTGATGGGAGAACCTCTCCGGCAGGCGATATAATTTCGACTAATAAAGTGTACTATGTGGGTAAGGTTGATGCAGCCTTTACCTGCAGATAGTTCAATACTTTTTGCTCAAGCCTAAAGAAGCTGTCTTGCTGTTCAGGAACTTCGTGATCCAAGCCTGTTAAGTGTACCAATCCGTGCACTCCAAGCCTTAGGCAGGTTGTGTTGGGATCCTTTTCTAGGAAGCGGGTGTTTATTATAATGTCAGCCTCCTTTTGATCTTCGTACCAAAAAGTTAAAATATCAGGAGGGTAGTTCTTTTTTCTAAACTTCAAGTTTAGCTTGCCTGCAAGTTGAGGGTCACAAAAAACTACATTAAAAATACCTGAAAGACTCAGCTGATTTGCAGCAATTAGCAAATATGTTTTTAATTTTTTATGATCCAAGCCTTTGACGGGACTATGAAAGATAAAATTGAGCTTAACGATTTTCTTGGGAGTATTTGGTTTTTTTAGGAGCTTTTTCATACTTCTCCAATATTTGCTCTACCAAAGGATGCCTCAAGCAATCTTCCTTGGTAAATTCAACGAAAGCAATCTCTGGCATACCTCTTAAAATTTGCGTTGCCTCGAGCAACCCAGAGTTTGAGACACTAGGCAAGTCAATTTGGGTGGGGTCGCCGTTAATTACGAAAGTGGAGTTGTGACCAAGCCTTGTAAGAAACATCTTCATTTGCTGAGTTGTGGTGTTTTGAGCTTCATCAAGAATAACAAAACAATTTGCCAATGTTCTTCCTCGCATAAAAGCTAAGGGAGCAACCTCTAGCTGTCCTCTGTGAATGAGATCTTCAATTTTATCTGCCTCAAGAAAATCAAACAGAGCGTCGAAAAGCGGCCTCATATATGGATCTATTTTCTCCTCCAAAGTGCCAGGCAAAAAACCTAGCTTTTCTCCGGCTTCAACCGCAGGTCGACAAAAAATAATTTTTTTCACAATTTTTTTGAATAATCTGTAAACTGCTACAGCTACAGCTAAATAAGTCTTGCCGGAGCCTGCTGGGCCCAAGCCAAAGATCACCGGAAAAGAACTCATGGCTTTGAGGTACTTACTTTGGTTCTGAGTTTTTGGGTAAATCTTTTTTGAATTTAGGTAGAACCCTTCTGAGATTATGTCGATGAAAGCCTTATTTTCACTGTTTGATATGGAGAGGGCACATCTTTTTATGTCCTCTGGCGAAATAGTGACCCCTTTATTTACCGCCATTTCAAGTTCCCTGATAGTAGCAACCGCCAAGTTAACATTTTGTTCTGAGCCATGTATTTTGAGGAGGTTTCCCCTTCTCTCAATAGTGGTCTGTGTTAGGGTTTGTAGGTACTTGAGATTTTCATCAAATGCGCCCGCAAGATCTAATACTTTATCTTGATTAAGTTGAACTTCGGTTTTAAAAATCTGTGTTTCTGATTTTTTCACAAAGATTCAATTAGGCTCAAAAAATCCTTTACATTACTGCTCGGGAAAGTTCCCTTGAAAAATCTCGACGAGCCCCCACCTTTGCCTCCAAAGTCTAGCAACTTTTTCTTAAACTCATCCAATAGTCTACCATTAAGGTTCCCAGAAATGAAACTATTTAGCTCTCTCGTTTGCTGCCAGTAAATAAAGATAGGATCATTGTTTTTTCCTTTAATGTTATCCAAGATCTCCTCGGCAATGGCCTCATAGCCATCACCCAAATTCAAGATAAGAAATCTGCCTAATTTAATAGGTTGATTTATTGAGGCGGTGTACAGCTCGGCTAATTTTTGTTTTAGATTATGATTTTCTCTTAAAGCGTTTGCTAATTGAGATTGAATTTTGAGAACGCGCTCAGTGGCATTTTCTGGACTGGTTTTTAAATGAAGCGCTAAGGTATTTAAGGCATTAGAAATGCTTGAGATTTTCTCCAAGGCTTGAAGCCCTGTCAGAGCCTCAATTCTTCGAATGCCAGCTGCAAGAGCCTGTTCTTTAACTATTTTAATGACCCCAATCTCTCCTGAGGCTTGAACGTGAGTTCCTCCGCACAGCTCTTTAGATGGCCCAATTGTTACCACTCTTACTATTTCGCCATATTTATCACCAAAAAAAGCTATCGCTCCCTGATTCTTGGCTTCTTCTAATGGCATAAACTCCACTTGAGTTGGGTAATTTGCTAAGACAAACTCGTTGGCAAGCGACTCAATTAAGTTTAACGAGTCGCAAGGATCTTTAGGGCAAGTATAATCAAACCGAAGCCTATCAGCCTCTACTTTCGATCCTGCTTGTTTTACGGCGCTACCCAAAATTTCGCGCAGTGCTAAATGCAAGAGATGAGTTGCGGAGTGAGCTCTTTGAACTGCCTTGCGAACTTTTTGATCAACCCTAAGTAAAGCTGTTTCTCCAATTTTAGGCTCAAAATCGTTTGGAGTGCAAAAATGAAGGATTGTTCCAGTGTTAGTTTTAGCGATATCTTTGACTTTTAAAGTTTTAGAACCAAAAATGATTTCTCCTTTATCGCTGACTTGGCCTCCCGATTCAGCATAAAAAGGCGTCTTTTCAAAAATTAAGACTAGATGTTCTTGTTGCCTTTGAGCTGACAGTAGGGTCGCTTCACACTCCAAGGTCAAGCAACCAACAAAATCTGTTGGGGTCTCTGTGCCCTTAATAGAGAGAAATAATTGCGATTCTCTATTATGGCGCGATTGAAGCTTTTGCTTCTGCATTTCCTGTTGGAACCCCTCTTGATCTAAGCTTAAACCTTTTTCTAGACAGTAGTCTTGGATTACTTCCAAAGGAATTCCAAAAGTATCGTGCATTTTGAAAGCCAAAGCTCCTGGAAAAACCCCTGATTTGGGAGCGTTCTTTTCCAGATAAGCTAAACCCGCCTCTAGATTGGATAAAAACTTATCTTGCTCGCTTTCAACTACCTCTCTAATTTGAGATTCAAACTCTTTTAGTTCTGGATAAACGTCACCCATAATCTGGATTACTTCATCACAAATGTCCTTAAGAATTGGTTTTTTAATGAGCTTGAAATTAAAAACACTAGCTCTTCTAATCAACTTCCTTAAAACGTAAGCTCTGCCATCATTGCCCGGGGTTAGCCCCTCTGCTATAAGAAAAGTTATTGCTCTTGAGTGATCTGCCAATACCCTGAATGCAATGTCGATCATTTCTTGATCTGTTTTGGGCTGGCAAGGCGCTTCAAAAAAGCCTGATGAGCTGTACTTTAGATGAGCTAAATCCTCAATTTTTTCAATTATCGGTTTGAATAAGTCTGTTTCAAAATTTGATTGCGTAGATTGCAAAATGCTGCAAACTCGTTCCAGCCCCATCCCAGTGTCTACGCATTTTTTTGGAAGAGGTAGAAGTTGTCCATTTTCTTTGTTGTACTCCATAAACACTAAATTCCAGATCTCTAAAAGTAACGTTTGAGAGGAAGAGGTTTCCACTAGATAGTGAATTTCAGTACATGGGCCACATGGTCCTATTTCTCCCATTTCCCAAAAATTATCACTTTTTCCCGCGGCAAGAACTCTGTTCTCGGGGAGTTTAGCGATCTTGTGCCAAAAATTTTTTGTTTCAGTATCTTCCTCATAGTAAGTAACACTAATAAAATCCGGATTGAGCTTAAGTTCCTTCGTTACAAATTCCCAGGCTAAGGATATTGCTTCTTCTTTAAAATAACTTCCGAAGCTAAAGTTGCCCAGCATCTCAAAAAAAGTGTGATGGCGCCTAGTAAATCCAATATTTTCCAGATCGTTATGTTTACCCGACAATCGCAAACATTTTTGACAAGAGGCTAGTTTATCGTGCTTGGGGGGACTCAAGTTTAAAAAGTATTCTTTAAATTGGTTCATACCGGCGTTGGTAAAAAGCAATGAGGGGTCGTTTTGCGGTATTAGACTAGAGGTTTTAACTACTAAATGGTCCTTAGAGGAGAAAAAATTCAAAAATCCTTGCCGTAACTTCCCAGCTAGCTTCACAGTTCGTTATTATAGCGTTGTACTTAAAAAAACTCCACGATGGCACTTCGAGAAACATTTAATCTCGCTGGAACTATCTAATTTAAAAAAATTTCAAATCTGTTTTTAAATGATTGACTAACGTTTATAAATTATGAATAATAATGGGTTAGTATGAGAGAGAGAAAAGATAAGTGGAATTATTTGATTCAGGCAGTTAGTCATGCTTTGGAAGTTCTAGAGGCCTTGTGTAACAACAAAGAGCCTCTAGGCGTAACTGAGCTTTCAAAGCAACTTAGGCTTCATAAAAACAACATATTTAGGCTTTTGGCGACCCTTGAAGTGCGCGGCTATGTTATGCAGGATGCCTCAACTGAGAGGTACTTTCTAGGGCCTAAAGCTTTATCATTAGCTTCTGCATATGAAAGCTATAGCGCTATTTTTAGAAAGAGTGAAAGTCCGGTGAACGTGGTTAGAAAAGCTGTCAATGAAAATGTTTATTTTGTTACATTGGTAGGGGACAAAGTTTATTATATTAATGGTAGAGAGAGCTCGAATCCCGTTAGAACGCAATTTAAGAGGGGTTATTCAATGGATATTTTGAAAAGCGCTGCGGGTAGGCTATTAGCGGCTCTCCAGTTCTCTAACCAAGAAATAGCCGAGCTTAAAGATCCCGAGTTCATTAAATCAGTTGAGGATATCAAGCAATCCCATATCTATGTTACGCAGTCATTAGAAAAAGATGTATTATCAGTTGCTGTGCCGGTTAAAGAATCTCAAGATAATTTAATTGGAGCAATTCAGGTAGACGCACCTGTTTACAGAATGAGTGCCCAAGATTTAGTGGCTGCCGTAACAAAAGGCTTAACCGATTACTACGATCAAACTGGCCTTAGAGATTTATCGGGAATAGCTATAGAAGTTGAGAGGATGAACTCGGCAATAAAGGAGCAAATAGTAGTGAGATAAAGTAGACTAAAAAAGCCAATATATAGGCCCTAGTAGCACAGATAATAAAAGTAGACCCCTTGAACGTGAAAGTTTAGGCACTTGGCAGTGCAACCATAAGCTGCTGGGGTCTTGCTTGAAGGAGTAAGTTGGCGCTTAACGCGAGAAAAACCTTATTTTTTCAAGCTCCTGTTTGGTGTAAACAAAATTCAATTTTGGAAGCTAATCAATTTTGGTATGGAGCTTAAAGGCTTAGAGGTCGGGAAAAGAACTCATAGTTCAAATTAATAAGCTTAGGTTTGCAAAATCCTATTTCCGACTTTTCAAAGCAAAGGGGCCTTTAAAACGCACCTAAAATAAATAATGTGTGACTCCAAATGCAAATTTTCTCAGCAAGTACTTTTAGTAAATTAACAAGTTTAGAGACTATACATCGAAAACAATCTAAATATCAGAGTCTCGTAACAGTTTTTGAGTTAAAACGCAATATTTGAGGCTTTTTTCAAAGTCAAATAGCAACGATGGGCTGGGTTGCAGAGGGTTTTTTTGGTTTGGACAGGTGAATTTTTGATTGAATTAGCAGGCATTAATGTTTATGTTTAGCATTAATAAAGGGTAGATTATGTCTGGAGTTTCAAGAAAAGTTGTAGGAATTGACTTAGGAACAACCAACTCGGTGGTTGCGGTGATGGAAGGTACAAATGTTACCGTCATTACCAACAGCGAGGGTTCTAGAACCACGCCATCAGTTGTGGCTTTGGCTAAAAATGGAGAGATGTTGGTTGGTCAGATAGCAAAAAGACAGGCAGTGACCAACCCCAAAAATACAATTTTTGCGGTTAAAAGGTTGATAGGGAGGCGATTTACTGATCCGGAAGTAACCAAAGCTAAATCTATACTGCCTTATGAAGTTATAGAGGCTCCAAATGGAGATGCCTGGGTTAAATTAGGTGATCAGCCTAAAAGCCCACAGGAAATCTCAGCGATGGTATTGATGAAGATGAAGCAGACCGCAGAGGATTATCTTGGGGAAAAGGTAGTCAATGCGGTAATTACCGTTCCAGCTTATTTTGATGATGCTCAAAGGCAGGCTACAAAAGACGCTGGAAAAATTGCGGGCTTAAACGTTCTTAGGATTATAAACGAGCCTACAGCAGCAGCTTTAGCTTATGGCGTTGATAAGAAAGGGGATAAAACCGTAGCAGTATTCGACCTAGGTGGTGGAACGTTTGATATTTCGATTCTCGAAATAGGTCAGGAAGGTGTTTTCGAGGTAAAAGCTACAAACGGAGACACATATTTAGGTGGAGAAGACTTCGATCTTAGAATTGTGGAGTACCTAGTTGATGAATTTAGGAGGGATCAAGGAATAGATCTCAGGCAGGATGTGATGGCTTTACAACGTCTTAAAGAGGCTGCAGAGAAGGCGAAGATAGAGTTATCCTCAAGCATAGAAACCGAGATAAATATCCCATTCATTACGGCTGATGCTTCAGGACCTAAACATCTGTATGTTAAGCTTTCTCGGGCTAAATTAGAGCAACTTTGCGATGATCTTTTGCAGAGATTGGTTGAACCATGCAAAAAAGCTTTAGCTGATGCGGGCTTGAGTCCAAATCAAATAGATGAAGTAATTCTGGTGGGAGGTATGACAAGAATGCCTGCTGTGCAGAAGAAGGTTCAGGAGATTTTTGGGAAAGAACCAGCGAAGAATGTTAACCCTGACGAGGCTGTTGCAATTGGTGCCGCAATTCAAGGGGCTGTTTTAACCGGAGAAGTTAAAGATATAGTTCTTTTAGATGTTACTCCTTTAAGCTTGGGGATTGAAACCTACGGTGGAGTGATGTCAGTTTTGATTCCTCGTAACACTACCATCCCAGCAAGGAAAAGTCAGATTTTTACTACAGCTTCAGATAATCAAACAGGGGTTGATATAAAAGTCTATCAAGGTGAAAGACCTATGGCTGCTGATAATAAATTTTTGGGCCGGTTTGAGCTTGTCGGTATTCCTCCTGCACCTAGAGGAGTTCCTCAGATTGAGGTAACTTTTGATATTGATGCAAATGGCATTTTAGAAGTATCTGCGAAAGATTTGGCAACTAACAAAGCGCAATCCATCAGGATAACCGCTAAAAGCGGCTTAACTCAAGAAGAGATTGAGGCAATGATAAAAGAGGCTGAGGCTATGGCCGAGCAAGATCAAAAGAAGAGAGATTTTATAGCCAAGAAGAACAGTTTAGACAGTATGGTGTATGAAGTCGAAAAACTCTTAAGGGATAAAAAAGATTCCATTCCTCAGGATTTGGTTAAGGAGGCAGAAGAAACAGTTAATCAAGCTAAAAAAGTTTTAGTTGAAGCCACAGAGATCGGTCAGCTTGAAAGCAGTTTTGAAAAAGTTCAAGGGATAGCGTACAAGATTTCAGAAGTTCTTTACAGGTCTCAAACATCTGGTCAGACCACCACTTCAACCTCGACAGGGCCAGAAGATGCCGAGTTTAGAGAGTCTACTGATGGCAAGCAGGTATGATTTAATTTTTGTGAATGAGCGCGGATGATTATTACTCTATTTTAGAAGTTCAAAGAAACGCATCGATTGACGAAATCAAAAAGGCGTATAGGCGATTAGCTTTAAAGTATCATCCAGATAGGAATCCTGGCAATAAAGAAGCGGAAGAAAAGTTCAAAAAAATAAACGAGGCTTATGCTGTGTTATCTGACCCCGAAAAAAGAAAAGCTTATGATCAGTTTGGATCTGCAGCTTTTCAACAGGGTGGAGGATTCCAATGGTCTGGAGATTTTTCGGGGTTTGGAAATTTTGAGGATATTTTTGAAGATATCTTTGGGGCTTTTTTTGGTGGCTCTCGTTCCAAAAGGTCTACAAGGGGAAGGGATCTTATTTATGATTTGGAAATAGAATTTGAGGAAGCTATTAAAGGAGCCACAAAAACAATAACTCTAAGATCCAATGAGGTTTGCTCAGCCTGCGGAGGCTCTGGCGCTAAGAGTCACTCTAGCATAGTAACTTGTGATGAGTGTAGAGGGAGGGGCCAGATCTCCATAAGTCAAGGTTTTTTCTCTATTACAAGAACTTGTCCTAAATGTGGCGGTTCTGGGCGCATTGTGAAAGAAATTTGCTCAAAATGTAGGGGATCAGGCTTTGAAGCTAGCACTAGAACAGTTAAAGTTAACATTCCTGCAGGGGTCGAGAGTGGTCAAAGGCTCAAAATAGCTGGTGAGGGAGAATCCGGATCTTCCGGGCGAAGAGGTGACTTGTATATAAACATCTCCGTTAAGCCGCACCCCGTATTTAAAAGGGTAGGAGATGATATCATCTCAGATGTTACAATTCCGTACTCAGTTGCCGTTTTAGGCGGTGAGATTCCGGTTCAAACTGTTGATGGGCAAGTTTACTTGAAAATTCCGCCAGGCACTCCATCAGGCAAAATTCTTAGACTTAGAGGGAAGGGCGCTTTTTCGTTAGAGTCTAGGAGAAGAGGAGACCATTTGGCCCAAATTCAGATTTTTGTTCCCAAAAAGGTTAGCGATAAATATAAAGAGCTTCTCCTGAAACTTTCGGAGTTAGAAAAAGAGGAGCATAAAGAAGAAGGTTTTTTTGAAAAGTTTAAATCATTTTTTAAGTAATTTATAGTCTGGGTTATAAAGTTTATCCTGGGAGGAGGCTTTTTGGATGGCGAACTCACATTCGCATGAAAAAAGCTTCTTTGCTAGAACTTCAGCAACAGCCATTAAATAAATTTTTGAGTCTTGAATAAGAGCTTTAAGTTCTATGCTTCGCTTCATCTTTTTAGTAATCTTATCGCTTAAAATCAGCAATACTTTATAGTTTTAGTTATTTATTATTTCTAAAATTTCTAAAATGCCCATGGTTTTACTGGTAATTTTGTTAGCTTTGCTTACATATATGCTTAGTCCATTTTGGAAAAGTTTCATATGGGGCGCTATTTTAGCTTGTGTTTTTTATCCGCTTTATGAAAGATCTCAGAAATTCATTTCCAGCTCTACCATAAGGGCGCTGTTGTTTGCTTTTTTGCCGATTGTTCTAGGCCTTCTTGTGCTAATTCCTATTTTAGTTGTGTTAGTGAAAGAGATAGTGGATGTTGTCAACAATTTTAATAAAGATGCTGTTTTAAAAATTTGGGCTCAAATAACAGCTTTATCTCCGATAGCTTTGGAGATGGATCTAAACGAGCTATCTAGCCAGATTTATAGAGGAGCAACAGTAATAATGGATATGCTTAGGTCGATTTTAGTGTCCTCGGCTAACTCTGTAGCTGTTCTTTTTTTATCTTCGGTGATTTTGTTTTTTTTTCTTAAGGATGCTCAAAGTGGAGCAAGATTTGCAAGGCAACTCGCAGATTTTTTTAAGGTCGATTTTGATTCCATCTCCAGCCTTGTTATCTCGTCAATTAGAGCTAGTTTTTGGACTCTAATAGTCATCTCTGGCGGCCAAGGGCTTCTTACGTTTTTTAGCTTGGCTTTAGCTGGATTTGATTTCGCGCTTCTTGCTGGATTTCTAGCCTTCATTCTCGGACTTTTGCCAGGTGGCACCACTTTGATTTACCTTCCAATTGGGCTTTATTATTTAATTTATGAAAGTTTCTTGAAGGGAATCTTTATAATTCTATTTAACTTAGTTAGTCATAATCTAATTGATTTTTTTTTAAGACCAATTCTTTTTGACAATCAGTTTAAGCTTCACTCAGGCTTTATGTTTTTTGCGGTTCTTGGTGGGCTTTATACTTTTGGCTTCCTAGGGCTTTTTATAGTTCCGTCTTTAGTTGTAGTAATCAGAGAGTTACTTAGGGTTCACAGTGTTGCTAAGCTTTGATTACCTGCTGATAGAAAACCTCAGTGCGCTAAAGAATAAAAATCAGTAAGGTTTGAAAAAATTTTTATAAGTTTTACCAAGAGGGTCAGTGAATTCCACAGAAATCAAGATAAGAAGGTTTTTCGGACATTCACTCTATTTAGAGCCTTTAAAGTGTGAGGTTCAAAAGACTTTAATTCAAAAGTTTTATGATCAACAGTTGGTATGTTAAAATTTTTTTAAAGCTCATTGAGGTATTGCATTAAGAGTTTCGCTAGGTGTTTTTTGGTGGTTTAGAAACGAGTTTTAAATTAAACTTTCTGTGTGTAAGACGAGGTCTTTAATATCTCGAACCTCTTTAAAATTGTTGTTCAACAAGGCTTTTTTGGCGTTTCGTAAAGGCCCTCATCTCATGGATTATGGAAGAAAGTTTTGTTAGAAGCTTTATAAAAAAGTTAAGCTTTTAAGAGTTAATTAAGGTGCCAGAGCTAAAAGTTAGCAATAAGTATCATCTAAAAGGAAAGAATTAGATTGGCCAACAAATACTTGATACGGCTTTAAATGTTAAAAATTAATCTAATCTACAACTTAAAATCTATTTTGATGAGTAGGAGGCTAAGCCTAAGAGCCTCGTTGTAGAAAAATCTATAAAGCTTTAAAACTGGAAAAGAGCGATGATATACGGGAGACCAAACAACAGTAGAAATTTATGAAAGAAGTTCAGTATAAAAAAATTAAAAAAAGTTCTAGCTAGGAGTAGGTGGGTGCTCAAGAAGAAAATTAAACTAGAACTATTTTTTCGCTTATTAGGAAGCCCGGTCTAATCTTCACGCTGCTAATTTTTTGCAGGGAAAGTATTGGTTGCGCCGGGTAACATTCATTTACTAATAACGCGACGCTGAGCTAGTTTTGTTTGGGAGCTCAAAAATGGCCCTCTTGTTAATGGGCATCGCCCGAGCGTGAACGTTACTTTCAAAAGCGCGGCAAAAGTAGCAGGAATAAACACTGTAGGGGTTTTATTGACTGGTATGGGCTCAGATAGAGCGGAGGGGTTATTACAGTTAAAAAATGCAGATGGCTACACCATAGTAGAAAGCCAAGAGACAGTGACTGTTTTTGGAGTGCCTAAAGCGGCAATTCAACTGAGAGCCCAATGCGAGATTTTGCCTCTAGGCCAGATTCCAAAAAGATTGGTTGAAGTTCTAGGACAGCACCCCCGCCAAGCCCAGCAAGCAAGGCACAGCTAGTAAGGTGAACCAGCTTTTGTTTTAGAGAGGCCAGGTTAATTTTTCTTGCCAATTTTAGAAGCTTTAAATAGATAGACAGCTACATGGATACTTTAGATAGATAGCTATCTGTATACTTAATTAGCGGTTTTTTCCATTTTGATAATTTTTGCTTTTTTCAAAATTTTTGCTTTAGTACAAAGAAAATCAACATTTAGCTTGGCAAGCTGGACCTTTTTATGGTAGAAACGTTCTAGTTTAAGTTTAGCTATTTATTTTGAGCTTCCTTAACAAGACTCTGCCTTATTAATATTGAGTAATCACTTGTTGGTACAAGTTCGAGTTTTTAACTACGCTTTAACCATAATTAGCATGTTTTACTTGGCTAATCTTGACTAATTTTTAATGAGTCACAGCACGAGTTAGCTTGTCTATGACTATTTAGCTACATTTTTAACAATGCTCCCCGGGACGGATTCGAACCGCCGACCAAGTGGTTAACAGCCACCCGCTCTACCTGCTGAGCTACCGGGGAACATCAGTTAGTATATCATTAAAATCTCCTGAGTTAAACAAGGCCTGCAAAACTGTGGCTGATTGTTAAAGTACTCAGCTGACAACTTCGTCAAAATTAAGTTAAAGAGCAAAAAACCATTTACAGTGTATTCAAAAATCAGGTGAATGGGCAATCTAGAAAAAGCGAGCTTTTAAAAATTAAATGCCCGTAAACTATCTAGCTCTTCAAAGAAATTAATAAATCCAAATCAAGCCTTTTAAATGTAACTTAAATGTGCCATAACTCCAGTAGCGATGTTAGCGACTTTTGAAGGTTCTATTTAACATCAGTTTAGAACAATGAATGTGAAATAGTTTCGTTAGAAAGTTAGATTTCAGAGCGCACTTTTATCTAAAATATCTCACTTTAAGGGGGTCAGATAGTTACACATTTTTATTTAGGATTCAAACTCAGGGACACGGTTGCTACAACCGTGACTTTTTCGCCAGCGATTAGAGGCTAATTTATGGCAAACCGTCTAAAAACTCTTGCCAGAGGCAAGCATCCCCTTCTTCGCAGCGCAGGTAGTTCTTCTGATAAAATACTCTTTCCATAAAATAGCTTGGGTTGCTAGTCATTTCGGCTTCAGGAAAAGTAGCATTCATCATAGTGAAAAGCCCGCTTAACATACTAACTTTTGGTATGATGTGGTACTGGTTAACTCTTAAACTTACTGAGGATAAATCTTGCACATAATTTGAAATGCTTCGGTTTTCAAAGTCATTCGCTTCAGTAAAAGTTGGCCCCACTTCTTTGTCGTACCGTCGGTTTAAGTTAGGGGAGTTGACAGGCAAACCAAAGATTGCAAGCAACAAGTTGCCAGCGCCATGGTCAGTGGATAGAGCGCTATTTTGAAAAACAGTTCTACCAAATTCAGACAAAATTATAACCTTAACTCGTCCTAACAATTCTGGCTTTGTAACTAAAATAGTGTAAAACAAGCCATGAAGCGCTCCTGCCAAAGATCTAATTAGAGATTCCAAATCTGTTTGTTGGTTAGAATGTGTGTCAAACCCCCCTATGGATAAAGCGGCCACTCTTTTTTGGGGTAATGATGGCTCATACAAAAAGAATTTAGCTATTTCATACATTAAGTTTGTGATTCCATTTGCAGATCCTATGGTAGGCTCGCCACTAGAATTATAGTAATAAGGTCTAAACTTATCATACAAAGTTCGATCTACACTTGGATTAGGCAGAGTGTTTGCAATTAGCCTGGAAAGATCCTCAGTGTCAGCTACTTTTTCGAACGCATTTTTGAAGAGAATGTGCAGGTCAGAATCGGTTCTTTGCAAATCAGCTAATAAATTTTTAAAAACATTCCAGTTCTCACCCCACCCATAATCAAACTCAGACCCACTAAAATTAGCCTGCTGGTAACTAGCGCAAGATTTGCTGTGCAAGGTTAGTCCCAAAAGACCTGAGCCTCTATCAAGCTGAGAGAAGCTGGAAGAAAAAGCTAAAATTTGCCTATTGTGTGTTCCTCCTAACTCCCTTTGAGAAAAGCCGCCAAAACCTACTAATTTGAATAAATCATTCTGATGAGATGAGCCACTGTAAGCTATCTTGGCGAGGTAACCGGTTCCTACACTGATCTGTTGCAACCCTAGCAAGGCCCTCGCTTGCTGATCAAAGTGACTTTTATTAGGTTGCCACTGAGTAGCCAGTATTGGCGGATTCTGAAGGACATCATTTAACAGACCTACACCCTTCATTAACCTAAAAGCTAAGAAACGATCTAAAGGAACTTGTTCGCCATTAACCGTAACTGAGTCACACCGTATCCTGTTATTTGGAATAGTTCCCTCTTCATTACTAGATCGTAATCTTTCCCACCAAGGATGCATTCCAAATTGTCCTTGTGGATCCATGGGAAGTATGTGACTAGTCGTGTATAAAGCATTCGAGAGGGGAAGCATCAAAGAGGGCCTACCACTGCGCAAAAAATTGTTTATAGCCGCATTTCGCGAAGTGTTTCTGGGGTGGAACACTTGAAGCCCATCGTGACCACCGCGAGTAAAAATATAAAGAACTCTTGCCGGTGTTGGGGAGTTAGCCAATAAGAAGTAAGGGTTCCCCAAGCGGGCAGTTAAAATTGCAGTTAAGGTTTTAGTTAAAAATTCTCTTCTGTTCATAAATCATTTAATCCAACTACTAGAGTTGTTTAACAACATAGCATACAGCAAACCTAGAAACTTAAGATGAAAATATCTTTTCTGAGCTTCAGCAGCGTGCATTGTAACCGTTATTTGCGTGTCTCTGTTTAGCGGATGACGTCGATTCATAGTCCAATCAGCGAAGTTATTCCAGCAATCAGCTAGTTCTGTTTGCTGTCCACCCGATGAAATTCTATCTGAGGGTCTCAACTTCACAAAGGCTTTTACAAGTTCATCCCTAAGGCTCACAGCCTCGCCTGAACCTGCTCGCGATCCTTGAACATCTATGTCAACCCCGAGCATCAGAGCAAGCTCATCAATTAGTTGTTGAGCATCAATCGTCCGAACATCTAGTGATTGGAGCACCCGGTTTTCTTTAAAATAATCCAGCAAATTAAACTGTTCTCCAGAATATCGAGCGTATTTACGAGTTTCTTGACCCAAAATTAAATCGTTACCAAAAAATTTTGGATATGCGTAAAAATAAGCCAAGTACCTAACGTCTGGATCCCAGGTTCCTGCGCCCCCCCAGAGATCCACGTGAGTGTTTTTTATTATTTCTGTTCTTTCTACCTCTCGATTGCTACCTTGAGGAACGTAGATCGTCAAACTTCCTAAATCCCTGCCTTGATCTAAGAGAGATGCACCTCGATTCAAAAAGTTAAACATATACCTCCAATACTCATTGAAGAGTCTAGCTCTAGAAATTATGCTTACGGTGTTTATGAAGCTTTGACCGTTAGATATCATAGTATTCCTCTGTATGCCGGGTATAGGCACGCCAAAAACGCTGGGCATGTGAAGGTTTGGATAGCCTGAATGCCTACTAATGTTATCTAACAGCGTGACAAGAGTCGCATAAGTGTGCCCATGGTCGGTTAAATTATACATTTGAGGCAATCTCAGAGCCCGCGCAAATCCCAAGGCCCACTCAAAGGGAGTTTTAACGGCTGTTCCTTGGTTCTCTTCGGCAAAAATTGCCTCTGATTTTAAAAGTTTTTTCAAAGTCGCTTTCAAATCAAAACCATTTTGGTGGATAAACTCTGCAAGCTCGTACACCATAGATGGTGTGTTGGCTGCCCTGTGACCTATAAAGAAACCCAACAGTTGTATGGCTAGCTTGCGAGAAGTAGAGGAGCCTGCGCCTGGAAAAGCCGCATGGCCGTAAATAATATGTGATGTTAAATTATCTACGGGAACTTGTTCTCTCGAAAATGGAGGGTTGGTAGCTACTGCCGTGAGACGATCTGGGACAAAACTAAAATGACAAGGCGTTCCAATACCTTGGCCATTTGTGAAACATAACAAGGTGTTTGAGTTTAAAGTTACCCTGTTACTTAAATCACGGCCACCTATTTGCCAAGGGGAGCCTTCAAACAAATAGACTCCCTCAGAGGTCCCCAAGTTCTCAGGGTCATACTCCAGAGTGTCATTGTATTTCCAACCTTCGAAATTAAATCCAAAGCGACTTTCCCATTGGGTCCCAGAAGCCGTCATGCAGTCATTGCTATACTTGTTCAGAGGGAAGGTGTCATCTAGGGGGGTGCCGCTTGTTCTGACTATATTGATCCTTTTATATTTGCAAAATTGCGTAGGGCTGCTTGAGCCAGCTTTTTGAAATGATTTCAGCCTAGGTCCAGGTAAAAAGTAGTCAGTTGGTCGTGTATCGTGATTTATAACAAACCTTTCATAGCCCACAACTGCTCTAGTTAAAAATTTAATATCCAGCTCGGTGTAGTTACTTGGAGCATCGGTTGTTCCTGGCCTAAAGATATCATTTGTGCCTGTGGTGAACAGTTCCAGAAGCTCTCTAGCCCAGTTTTGATTTGCTCGAAAACACCTGGCCGGACTTTTTTCGGTTGTACCTGAAATACATTTAACCTTATTTAGGTGATTGTCTAACCACTCTAGCATGTGAGCGTTGCCATACATTCCTTTGAGCAGGTTTTCAAATGATCCAACTAGATTTTTGATTATCAAATCAACGTAGTCTCCTGTAAGCGCTGGATAGCGATTTAGGTCTATAGCCTCATGCTGTAAAGCGAACCAGTTGTGTAGAATAACCCACATACTTGCGCAAACAGGACTTCCATTCAGGAAATGAAAGTATAGGTAGTTAGTTAGAGAATGAATTGTATCTCGCTCATAGCCATCGAACTCTCCGTTTGATCTGGGTCTTTCCCAATGGGCCTCTCTAGCACTATTTTCAATCCAATGAGGCCTTTTAGCGATTTTTCGTAAGTGTTGGGCCAAAGGCTCTAGCTGTCTTATCTTTGAGTACGGAAGATTAAAATCGCAGTCATCAACCAGTTTGTCTATGAAAGCATGAAATCCTAACCTTTCCGCCTCTTCCAACTCTTGTCGAGTGGCTCCAAATCCAATTTTTCTAAGCACTCGGGCTGCCAAAGCTTTATTCCAACCACCTAAATCAGGCCTATATTCTGCTAAGCTGTTAGCTCGCACAGTGTAAGGTGTTGGAGTTGGCGTGGGGGTAGGAGTGGGTGTTGGTGTAGAAGTGGGAGTTGGAGAAGGTTGCTGGGTTTGCTCTGCTGTGGGCGAGGGACTTGGGGTTGAAGGGGTCGAAGTTGCAGTTGGAGAAGCAGTCAGAGTTGATGTAGATGTTGGAGTTGGGGAAAAAGTTGTTGTCGGAGTTGAAGAGATGGTGGGCTCAGATGTTGGTTCAAAAGTTGGAGTGTAAGAGGGCTGGATGGTCTCTCCTACTGTGGGTGAGGGAATTGGGGTTGAAGGGGTCGAAGTTGCAGTTGGAGAAGCAGTCAGAGTTGATGTAGATGTTGGAGTTGGGGAAAAAGTTGTTGTCGGAGTTGAAGAGATGGTGGGCTCAGATGTTGGTTCAAAAGTTGGAGTGTAAGAGGGCTGGATGGTCTCTCCTACTGTCGGTGATAGACTTGGCGTTAAGGTTGGAGTAGGACTCTCGTCTCCATCACCTATACTAAACCGAATGGTCAAAGGTCCTGTAGGAAAATTTAAGTTTAAATTACACTGTTCCCTTCTTTGCTCAGCGGGACCAAAAGCCGTTTTTGTAGGAAGCAAACAAAGGAAACCTGTAACCCTTGAGATCTGCACCTGATATCGCGAACAAGGATGGTTTCCCAAAATTTGCTCTAGTATTACGTTATGAAACGAAAGCCTATGGAGTAAGGAAGCGCAAAGTAGCTGGCCGCTTCTCAGGTACTGAGGAAAGTTTGTCCTAAAAAAATCTGCTAAACCGGTTACTTGCTGGCGAAGATTGTTTAAGCAAGTTCGTGAAACTTTCTCTCTAAATGATCTTTTCTCTCCTCGTTCTAGCTTTACTCTGGAATTACCTTTGAAAGCAGTAAACCTTGTTTGTAGTTCTCCATTTTTCAAGTCACAGCTGAATTTTATTATATATGGCTGTTTAAATCTGTTATATCTAAGGGACCCCTTATGGTAAGTTTGCCCGGTTAACTGCGATACTATACTGAACAAAAGTACCGTTACAAAAACCTTCAAGTAACCCATTCTAATCCAAATATCTTTAAGACTTTCGCCTTGCTTCAGAAAAAGATTAACGTTTTTTAATTTTTTTTATAAAAGTTTTTATGAGTTACAAATTAAAGATTGCGAGTTTAGTTTTGCTAAAATTTACTAGTAGCCTAAAACACTTTATTAGGAGAGTTGTTAACTAAAAGTCACTAATCGCTCCTCAAAGCATTAATAATGAGATTGCGAAATTTTTTGTCTCAGTAGTTAAGTTTTTTTTAAATCACTTAAAAAAGTGTACGTAACTGTTTTTTTTTTGAGAACTTTGTTTCTTTCCAGAACTTAGTGGTTACTTGTTTGAGGGCTTGGGGTTATTGTAGTTTTTAAAAAATAGTCATGCAAATAAACCTTTCATTTGAGTATCTGATGTGCAATTTTTGAACTCAGAGGCGTTTTTAAGGCTGATGTCGATGTGCGGTCTTTTAAAGGGTAGTATCAATTATTTGCGATTAGCGGATTACACGGAGAATTTGTAAGTTAGCTAGCTTGAGCCATAGTTGCTCCATTTAGGGATCTTTTTACAATTAAATTTTGGGTAGTTAGAGTAGCAGGCCGTGTCAGTAAATATTGCTTCTCTTTTTGAATTTTTAGCCTTGGTTAGGGCTATGTTTTCTGCGGAATAGGGTTTTTAAGTTGTTTAGACAGCTTGGGTTTTAAAGACTTAAGTGTTATAATTTTGAAGCTGTATGTTAGGTCAAGGAGGTTCAGCAAATCCGAAGTTATTTCAGTTAGATGACTACAAGAAAAGCCTTTTGCTTGTTCTTGTGAAGCTATATATGGGTTGCACCGAAAAGGAAGTAAAAGTTCATAATCTAAATGATATCTTAAGAGACCTAAACAAAGATAGGAAAGAAATTGATATGAAAGAGCTAACGAGATTACTCTATATTTTAGAGGGTTGGGAGCTTTGTAGCCCAGTCCCAGAGACTAACTTAACTTCCATGAAATGGAAACTAACAGCGAAGGGCCACCAGATGGTCAAGAGTATGTATAAGTCGCTTAAACTAAGTTTGAAATCAGTTTTCTAGCAGGCTTTCGGCTCAGTTCATTTAGGATTTGGCCTTAAGACTTTATTGCTTTAACTATTTATTAGCTGAGTATATTTCGATCTCTCACAAGTTTTAATATGTGTGTTTTGAGGTTTGGGTATTTGATGGACTTTAAAATAAATTTATCTTAACGCAGCCTTTTCAAAGCAGAAATCTTTTATTGAAGATGAAATCTAGAGTTTTTCAACACGGAGGCATTCCGATTTACTACGCATTATTGTATTAAAGCTAAGTAAGATGGCGAGACTATTGCTTTACAGGGTGCGAAGATTTAAGTCGTAACTGCTTAGAGCCATATCTTGATGACATGCTTTTATTTTGCCGTGCGTAAACATTTAGGGCATTATCGAGTCTTTTTAGTCAAATGAAAGGTGTTTGTATACTTCATCGGTCTTATTTTCTTGAAAAATCGCTTATGGGTAAAATAAAAAATCAACAAAAAATTATATAACTAAAAAGTTTTTCAGGTTTAAACCCGTTGATATATCCAAACCTTCACCTTGCAGCGAGTGATAGCCCTAAAATAGTTGCTGCTGGTTTGACTAGTATGTTTGCTGATGCAAAATTTTGGAATTGGTCAATAGCTACAATCTGGTGGTAGCCAGGATAGGCTTTCCAAAATATAGGATGCCACCCCAGTTGAACTCCTACGAAGGAGTTGTTAACAAACCAAAAAATTTTTGAACCACCTAAATTACAAGCAAGAAGCGGGATCTCAGCTTGGTCGAGCAAAACATAGTTCAAGTTAGCGCTAGGAGATATTATAACAAGTGGTGAGGAGCTCAGTGTGCCTTCTAAAATAAAGGCTAAATTTCCTCTCCCTCCTACTTTTTCAAACCAAAAATTTTTACGAAAATTATCAGACTCAACAGATTTTTTATCGAAATCTTCGGAGCTTAGTTTCAAAGCCGTAAATTGCTCAGTTTTCGCTTGATGCTGATGACAAGGTTTTAGGACTGTTTTCCCCGGAATTATCCAAGTTTTTGTTTTATGAGGGCAGTCTTGGGTAGCGATATTACCGGAGGAGCTACAAACCTCTATCACCTTAATCTTATAGTTGATTGGTTTTTTCGTCTTAGGCTGCACCTTAGGTGCCAAAGCATCCACGATTTCAAAAAAAAGAGATCCTGCCATATCGCGCCCTACGTAAAAGGAGTTAGGGGAATTTTTAAATTTTCCCACCCAAACCCCCAAAATGAACTGTCCGAAATAACCAACTGCCCAAGCATCTCGCAAGCCATTTGAGGTACCGCTTTTCCAAGCAACTGGGAAATATCTGGAAAAAAAATTGGCGGTTGGCACGGTTCTCGGAGGTACATTAGCTTGTAGGATCTGTGTCATCAAAAAAGCGACTTCGCGGCTTATTCCGGAGTTTTTCCCGTTGTTTGTCTCGTTTAGCAAAAACTTGAGGGGGCGATACAGACCATCGTTTGCAAGCACACCGTAAAGCTCAATTAATTTTTGTAGATTTGTCTCAGCTCCCCCAATTGCTATACTAAGACCTGGGTTGCGCTTTAGATCTAGTTTAAAGTTCATTGACGTCAAAAAATTAAAAAACGAGTCAAGACCTAGCATTTTTAGAACAAAGATAGCAGGCACATTTTTACTTCTAATCAAAGCCTGGTCAACACTTATTGCTCCTGAGTATGTTTTATCAAAGTTTGAAGGGTTATAACTTGCTTCCAAAATGGGGCCATCAAAAAGTACGCTCTTAGGATGTATGAAACCTCTTTCCATAGCTAATGCGTAAATAAATGGTTTTAGAGTGGAGCCAGGCGATCTTAAAGCGGTAATACCATCTACCTGTCCTGAAATAGAGACATCCCAGAAATTGGCTGAACCTATGTAACCTAAAACGCTTAGGGTTAGTCTATCTGCTAAGAGTACAGCCGCATTTTCAATGCCATGCGAACGGTTTTTGGCTACAAAGTTTTGCACAATGTCCTGCAATAAGCTTTGGTATCTTAACTCTAAAGTGGTCTTAATATTATGCTCGTTGGTTTTTTTTAATACTAGAGAGGTAAAATGAGGTGCTAGAAAAGGTTTCCTACGCTTACTGACCTCAACAACTAAAGCTTTTGCTTTTTTTGAATCGAATCCAGGAAACTGTCGTTCGATTAAATTAATCATCTCTTGCCTACCACGAGCCGATAGCAAATTTCTTTTGCTAGGGCTTTGAGGCAACAAAGTTAATATTTTTGACTCCAACTCGGTGAGATCTTTAGGATGCTTCCCAAATAGAAGCAAACTCGCTGCTCCTATCCCCTCTATATTAGAGCCATAAGGAGCCAGATTCAGATAAGCCTCAAGTATTTGCTCCTTAGAGAAGACACTTTCGAGGCCTAATGCCATCAAGCATTGAGTTAATTTACCCCATATGGTTCTCGTTTTTAAATTAAACCTGAGTCTAGCTACTTGCATAGTTATGGTTGATGCTCCTTGCCTGGTTCCATAAATCAAGTTTTTTAAAAATGCACGACTTAGAGAAATTGGCTGAACACCTGGATGGTAATAAAAAAACTTATCTTCCTTCTGTAAAGTTAAGTTTGTTAAATTGGGAGAAATTTTATCGAGAGGTGTCCAAACTCTAAATTTATCATCGGAAGAAGTTGTTATCCTAAGAACTACTCCTCTTCTGTCGTAAACAATCCTTGAGAAACTAATTGGGTCCAGTAAAAGTTTTGAGGGTAAAAAAAAGGATAAAGGCTTTGCGGTGAAAAAAATCAGAGCACCGATAAAAAGCAGAAGACTCTTCTTCACTCAACCACCACAATAGATGAACTAGAGGAGCCAGTATAGTTCTGGTTGTACATCAGTTCGGCAAAAGCTGAGGGAACAAAGAACTTTCCTTTTGAAGTTGCTTGGAGTCTGTAAGAAAAGCTGCTGGTTAGACGATTAGGGGTTAAGAAAAAAACTATTCGATCCTCCAGTATCTGAATAAAATTGGGTAATAGACCATCAAAGCTAGACTCATCCTCTATGACCTCAAAACCTCCCGGTATTAAATCGACTAACACTAACGGCTCGTACAACAAATCGTTACTCAATAAACTAATTTTAAGGTTAACTTGGATCTCATCTCCCAATTTTAATGTGGTTTTATAAATAAATTTCAAAAGTTCGATCCCACTTGAAGTTTGATTATCAGCATTTCTGTCGTAACCTGAGTGAGTTAAAGAGTAGAAAATGGGGAAATTCGATCGATTTGCTATCTCTATAACTTTTGTCCCAAATTTTAAGGGGATAATGCCGGAGGTCCAAGAGTTTACATCTAAAGATTCTAAGGACTGCTCTGAGGAACCGGCTTTGACTTGAACCCCCTTCATCCCTTTAGCGCTCACGGCGGCTTCATAAGAGGCGGCAGCTTCGATGATGTATGCAGCCGAAAAAGTTGAGTAAAGATATTTCGAAACTAGTTTTTCTATGCTCTTCATAATCTTACTGGTATGCTTAGACAACTTGCTGAAAAAATGCTTAGCTGTTAGAGAAACTAACAAAGCTTGGTCTGATAAGGGGTTCCTAAAATTGTAGTAGTAGGGACTTCTATGAATTTCTTTGAAAATTGAGTCTTCATCAAATTCGACTTCCTGAAGTAGAGAGCTTGCCAAGTCTTGATCCCCTAACACTTCTGCCGTCGAGGCCACAATCATGCCCGTCAAATCTTTTTTCCACGGTAGGCTTGATCTATTAAGATTGTCAAGCAAATCGTTATAAAAAGTTGCTAAGACATCCTCATTTGCTCGCGCTAGAATATAAACACCCTTAGCTGCTGATCTGGCTTCAGCAAAATGTCTTATGGGCTTTTTAGCAATAGTTTTTAGTCTTCTTACGGTCCTTCTCCAAAGCTCTTGAGGAACTGGAAGATTTCTAATCTTTGCCTCGAAGAGTAACCATCCTATGTGAACATCCAGTTCAGGAGAGAAGCCCTCGGAAGCATCTCCAGGTTCCCATACGTTAAAAGAACCATCGTTGTTTTGACGAGTAAGGAGTATTTGCATACCTTTACTGATGTCTTCGATCATTTTCTTTGAGTCTATTCCCGGAATCTCCTGATTTACAAAGATAACTCGAGGAATTAAGGAACTCGCTATCTGCTCTGAGCACCCAAAGGGATAGTTACTGAGAAATTTATTTAAACCTAAAGCCCAGGCCAAGGGAGATGGTCTGATTGCGAGAAGCAGCTCTTCGTTGTCTGGGTAGACTACTCTTGAGAGAGTGATCTTGCGAACCGAGGAGTCAAAAATACCCTTGCTAGGCTCTAAGCTCCCGATATTCACGGTTGTTTTGAAGGTTGATCTTGGTCTAATGCTTAACTCAGGCTCCGCTTTCATCACCAGACTTTTATCTGAAACTTCGAAGTTTAACCTTGATGATCCGAGTTTATCGAGGGCACGTATCTTAAAACAAACCACCTTTTCTTCACCTTGCTTGACTTCTACTACTTTGGTGCTATCGTCATTTAGTTCTAGCTTTTCATCCGTTTTCAAAGTGACTTTGAAGCTTGAAGAGCTTGATTTTATGTTGGAAATTTTTAAGGAAATTTCAGGTTCATCTCCAGGCGTTAGAAAGTAAGGAAAGTGTGGAGCAACCACAAGATCACCCTGACTCACTACGGAAGAAGCTGCAAAACCCGCTTTGCCGGGTGCGGTTGCAACAGCAAAAACCTTTAAGTTGCCGTTAAATGAGTCAGGAACTTGGAAGATTACCTCTCTTGAGTTCGGATCTGTTTCAATTATGCCCGACCAAAATGCAACAGCAGGCTCGCTCTTTCTTTTAAAAGGGTTCTGGTGTTTGCCGAGAGCGCTCTCAAGATCTTCTCCTCCCCCTGTTGCTAAAAGCCGTTGTACTGATGAAAATTCGGGAATTAAAAGGTCGAAATTTTGTTTCGATACAATTTGTAATGCTTTTTTGGCGAAGAAATAATTTAGGGGATCGGGATCTCGATAACGGGCAACATTCAAAATACCTTCATCCACTGCAAAGACAATTGTTTTAGCTTTCTCAGCTGTGGCAACTTGGATCTTAAGGCTGCTTCCAGGCGCAATCTGTTTTGGAGTATTAAGCTGTACTGGCAGATGATGTCGAGATTCTTCAACTTTGAAATAAGCAATTGCAGCGGCAAATGGCTTCAGGTAAATCTCTGGGCTATCGAGGGATTTTACTACTGCCACGTTCACATAACCGTTGCCAAGGAGATTTGAGGGAATCCTGATTCTCTCAACAGTGTTGAGATTTTTTAAACGAAACCATTTAAACGCATAAATTTTGTCTCTTTCTATGGTTATCAGCCCCTGCCCTAAAAATGGGGACTCAACTAGTATCTCGATCTCATCACCAGGTTGGTAGATTTCTTTGTTAAGTTGAACTTTCAACTGCTCCCTCTTGTTTAAATCTATTTCAGCCTGACCTTTCCCAATTACTCGATAAGTTAGTTCGGCCAAAGTAACTTGGTTTTTAGATCTCAGCTCTACTAAATAGTTCCCTGTTTTGTTAGTAGGCAAAGATATAAAAGCTCCGTTTTTTGGGATGTGAAGAGTTTTTGAGGCGATCAATTTAGTTTGTTCATAGGCTTGATATTCAATTTCGCCCTTTTGGTTCTCAACCAAGCTTAGCTTATTTGTTTTATCAAAAATCTTCAACTCTAAGTCATCAACAGCAACTGGCTCCAAAGTTTTGTCTACAGCTAGCACTTGAACTGAGGCTTTTTCTTCTAAACTCAAAAACCTACTGATTTGAAACGTCTTGGCATGCAAGCTTCCAGTGGGACTTTCCTCGTGGGACTCAGTGGGAATTAATTCTAGGTTTTTCAATGGCCTGAAACCCACAACAAAGTCAAAGGGCGAGATGTTTGCAGATAGACTAGTAACGACGGATCTACCACTATGTTTCTCAAAAGCTTCCACAATAATTTCAATGAAAGCGGGGAGATTTAAATGTTGTACATTGAGGTCAATTAGCGCTTCACCGTTTGAATTAGTAACTACTTCAGAAAGTTCTTCCTCTATAGTTTTTGAGTCTTCTGCATTGACAAATGTTGAAAACTGAAAATTCGGATATTTTTTATGTGTTAAGTTTAGGGGTGACAGCCTTGCCACCGCCTTAACTGTGTGCCCCTCAGCGGGGGTACCAAAGAGATTTTCAACTTTTACTTTTACTGCCAGATTTTTTGGGTTAAGCCATGAGCCCGACGGTACTAAGTTGGTCGATGTATCCACAAAAGCCGCTTTGACTCTCAACAAATCAGGCCTAAAATCCTTAATGAAGATTGTTTTATTGGCAAAAGGTGTTTGTGATCCTGGGATTGAGAGTTGAATGTCATACTGTCCAACTAAAGCGTATTCGTCGGACTTAAACGTGTAATCCAAAAATCCTTCTTTGGGTACAGTTACTATTTGTTTTGATATTAATTTTTTGCGGGGATTCTTAATTGTGACTTCTATCGGAAATTCACCGGTAAGTTCTTTCCAGGACTTGGTTTTAATCATGATGCCAAACTTGGCTTCTTCACCCCGTCTATATAGATCTCGATCGGAGAAAATGAAACCTGTTAAAGAGTTGTCGTCGATGCTCTCAAGTTGCCCCGAGGCATCCAAGCCCGAAAACTGGATGGTGCGGTCCCATCTTTCTTTTATGATAAAAGACAAATCGTCTTTGGTTTGAACTTTAATCATTACAGGGCTTTTGTCGGGAGTATTTGAAGGTAGTGGGGGGATCTTAGCATGGCCTGACTCATCGGTTTCACCGGAGAAAATAGGCAACCCATTACGGCCTAAAACTGATACATCTGCTTTGCTAACTGGCTTTTGTTGTGAAAGAGAACTTACAAAAACTTCAATAGATCCATCTGGAAGTGTCTTAGCTATGAACCCTAAATCAGATAAGTGGATCAATCAAAGTGGTGAAACGGTTTTGGGATCATCGGAAAAAGAACTTAAACCGCTCAATTTTAGCAAGAAAAGCCCTCCCGAAGACCCCTTATGTGCTGATACAAAGTCTGCTAAATCTATTTCAACGAGGTTTTGCATTTGAGGGTTTGCATTCACAACATCAACTACTCTCTCGAAATACTCCCCCAAATCCTCTGGTTTAATGCCGTAAAGCAAGTCTACCACACTAGATTCGTAATAATTACGACTTTTGGAAGCCAGAAAGTGCAAGTTAGTGGGAAGAACTCTCCACAGCTGTACTTTTAGTCTGTTTATGTTTCTGACCACGACAGGCAATTTTTTTTCACCAGAGAGGGTTAAAATAGCGCCTTTCGACGGAAAGTAGATCTCAGCTGGGATAGAGGGAGCTGGAATTACTGTTTTAAAATCTTTTTTTAGCTTAAAGCCATCGATATTTTCCAAGTTTTGGTCAATATGCACGAAGATACAGCTGCCACTTGGCGCGTCAATTTTTGCAACAAACTTTAAATCTTTCTTATTTTCTACTGTTTCCCATTTTAATTCTAAGGGAACGCTTTGACTCAAAAGATCTTTAGTCACTTGGGCTACTGACTCTAAAGGGCAACGGTCTATATTTTTGTAGCGGGAGTAGTTGTCCTCATAATGCGAATCCTCGCTTTCATAAAACCCCTCATCCAGCAAACCTTCCTCTCGTTCCTCCTGTTCTTTCAGGGACTTTTGTAGTTTTAATCGCAGATCTCTTAAAATCTCGTGATCGTCGCTTAAAATCACGGCCTTTACTTGCTGTTGCACTTTCTCGACGGTCACCGGGGATGAAAATTCAACCACTAGGTTCGAGGTTTTAATATAAGTGTTTGGATCTTGGAGGCTTAAAGCGTAAACGTCTTGAACCTTAAACACATTAGCAAGCCGTGGCACTAAAACCTCGCTCCTCGTTGATAATTGAGTATGGGCTGAGTTATCTTGTGAGTAAATTTTTTCCGGAATCGTAAGCCTGACTTTTTGATGATGCTCTGAAATTTTTAGTGTCGAACTCCTTATAAAGGCGTGTCGATTGGAGCTAGCGTAAGAAATAGTGAAAGGTATTTCTTTAGTTTTTTTGCTATGCTCTAGTAGTTCCAGCTGCATTTTAATCTTCCTCTCAAAATCAGTTTTGTTGAGAGGATAAGTCGATACAACCTCGAAATAAGCAGTTTTATCGATGGAACGGTTTTGAGATTGCGTGAACTCGGATTTAATCACTTTAATTTCAAAAGCTGGGGATTCAAAAGTTAGTTCAAAATCATCTAAGTTAAGTTCAGGCCTAAACAGTGAGCGGTGAAGTACCACTTTAAATTTTTTACCTGGCTCCCAATCTTTCGCCGGAGAGAAAACTAGTTTGTATGCAACAGGGCTGGACCAGGTCCCTTCTAGGGGTGGAGTAATTTTGATGTGGTCTGAGAGTCGAGAGCTGTCTAAATCCCAAGTGAAAAGAGGGCGGTAGAATTCAATTTCCAATTTGGATTTTGGGTTTGTGAATCTTTCAGGGTAATTGATTGTGTAAGGTATCTTGGGCTGGTCAGCTAGTAGTACAGTTATGCAGGCTGAGAGCCATAAGAAAATCAGTGAGAGTATTAGTCGTAGTTTATTGGTTCGAAAACTTCGAAAGCAAAAGGGATTAAATTGAGGTTTGAACTGATTGATATCACATATCTCGTAATTCATGAGAGAAGTTCCTCACTGTTTTGATATGCTTTGAAGAGTATAGATTCGCAAAAAAATTGAGGTTATTTGTACTAGGTGATTTCTTAACAGTTGACAATATTAGGGTTTTTTACCATGGTTTGTAAGAATGTCCAGTAAAATATCAGACCTCCGAACTCTTGCTAGAGTTTTAAAAATTAGTTTGTCTACTAGCTCTTTTGGTAGCCAACAAGAGGTCTGAAGGACTCTTTCTATTCTAGGTAAAGCTTCCAGTAAATTTTTTTTGTGCTCCAGCTCATGTTCTCTAAGCCTCGCTATCATAAACTTAGATAACCGAGGGAAGTGCTCGGAAGGCACAACTGTGAGGGTTTTTACAAGAAGGACAGGGCTCGCAGAAGCCTTACAGTGTTTCCAATCCACCTCCCACGTAAAGCTGGCAAGGTGTTCAGAGCTGCCATTTCGTAGGAGCTTTTTAAATTTTCTGAGGTTCCTGAAGCTATTGTACTCGAGAAAACTATGAACCTCGATTTTTTTTACTTCACTAAAATTGTAAAGGTAGCCAAATAAAGCAATGCTACTGAATAATAAACTCGCTAAAAAGGACATTTGTGATAATCGGTTCAGCGGCTTTTAATGCATCGTTTAAGCCCGAAATTAACTCCTCTTTCAAATTTTCTTTCCCTTGAACCGTCAACAATTCTTCCGCCTTTTTCGAAGACAAAACTTTGATAACTGCATCAGACATCGCAGGTTTTTTTTGCATTAGAGGCTCGGGCAACGCAAAAGGATCAGAGCTTCCCCCGCCATGCGCTTTGCCAGATTTTGACTCGGCTGAAATCCATCTCTCTAACGCAAATGGATTGTATTCGATTAAGATGGTTGTTTTTAGAAAATTTTTAGTAGACATTAAGTTCACAATAAAAGTGTCCAAAAGAGCTTTTTTATAAAAAAGTGACTCATCTATTTCCACCTCTTCCTTATCGCCTTTGTTTAGCAACATGAAAGCAAGTACTGCAGCTAGGGCTAGTGCAACAGCCACAATGATGAACAGTTTTGCTTTTGACTTTTTGGGCTTGCTATCCTTTTCTTTAGTTTCTGATGCCATATACGAAGTGTTTCGGATATTTTTAAAAATTTTTTCAAGCAAATGAAAAGCATCTTAGTGGTAGCTCCGCAGCCTTTCTTTCAAGAAAGAGGAACTCCTATCGCTATCAAAGCTTTAGTTTGCGCTCTTGAAGAGTTGAACTACAAAATTACCTTATACACCCTTCTTGAAGGGGAAGACATCCCGCTTCCCTCAAATGTTACCGTTAAAAGAGCTAGTTACCCTAAATTCCTTTTAAATTTAAGACCAGGATTTTCGTTTAAAAAAGTTATAGTAGATTTTTATTTGGTTTCAGAGGTGCTTAAAGAGCTTCAGTTAAAAAGTTACGACATTGTATTGGCGGTTGAAGAGAGCGCAATTTTTTTATCTCTGCTTAGTCAAATCGGCGATAAACTGATTGTTGATATGGACTCGGATATTGTTGATCAACTTGCGAATCGAAGTGTAGTTTTTAGAGCCCTCAGGCCAATTTGCGAGTATTTATACAAGTTGCCTTTTAAAAACTCTCGCGCAGTTATAGCTGTAACTAAAGATCTGGCTGCTAGAGCTGTGAGCTTAGGCGCAAATCAAGCCTATGTTCTTGAAGATTTTTCGCCACCCTACTCCAATGAGCTCGACCCCCAACTTTTAGAACTTAAAGGAGATAGTAAAGTAATTTTTTATTGCGGGAACTTCGAGAGGTATCAAGGGCTGGAGCTTTTGTTTGACAGCTTGGTCATTCTAAAAAAAAACCTTCCTAATTTTAAACTTTTTCTTGTTGGGGGCCATGAGAAACTAATAAGCGAAAACAGAAAGGTTTGTCAGGCTAAAAATTTGTTAGATCATGTGTATTTTTTTGGGCCCCAACCTCAAGATAAACTAGGATTGTTCTTTAACATTTGTGACTGCGTTGTATCCCCAAGGTTGTTTGGAACCAATACGCCGATGAAAATATATTCTTATATGGCTAGCGGCAAACCCATAGTTGCAACAAAAATACGAAGCCACACTCAAGTTTTAAGCATGGACTGCGCTTTTCTAAGCGAGTTAACTCCAGAGGATCTTTCGAGAAGTATTTTACGTGCCCTTCAATCCCCAGAAAGGCAAGCAAAAGCGGAGAGAGCAAAGAAACTTTGGTCAGAACACTTCACCCAAGAGGAATTCAAAAGAAAAGTAAAAGCTATTTTTAAAGAGTTGGCCAGTTAAAATGAATTTTCGCGGTTTTGCAGCTCTGTTCTTAATCTCAGCATGTTTTTTAACTGTTTATGGTGTGAGTTTAATTTATTCCAAATACGATCAACTTCAGAGCACCCCTGCTGAAATGAAAAAAAGAAACCTAATATCAGAAATTACGCACTTCAAGAGGAGCTCTATATCCGGCAGGGAGTGGGAAATATATGCTTCCAAAGCTTTTGTATACGCGGATAAAAGCATCGAGTTAGCAAATTTTGCTTTTAAATTGCTCAACAAAAATCACATTTATAGTATTGCAGGTGAATCTGCTGCTCTTGTGTTATCTGACACAGAGTTATCGAATTTTAAAGCGGAGGGAAATATAAGTATTATTGGTGAGGAGCATAACTTAAAGGCATTCACTCAGGTTTTGACGCTGGTTGATAAAAGCAAAGCTTTGATGGAACAAGAGGTTCTTGTCGAGCTACCAAACGTACTTATAAAAAGCTTAAAGGCAGAGATTAATTTCGCAGAGAGTAAAGTTAGCTTTTCAGGAAATGTGTGGTCTAAAATTAATCATTGAAATGCGGCTCCGAATATTTTTGTTAGCCTTTTTGGTTGTTATTACAGCTGAACGACACGATTGGATTATACAGGCAGATAACTTAGGGGTCGATTTATCTAAAGAAACTTTTAAGTATCAAGGCTCGGTTAGGGTTGAAGGAGAGGATATTCAGCTCAGGTGCGACAGATTGGAAGGTAAATTCACTAAAGATAACCAAATAGAGCAACTAATTGCTTCAGGAAATGTTCATCTACTTAAAATAAGCGATGGGACGCAGGTGTTGGGCGATAGAGCTGTTTTTGACAATCGAACCAAAAAAGTAACAGTTTTAGGCCAGCCTCGTATTCTTAAAGAAAAAAACTCTATTAAGGCGGAAGAAATAATTTATGACTTGAGTACCAAAAAATTTGAAGCGAGGGGCAGTGTTGAGAGCTTAATTTTTGAGGACAATAAAACCCAGACCTTGCCTTAAGTGAAGTATTTACTAGGAGAAAATCTTTCAAAGGTTTACGGAAAACGAGAGGTTGTTAGAAATGTAACTATTTCCGTCAGAGCGGGAGAGGTTGTAGGACTACTTGGACCAAACGGCGCTGGAAAGACTACCAGCTTTTATATGTTAATTGGGGAGATTAATCCCAGTTCAGGTAGAGTTATCTTGAATAATAAAGAAATCACATTTTTGGCAATGTATCAAAGAGTTAGGCTAGGTATCGGTTACCTTCCTCAAGAAAGCTCAGTTTTTCGAGGTTTGACAGCTGAACAAAATATCGAGGTAGCTCTAGATCAGCGGTCCGATTTGACGCCTAGTCAAAAAAAAGAACTACTTGATCAGCTTCTTGAAGAGTTTGGACTAGCAAAAGTGAGAAAAAATTTATCTTCCACTCTCTCAGGAGGAGAAAAAAGAAGATTGGAAGTGGCTAGAGCTTGCGCTTTAGCTCCACAATTTTTTTTACTTGATGAGCCTTTCGCGGGGATCGACCCGCTTGCGATAAAAGATATTCAGGCTATTATCAAGCAATTAAAAGAGAAGGGGTTGGGTATCCTTGTGACGGACCATAATGTTAGAGAAACTTTGAAAGTTTGCGATAGGGCATACATTTTGGTTGACGGAAGGGTAATCACCGAGGGGTATAGCGAGGAGGTAGTTAAAAATGAAGACGCTATCAAATATTACTTAGGGGAGCAGATTAGCCTAAAATAGCAACTTAGAAGCTTGCCACTCATCAAAATAGATTAGATGTCTCTAAAGAATAAATTATTAATAAAGCCTACGGTCTCGGTTGCCATAACTCCTCAGCTTCAGCAAATTCTAAAATTTCTGCAACTTAATAATTTGGATTTTGTGGAGGAGTTAAAAAAAACATTAGAAGATAATCCTTTGGTGGAGTTAGAGGAACAGGAAATGGAGGAGGATACTGAAATTTATCAGTATTACAATTTTTATCCTCACCAAAGTTTCGGTGGCTCTGACTCGACTTATTGGAATGTCGATAATTTTAGCCAGTCAAAAACCTTAGAGGAAAGTTTAGAGGAGCAGATAAGTTTTTTTCGCTTGGACAGTAAAACAAGAGAAGTTTTAACGTGGATCGTTTGGAATTTAGATGACAATGGCTTTTTTACTGGATCGGCTGAAGAGATTTGCACAAAATTTAACATTTCAGAAGATGAATTTGAAAGCATAAGGCTTTTAGCTAAAAACCTGGAGCCCTGTGGAGTTGGCGCTAAAGATTTTATAGAGTGTCTGTTATGGCAGCTTGAAGCAAGAGGATTTGCTCGCTCGAGTCTTCCAGCCTTGTTGCTTACAGACTACTTCGATGCTGTGCTAAAAGGGAGATTTGAGCTTATTGAGAAAAAGTTAAATGTTTCATCCACAGATATCAAGAATGCTTTGAAAATAATTAGGAGTTTGAATCCTAAGCCCGCAAACCAGTATAAAGATTCGATTCAGCCTGGTTTGCCGGTGGACCTAATTTTGGAGATTAGGGATCAAAAATTTATTGTGTCTTTGAACAAGCAGTATATCCCACAAATTAAAATTAAAAGCCAATTTGATCAGGGATGTGATCCTGCTTTTGCTAAGGTTATAAAAAACTTGACTAATGCTGTGAAGACCATCAAGAAGGTAAAGGATCAAAGGGAATCCAGTTTGGTGAGAGTCGCTCAACAGATCGTTGACGAACAAAAAGAGTTTTTTCAGTCGCAGGGCCTTGCTCCTCTGAAACCCCTTACTTTAAAGCAAGTCGCTGAAAAGCTGGGTCTTCACGAGAGCACTGTAAGCAGGGCAACGGCTAACAAATTTTTGGCAACTCCCTTCGGGGTTTTTGAGCTGAAAAAGTTTTTCAGCTCAAAAGTGAATAGCGATGAAATTTCATCTGAGTATTTGAAGCGACTGGTCCAAGAGGTAATTCTTGAAGAGGATAAATTGAATCCTCTCTCAGATTTGGAAATCGCAAATGTTATTCAAGAAAGATTTGGCATTAAAATTGCCCGAAGAACCGTTGCAAAATACAGAGAAGCTCTTAAAATAGCGCCAGCTCACCAAAGAAAATATTTCCATCAAATTAATCTATAAATTAGCTATAATAAAGCAGTCATATGTCCGCAGACCTAAATTTCAAGATAACTTACAGAAACTTTGAACAAAGTGATGCCCTTAATGAAGCTATCAAAAAGCGTTTTAGCTCTATCTTAAAAAAATTCTATAACAGAGATTTGATGGTCAATGTTGTTCTTAAAAAGACCAATTTAGCTTTTATGGAGGTATCGATTCATTTGCCTAATTTTACTCTTGTAGCCTCTGCAGAAGATAAAAATTTTTATACTGTCTTGGATAAGCTTAAAGCGATAGTCAGAGAGCAGCTAAGAAGGAATAAGGAAAAGTTACATGACCATTAATTTTTATGGATTTAAAGGACAATTTTGAACAAATTTTTAAGGAGATCGAGAGTAATCTGTTAGCCCACAATTATGAGGCACTAGGTCATAATGTTTCTAAACTAATAGCTATATTAGATAGCAATAAAGGTGCAATTGATGCCGAGTTAGCAAATAACTTGATGCCTCGAATTCAGAACGTTTTAAATAGGTTGCAGATTTTCAAAGATAATCTTAGTGATAGTTTATCGGATATTGAGCGAACCCTTAAACTTTTAGACAAATATGAAAATTGAGCTTCTTTTTACAATAGTGGCTTTCATTTTTTTTTCTTGTGGTTACGCTTTAAGCGGATCTAAAAGCGCTCTTGGTGAAAAGTACCAAAAAATTTTTGTGGAGGTGGGAGTTAATTTAACTCCCTTCTCTGAGTTGGAAGATATTATAGTTTCAGCCTTAAAAGACTCTATTTTGGAGTATGGAGATTTAACTTTGGTTAGCGCAAAAAAGGAGGCTGATGCTGTTTTTGTAATTGATTTGCTCAATTTTGAAAGATCCTTTGGGGGCTTGGGGAAGACAGGCACTTTCGATGTTGATGAATACCAATTGCTGACTTATGAGGTGAAATTTGTAGACAGTTTAGGAGCTGCTCTTTGGAGTTCAGGTGAGAGAAAAGCTTATTCTTTTACAGCCCTCAGTTTGGCCGCTTTTGATGAAGGAGGCTTTGACCTTTTAGAAAAAGGTTATAAAACAAAAGATTTTAGGTCCGTGAGGGATGTGCATAATGTTGATACAAATGCTAGCTTCCAGCGTTTTGCCACGGAGATTAAGAACTTGGTGACCGATCAGGTCTTAGAACCTGACTTTTAGGGCAATTTGATCCCGGATTTTCTTGATGTTTGATATTTGAGACTCAAGAAAAACTTTCAGTTCGTCTACTTTAGATTCCAGGTTTTTGCATAACAGCGAACCTTCTCGCTCTCCCAAAAAACCTAGGGATCCTTTAAGTTTGTGGGCAAGGGTTTTCAATTTTAGAAGATTTTCCAACTCTGACTCAGCTGAACTAATTAACTCATTTAAATCTTGTGAAATTAAAGAAAAAATTTGCTTATGGCAATGCATTAATCCCCTCCCTATTTTTAAATCCTAGGTGAGAGATAATAATCGACTTCTGTGGCAAAGTTCTTAAGCGGTTGGAGGCTCAAAACTTTGAAAAGCTTGTTCATAAAATTTCAATTAAAAATTCTTTCCTAAGTATCATTTAGCTAACTTACTTTAGGGCACTTACTAAGGGCCGTTTTACAATGAAAGAAAACCAACGTGAATAGCTAACAAGCTAGGTTTTTTTCTAACCTTCTAAAGAGATGTCGCAGGGATTAAAAAATATGCAAAAGTTAAACTATCAGTTTTGCCAAGCAAGGGAAAACTGCATTTAACGAAAGATTAAAAAAAAAGAAGTAGTAAAAGTTGAGCAAAGATTTGCGGGCAGTCGGACTAGAGGCTCTGTGGCCAAAAACTCTAGTTTTACTTGCTAAAAATCCTGACTTATTAGAAATTCTCCCTAAGTCATTCTTTGCGGCCCTGACTACAACAGGGGCGCTTTTAATGTCTCTTATATTAGAAGCTGCGTTGGAGTAAGAGCAAGTGGTAAGAGAAATATCCTCTGTTTCTTGTTGATCGCCGAACGTAGAGTCTTTTTCAAGATCTCCGCCTAATAAAGCAACTACGTGCTCCTCTGTGAAAAGTTCACAAGCTTTTTTTTAGTTTTGATGTGTTTAAAACAGAGGTGGTAGGTTGAGTTTCGTTTTTGATCTTAGTTGATGCGGTATTTGTGTTGTCAAATGCTAGCACCCAGATAAAAATCAAAGAGCTTAAGACTAAAGTCACGCACAATCCTTTTGAACTAGTCGAAAAAATCCTACCTAACATTTATTTGTGGTTTTTACTTTGCAAGGACTTATTGAGTTATGAAAAATTTTTTTAATTCAACAAAGCTTTCCAATAAAAAGGGGTTGCGTAAAACGTTGCACTACCAAAGAAAGTATTCAGCAAATTGTCTTGCAATAGAGGCTTGACTCCATCAAAAGTTATCGGGACTCAAATTTTTTTAAAGCGAACGATTAATTCTCCCGATCAAATGTTTAAGAAGCTTGGCAGAGCTTAGCACTTCATTTTATCTTGATTTAAATATCCGTTTTCATTGGTACGGTATTATAGTTGGCAGGAACTCTTTAAAGCCTACTCCTAAGCTGCCTGTTTTGTTTTAAAGCGGAAGTGCACGTGAAAATTCCAATTTGTCAACTTATGGGGACATGGCGTCAAATGGCGCTTTATTAAGTTTTTGCCAGGTACTTTAGGTCCCCGTAGAAAATGTGATGAAAGTTTAAAAAAGTTGTTTAGAGGGAAAAATTGAGTCAAAACTGCGAAGTTTTCAAATGGTTAAGAAAACTTTATACCGACAAAAGATTTGGAGGTATCCTTTTTTTATATATTTAATGTGTCTTCAGAATTACTCTTATAAATATATCACTTAATGCCATTTTCAAGTAGTTTGATTTGCTAAAGTTTTGATCAAAGAGGTAGGCCGACGCCATTTTCTTTTGCTTACTTCCTTAAAAGCAAAGTTACATAGCTCACTACTGTTATAACTAAACTAATGTTACAGCGGAGTCAAACAGTGTTAAACGAGTTCGGATAAACTAAGATAATCCCCCAATAGAAGTCTAAACAACCGAAGACTCTTGGAGATTAAAAACTTTTATAATTCCCTAATATTGGAAGTACAAAGTTTGTTTGCTTTACCAGCTTATGGATTGTTCTCTTCCTAAGTAGTTTGACTAGATGAGTTATCTAATACCGATACTAATTTAATTTGTAGATCAAAACCGTTATATAGATGCTGAGTTGATATATAACAAAAAAGAGGCTGTGACCAAACATGTCGGGCCATAGACAAATCTTCAGTTCAAGTAGATTTCATTAATAAGGACCCAATAAAAGATCAAAAATTTCTTGATTATCACATTTTTAAGGAGATGCTTAAGGAAAATTATAAAACTATCTCTAATAAGTCAAAAAATAGTTTTATTTACAAGATTTAAATATTAAACTCTTAAAAAGCAAAAAGCTATTATATATAAACTAATGTTTATAATTATAAAAACTAAATTAAAGTATATATGTACTAATATTATACTAAAAAAATTTAATATAAAAGTCGATTATAAATTTACAATGTTGTTACAGTTAATAAAACATGTTTTGATAGGATTTTGGTTTTTCGTGATAGCTCAAGATTTTAAGGTAATAATTAGTTCTGAATTTTCTGTAAAGCAGGAGCAGGTTAAGAAACTAAAGCTTAGAGTTCAAGAGATTTTGCGAGAGTATGTTAAATTTTTCGAATTAGAGCATCCGGTTAGTAGTAAGGTAGAAATAAACTTGGTTACTGATTTTTCTTATCACTCCAGATTTAAGGCTCCTAAATGGTCTAACGCTTTTTTTATAAATGGCAGGATTCTGATCCCTAAAAGCACACTTCAGAATGGCGATCTAGACAAAACCTTAAGGCATGAACTATCTCACTTGGTTTTGTATGAAAACTTTGGCTCGAATGTTCCGGAATGGTTGGATGAAGGTTTGGCGCTCTATCTTGAGGGACCTCAGTCAGAGCTGTTGCGCTACTTTCAATCGTGGAAGGAAGCGCCCACAAAGATTTCATTAAAAAATATTTCCAGGGGGATGACCTCTTTGAAGTTTTCAGATGTGGGAAAAGCCTATGCAATATCTTACGTGGCAGTAGCCTCGCTTCTTCAGAAGGGCCACAAAGATAAAATACTTCGAATTTTAAAAAATTACAAAGACGAGCCAAACCCAAGAGAGTTGGCAAGTTTTATAAAACTGTCAGAGGAACAGCTGAAAAAATAGTCAAAAGGTTGTTTTTCTATCCTTTTCTAGTTGATTAAAGCTGTCAGTGGTATTAATCTTTGAAATTAATGAGCAAAACATCTATTTTAATTGGCTTACCTTTTTTGGTTTTTATCTTATCTGGATGCTCTCAACAGTCCGCTCAACAAGCTCTTGAAACAAACGCTGCGAAAGGAGCGGCAATAGGTGGCGCAATAGGGGGAGTTTTAGGCGGTATCACGGGTGCCCAGGTAGGCAATCCCCAAACTGGCTTTCTTTTAGGAGCCGCAGCGGGTTCTGGAGTAGGAGCTTTAGTAGGGCACAATTTTGATCAACAAGATGAGAAAATAAAACAGCTTGAGTGGCAGGTATCTACTTCGCGTTATGAGGAAGCCGACTTAAATAGAAAAGCTTTAATTGAAACCGGTTATGAGCGGGCTAGCTTAGGAAGATTCGAGGCGGTTGCGCCTTCAGACAGGTTTTACCATCGGTTGCGTGGGCACAAGGAGTTCAAACATGATTCCTATTCCAGCGCTTTAAAATTGCCTGATGTGACAGTAAGAGCGGATGATTACAAAGGCTTGGCAGCAAATCAGGAACTTTCGTCAGTGCTGCCAACCAAACAACCTGCTGCTCAAATCCAAGAAACTTTTGCTTTAAGTAGTCATGATCAGATGCCGAGCACAGGCCTAGCGAACAATCAAATCGATCTAGCAACCATAAACCCTTATCAAGATAAAGCAAACTTAGAAACTTTCCGTTCTTTTAGCAAAGAGGAACAGAGCCTCTCCTCGTCAGCTAGGTTAGAGACAAAAAAAGCCCAAAACGAAAACTACTCAACGTTGAGCCCAAATAAATTAAAAACAGGTTTAAAGAATGAAACTTTAAACAGCATAGAAAAAGAAAGCCAAAGTTCGATTACCTTCGATTCGATGGGTTCAACGAGTTTACCTGATAAGAAAGGGGCCAATCAAGTAGATCAGCTGCTAGCCAAGTCAGATCTTACTACAGATATGACTAGCCTAGCATCGTCTCAAGAGTGCCCCGAAGGAGCTAAAGAGTTAGTAAAAGCTCAACAAGCTAAGGAGTTATCTACTAGGCTTTTTCATACTAGAAGAGCCGCTCGACTTTGTGAAACTTTTGTGCCTGCAAAATTAGCCTTAGCTCAAATGTATTTAGAGCTTAATCGAGTTGATGATGCAAGTTTTGAAGTAGAAAATATTCTTAAGTTAGACCCAAACAATCCAGAAGCTCTAGAGCTAAGAAAGAGATTATCCTCTCAGGCAAAGTAGTTTAGAGCCTAGAAAGATTCATGCTAAAATAATTGTTTGTAAAAGTTGGATTGGTGGATCCCGTCGATTTTGAGAAAAAAGTTTTAGCAGAATCCTATACCAGAGATGTTTTAATTGTGTTTTTGCGTCACTTCGGTTGTCTTTTTACCTTGAAGCTTTTGGAAAAATTGCGAGAGTTTTTAGACAAAACTAAAGATGCGTTCAAGGTGTATTGCATTCACCCCGGACAAGAGCTTGAAACATCGAAAATCTTAGCCCTTTTGAGGACAGCAAATTCGGTAGAAGTTATATCTGACTTTGAAAGGGCTCTTTATAAGCATTTCAAGGTAAGGCGAGGCTCTTTTCTAAATTTTTTGACTTCAGTTAAAGACTTGCCCATATCTTTGGGTAGCTTCATAAAAGCCGCACAACATTTTTCTCTCACCGCAGATGTCTTTCAGCTACCTACTGCAATTTTGGTTAAAAAAGGGGCGTTTTATAAGCACGAAAGTAATAATCTGGCAGACCTTCCGCCTTTGCAAAAACTTCTTTGTTTAAGTCATGTGAATGACTTTTAGCGTTAGATAGTTATCCAAAGTAATTAAAAACTGTAGCCGGAGACCTTAACAGACGCGAAAGAACCTTTAAGCCCATCTATAACAGCCTCAAAACGAGTGGATTCAAGGCTATTAAGGAGTTTGCTTTTGCCGACATTAGTTTTCTTGAATTTACGCCCGTTTAAAAGCTCTTTTGCCTTGAAATTTGCAACTTTAATTAATTGTCCTTGCTCGTCGTAAAGAGCTACTGAGAAAGACAGGTCCTTGAAATCGTTCGGGGAGCCATTGAAAACGCTAAATTCGATTTTTGATTGGTGGTCTGTTACAAGCAGTCGGGGATCGTATATTTTAATGTCTGGGAAAGAGTAGGTGTTTCTCTTCAAAAAGGAGCCTGCAAAAAGTGCGGTTGCAACGCCTAGCAACAAGCCAGCCAAACATCCGATGATACAGGCTGAAGGATATACTGATGGGGTATAGTTAGCTTTTCCAAAACTCTGCTGAAAAAGTATGAAGGTTTGTTTTCCTCCACTCTTTTTGGCGTTTCTGTTTCTAGGATTTTGCCTAAAACTTCTCTCTGGTGATCTTTTCGAATCTTTAAGATCAGCTGTGTAATATGCGCCTAAGGAGTTCGCTATACTGGAGCCTGAGCAAACAGGACAGCTTGGATTTCCACCGCCTTCAGAAAAATCACACAAACAAAATGGACATTTTTCAGGAACTACTACATTGAAGCTATTAGAGCTTAGGGAATAGCTATCGTTTTCTACTTGTTTAAGTTTGCCTAACCCCACAAAACCTTTATTGTTAATTTACACGAAACCTGAAGGAAATTGAAGCAATTTTTCGGATGAGTGAAAAAAGATTGACATCCTTTGATCTTGGTTTAAAATCCAGGTTGTGGATTTCAAAAATTGCCCGCTGAAGGACGTTTTAGATTTATCATTTCAAGATGATGTTCGGAAAGAGCTTGAGCTACTAGAGAACCAAATAATTACAAGAGGCGGTTTTAAAATAACTTATCAACTTGAGGATTCCTTGAGCGCTCCGATTTTTACTAAAGATCCTTCGGATTGGGAATTAATAATCAGCAGTTGTCACGAGGTAAACTTGCAAATGTTACAAGAGCGCCTTAAAGCGTTAAAGCCATTAAATCTTTCAATAAATGAGAGAAGAAAATTGGCAGCTAAAGTGGCTGAACTTTTAGAGACAAAAAGAGCTCAATTAGTAGCTCTTTTAATCTTAGAAGTAGGTAAGCCAATTTATGAGGCTGACGCAGAAATAGCTGAAGCCATCGATTTCTGTAATTATTACTCGGCATTGTTGGAAAAGCTCAGTCCTCAGGTGACTTTCAATAGCGAATGGGAGAGGTGCACGTTATTTTACGAGCCAAAGGGCGTCGCAGCTGTCATAAGTCCCTGGAACTTTCCAATAGCGATTCCTTTGGGCATGGTCATAGCAAATCTGCTGGTTGGGAATCCTGTTGTTTTTAAGCCAGCCGAGCAAGCTAATCTTTGTGGCTTTACAGTCTACAGCTTGCTGCTGGAGGCGGGTTGGCCTGAAGAGGCACTAATTTTTGCCCCTGGATTGGGTGAGACGGTAGGTGATTTTTTAGTTAAAAGCGCGTGGGTTGATTTAGTTATGTTTACAGGCTCAAAAGCTGTTGGGAGCTTGATCCAGAAAAATTGCTCTAACACTCCAAGCAGGAATGGTTTTAAAAAGGTGATAGCCGAGATGGGGGGCAAGAATGCAATTTTTGTTGACAAGGGTGTTGATTGCAGAAAAGCCGTTGAAATCGTATTGGCAAGCGCATTTGGTTATGCTGGCCAAAAGTGTTCGGCTTGCTCCAGACTTTTTGTTCACAACGAGATTTATGAGGAATTTATGGAGCCATTTTTAGAGGCAGTAAAAAGTTTGCGAGTAGGCTCTGCAAGGGACTTTGAAACTTTTCTACCATTCTTGATAAACGAAGAAGCTTACTACAGAACACAAAAAATTTTGGAGTCAATTCAAAAAGAAAGTATAAGAGTATTAGCAAATAGCTTGTACCCCGTGACAAGGAACGCCAAATTTATGCCCGCTTACGTTTTAGAAGCCCCACCTGAAAGCTCAAGCTTGGATGAAGAGCTTTTTGCTCCCATCATTTCAGTTTACAGGGTTGCTAACTTTCAAGAGGCTTTACCAAGAATAAACTCAACTCCCTACGCTTTAACTGGTGGAGTTATTACTAAATCCAGGGAGACGGCCGATTTGGCAATAAAATATTTTAATTGCGGTAATCTTTACATCAATCGAAAAATAACAGGAGCGTTTGTAGGAAGGCATCCATTTGGCGGGAGAAAATTTAGCGGAATAGGCTTTAAGGCTGGAGGACCAAACTATTTAATCCAGCTAGTGAATGAGAAACTAGTTGCAGAACTGGATTATGCAACCTTGTTTTGATTGTTCAAGAGTTGAGCCTTCAAAGGTTGCCAAAATTCCTCAAGTCTCTGTTAATTGTTATGATTTGCCCGACGGAAACGTTGCATACAATCCAAGCTCATTTTTTCAAATCGGAGACGAGAGATTCTTGTTCGTAAGAGTTGAGCCCTTTCCTTATGACTTCAATAAAAGTGCTGTTTGGTTGGCTAAGCTAGAGTTTGCTAGAAGCTTCTCGTTAGTTGACATAAAAGATGACCCAACAGATGACCAAAAAAATAACCTAAATATTAATATTAAGCTTGTTAGGAAGATCCAATCTGACTTATCTCTTGAGGATCCTTATATTTTTGAGTTGTCCGAAAGTCATTTAATTTTGGGGGTTGTTGAAATTTTTGAGAACACTCCGCGGATGCGTTTTTGTTTAATCCCCAAACACGATTTACTTGTGGGAAAACCGCTACGTATTGAAGACTATCAGAGCTTTAGGGGGCCTGAAGGAATGAAGGGCATAAGATTTTTCAATGATACGAGTAAAGGGCAACTGGTAATTTTTTTCAGGCCGCACAAGAACTACCATAATGGCTCATTCTGGAAAGAGGCAGAAAAAGATTCCTTGGAAGGCATTGTAACAAAAACTGAAATTTCCTTAAGTGATAAGCATGATGAAGAGATTTTTAAGTTGCTGGAAGAGGGCGTGGTTGGATTTGAAAACTCTAGTTATTTAAGGCTTCCGTATGTGTTTGGACAGGATACTTTCAGGTGGACTGGCCTGAATGGAGTTGTTGATTTAGGTGATAAAAATATTTTAATTTACCACGTTGGCAAAGTTGACCAACGCGGCAGGAAATCTTACAGAGCAATTCTAGGTTCAACGAATAAACATTGGCAGTTTGAGAACGCTTTTTGTGTTGTTTCAAGGGATGATTTTTCAGTCAAGACGCCATATGAATCAGGACATGAATTGTTCGATGTAGTTTACCCAAGCGGCCCCTCTGTAGTTAAGACCCAAGACCAAGAGCAGATTTTAATGCTGTGCGGGCTTTCCGATTGCACTACAGCTGGCATGCTAGTGACACTCCAAAATTTTAAGAATTGCTATCTGACTGATGAACGCGCGGAGGCCCGTGAATGAACTGAATTATTTTAGGTTAATGCTGAATTTTTAGCCCCTGACTCTGTTTTGAAGTGTCAGCTTTGAATTATAAAGTGTAACCTTAAATTTTAGTGTATGTGGTACTAAATCATCAGAACTAGCTATAAACCGTGGCAAAGATTTTGACTTTTTTGGGAGTTGAATTTTATCTTTTATGATGTCCTACCTTGTGAAGGTGCTTTGAATTTTGATCAGAGCTTCAATTCAAATTAAGGCTTGAAATCGAGCAAGAAAAACCAGCCTGCGAAATTTTTAAACCCTGAGAACTTAAAGTTACTAACTAGATTTCCAAACCTAAATTAGTTTATAATTGAAGCACAAATCATTTATATACGAAAGGTATAGAGCCTGATTTGGAGGTGGTGGCATTTAGCTCGGCTTGAACTTCGAAGGCGTCTTCAATTACAAACCTGTCGTTTAAAATTTTCACATAATAATAGTGAGCAGGTATTAAGTCCCCGTTTCTGTTAAGCCTATCAGGCACCCACATTAGTCTAATAATCGCCGGCTGAACAACTGGCTTATAAGGTTTTGGGCTTGCAGCTCCTCTGTAAGCGCCCGCTTCTGTCTTAATGGCGCTTAAAGCAGCCGTCTCCTTTGAGTCACCTCCGCCGGTTAAAGCATGATCGTTTTTTACGCCATAATAAGCCTCTTTTGGAGGAGTTTTATAATATGGATTGATCGCATTAGAGATTTTTGTACACCCTGTAAAACCAAAAACTACAATCAAAAAAACTGCTAGTCTCATAGCTTTAAATCTTTTTTTCACTCAAAAATGCCACTAAAACCAGCTTCTAATTCGTCTTCGTGAAATTTGACGAAATCTTCTCCTAGTTCCACTGATTTAGAGAAAACAGCTGTCGCTCTCCTACCGCTATACACCTGCACTACAGGAACGAGAAGATTAGCTCTTTGTCTTATGATATCGGCATATACCCCCGCTACGCCTTGTAGAGCTCTAGCTGCACCTAGTTCCGCTGCGCTTCCACGCCATTCTTCAAAAGTTAGCCCTAAGAACCTATCCGTTTCTACCCTTTTCTTAGAAGCTTCGATTCCTCTTCCAAAACCTCTAACACCTTCTGCTATTCCAACCCCTAACAGCTGCTCGCTTAGTGGATCTATTAATATTCCTGGAAGCCCCCTTATTCCATCTTCCCCTACAACCCATCCATCAACTTTGACTTCTCTTCTGCTGCCATCAGGTAAAGACAAAGTCATACTAACTAGTCTAAATAAAGCTCTTTGATCGACAAGCGACCCTTGGGCGGCTGCTAGAATTCTGGCTTCGCCTACCGGCAAAGTAGTGTTGTTCGGTCCATAAACATCTCCTACCACCTTAAACACCACCGGGTAAGGACTGCCATCAACGGGCGCGTTGACGCCGCTTAAAAGTTCTACTTTTACAGCATCACCTGCATTGATTATTGCGCTTCTTCTTGGTGCTGGGGGAGGCGGGATTACAAGATTTTCTTGTTCTGTTACGAAAGTTTCCATATCAAACTTTTCTGGTTCGGATGCACTTGAAACTAAATGTTGTTGGACTTGATTATCCATGCTAACCGGCTGAGCTTGCTGTTGGCTAAACTTTTCCGCAAGCTTTGTAAAGATTTCTCTCGTCCTCTCTTGATGCTCTGCCAAAGCTTGTTTTTGTTCTTGTAATTCTCGTTGGGTTTTTTGTGTAACCTCTGAAAGCCTTTCTAAATCTGCGCTAAAGCGTTGAATTAGGTCCTTATACACTTCTTGTCCCCCTGGAGTTTTTCCAAAGGAGAACTGATTTTGAGGAGGCTGTTTTTGAGGCTGTTGTTTGTTAGACGGGAAAAATAAAATAAACATAACCCCAAAAACCAAAATTCCAACTACTCCGAAGAGTAACCTTTTATCCTCTTTAATTTTTAAGCTTAAATCCTTGAGCTTCTGCATATCTACCTAGCCTTTGTTACAACATAAACAAAACTTTTGTGAGTTCCTGCAAGTCGTTGCTCAGCAGTGATTGGTTTGGCTGACAATTCCCACGAGCTTGCGGAAACTGCTCTTGTACCAGCAATTTTGAATATAGCAGGGTCGATTTTAACTACCTCGTCTGTCACATTTTCAGCCTCTAAAACGTAGCCCCACAGTTGAGGACCTAGATACATTCTAACTAGCCTTGCCATAATAGCTCCATTGTTCACAACTACGGTGCCTTTACCTGCTTCAGAGACTCGGTAGCCAGGTATGCTTTCCTTTCCGAACTCTGAAACTAACACCAATTCTCTTACCAATCCAGCAACTTGATACTGTGAGGGATAAACAAACCGCCTATCTCTGTATTGAGGTAGTTTTTCTTCTTCGTCCGAGATTACAGGTCTGCGATTATCCTTTATTACTACAATGCTATCTCTCTGATCAGGTGAGGGAGCATTCAAAACTCTGATTGAGTAACTCCTTTCATCAGCCAGACGAACAAGCAAAACCTCACCATCTGGTTGTACTCTCGATTGGGCAAACAAAACAAGAGTATTTCCTTGACGATCTACAGAAAGCGAGGAACCTTGTTTTTTGTAGCCTACCGTTATTGAGCCAGGAAATCTTAATTCAGTTGGCTCTCCCGGATTGATGAAAACTTTAACCTCTCCTTCGGTAAACTCTATGTCTCGGGCAAGTAAGGCAAATCCCGAGGAAATAATAAAGAGTAACGTTAAAAAGATCTTACCTCTCAACATCTTTTAAATCTGTGAAATTAATAACGGCAATGCCGTATGGATTTAAATTAGTATGCGGAACAGTTCTAAGAGTAACTTCGGTGAACGCAAAAGAGTACCTAGTTTCTTTTCCAGCTAAAAACCTAATCCTCTCGCCTGTAAACCTTACCTGCACTGTGGATCCTCGTCTTTTCACAACAGTTTTTAGGGGATCAATAATAAAAACCTGACTAGCTCCAGTGGTTTTTACAATCGGAACCTCCTGTTTAAAAAAGATGTTTGTGAAAGCCTCTTGAGGTTGAGGTGCTAAAAAAGTTTTAGCAGTTTCAAAGTGACGCTCTATATTCGCAGGATTAACATTAAAGACTAAATTAACAAAATTGGTTGCGAAGTTGATGAATTCCACATCTGGAATACTTTCAGGGCTGTAGATGCCAGGTTTAGGGACAGGTGGGACGTTTAGAGTTATATTTCGGTTGATGAAAATTACGGAAGCTAAGGCAAGAGCAAATATAGTTATCGGAATTTGTAGGAAGAATAAAGCTCTCCAGAAATAAGCTTTTTCTAGATAATTCTCCCAAACTCTAATTAGATCCCCATCCTTTTTATTCTGGTCAGGCTTGGTAGCCTGAATTAAGTCTTTCAGGCTTTCAGGCTTTTCAGCTTTCGGAGATTGTTTTGAAATTACCTTAAGGGCCATGGCTGATTTTTTTTAACTTTGCAAGTCTCTTTTATTAGCTAAAATTTTTGTTGGCTTTACCTTCTTAGCATCTTTGTAAAAAAATATCTTGTCGAAACCTCTCACTGCAAACTCTGTGTTTCTAATATCTCTAACGCGATTTCCGCTCCAGTATGGTTGAAAACTAGCTGGCTTGGGGATTAGAGGCGGTGGAAATCCAACTAGATCGCAGAAATTGTTTATCATGCCTCTTTTTTCATCAGGATATTTTTGTCTGAAATATTTAAGTAAATAAGCAAGGCCAACTATAATTGCGATTATTACTGCGCCGTCGCGCCCCTCAAGAGGCCTAACATAAAGCTGAATTATAGACAAATACAACAAGGCGCATCCGGCTCCAGCAAGCCATTCTTCAAGTTTAGCACCTAAAAACGACCAGCCTTCATTTAGCGTAGGAATCTCAGGACCGATATATCTCATGGCGCTCTTCTATAAATTTTTATTTCTGAAAAAATACCCATCTGCTGCAAGATTTTTACTTTTCAATAAAAACTTTTCCACCTTGATACCTTCTAGAGGGGGGAGCATCTCTACCCAATGGCTTTATTATGCGCTCTAACTCAGGAAGAATTTCATTGTTTAAACGAGACTTTATCTGAGGAAGATTATAAACAATCCCGGAATCGGTAGCGGCTCGCTCTGCTTGCTCTAATTCAAAAATTGCCTCTTGAATGTAGCGTTTAGCCCTCTCTACAGAAACGACATAAGAATTTTTGGTCTGCGAAATAGCACAATCAATTAAAGCAATGCTTAAAAAAGCTAAACCTCCTAATTTAATAGCCATACTCTTAAATTCTTTAAAATAACGTTTTTAGTTCAAAGATTTATTATATCATGGTTTTTTCGGATATAAAACAAATATTAATTAAAATTAAATAATGTTCAAAAAAGCCACACTTCTTAAAAGGCTTTTACCTAAGTATCCTTTGATTTCAAGCATTGGTCTAAAGTTTTTTTCTAGATAAAAATTTTCAGGAAATTGGTCAAGAGGGGTACTGTTGAAATTTTAATAGCCCTTTGCGTGTATGATGGGAAAGTTTGATTAAAGGTCTTCCGGTATTTTTTATGACCTTTACTTCTAAGCAGCTTTTTGAATAATGTATATTTCTTTGTATATTTCTTTAATAAGGCTATAAAGGTGAAGCATTTTTGGAGAATTTTAGGGAAGGCAGTTTGATTAGGTGGATTAACTTAGGTCAAATTGATTATAGAATAGCGCTTGAATTGCAACAGAAGCTTCGTGAACAAGTGATGAGAAACAGGGTAGGTTGGTTTTTAACATGCGAGCATAATCCGGTAATAACCTATGGAAGGCTTGCAGCAAAAGAGAACCTTTTGGTGTCAGAGACGTACTTGCGTGACTTAAATATTCAGCTTGTAGAAACAAACAGAGGAGGGGATTTTACTTATCATGGTCCTGGTATGCTTATGGGTTATTTCATAGTAGACCTCAGGCTTCTAAAATTGGATTGCGTATCTTTTTTGCGGGAATTAGAGGAAATTATTATTTCAACTTTGGCTAGTTTTTTTGTGGAAGCTCTTCGAGTTCAGAATTACACAGGGGTTTGGTGTAAAGTACAAGGGCAACTAAAGAAGATTTGCTCTATTGGGATCCATGTTTCTAGAGGGGTCACCAACCATGGATTTTGCCTAAACGTAGAAAGGAAACCGCCTGATGGCTTAAGCATGATAAACCCTTGTGGTTTGCCGCGAACTAATTATGTTTTCATGGATGAGCTAATTCCTAGTTCGGATGCTAAAACGGCACTATTTCCGGCTGTAGAAAAAGTTGTTACAGATAAAGTTAGGGCATGGTATTGTAATCTGGTTGAAAGGGAGTGAGCGAAAATTTATTGGGTGACAAAACTATTCCAGTTGAGACTTTGCTTAAAATTTATAAAACCGCAATTACTGCACGCCTTTTTGATGAAAAGGCTGAATTACTGTACAAGCAGAACAAGTGCTATTTTCAAATAGGTTGCGGGGGGCACGAAATCATAGGCAGTGCTGCCAGTGTTGTATTTAAACCAGGGTTAGATTGGTTTTATCCGTACTACAGGGAGCATGCACTAGTTTTGGGTTTAGGTATGTCTCTAAGGGACTTTGCAAGAAATATTTTGTCAAAAGATGCTGATCCAAACTCTGGAGGGAGACAGATGCCTATGCATTGGGGTAGCAAATCGCTGAGGATTGTTAGCCAGAGTTCTCCGACAGGTTCACAATTTTTGCCAGCTGTTGGAACTGCACTAGGCCTTAAAAAACAAAACAATAAAAGTCAGAGCGTAGTTTATGTTAGTGCTGGCGAAGGGGCGTGCTCTCAAGGGGAGTTTTATGAGGCTTTAAACTGGGCTTGTAAAGATAAACTTCCAGTTGTTTTTGTGATACACAACAATCTCTGGGCAATATCAGTAACTTTTGGAGAGCTTTTTAATGCACCTTCAATTTCTCAGGCGTTTAGTGGATTTAATAACCTAAGAATTTTTAGCTTGGAAGGGAAAGATATAAATAATTTGCTTACTTCCCTCGAATCAGCTCGTCAGACAGCTTTATCTGAGGGCCCAGCTTTAGTGGAAGTATTTGTGCCGAGGCTTTGCAGTCACTCTATTTCTGATGACCACAAAAAGTATCGTTCGAAGGAGGAGCTAGAAGAGAGCGAAAAGAATGATCCAATTAAATTTCTTGAAGCTGTTTTACACCAAAGGCTAACTAGTTTTGATCCAGATTTAATTAAGCTGGAAATCAAAAATGCTATTAACAAAGTAACAGAGGAGGTAGAGAGTGAGGACCCAAATCCTAGTTCCAGTGAGGTATTTGACGGCTTTTTGTTTTTAGACAGAGGTTTCGAATTTTCCTCTAGCGATGAGGCCGCAGGAGAGGAGCATGTAATGATCGACGCTATAAACTTAGCCTTAAAGCGCTCAATGCGCGAAAATGAAAAAATATTAGTATTTGGAGAGGATGTAGCTGGCGCGAAAGGAGGGGTGTTTGGTGCAACAAGGGATCTAACACATCTTTTTTCAGAGGATAGATGCTTCAATTCTCCCTTGGCCGAAGCTAGCATAGTGGGAGTAGCTTTGGGTCTGGCGCAAGTTGGCTTTAAGCCTGTAATAGAAATTCAGTTCGGCGATTATATTTGGACTGCCATGAATCAAATTCGGAACGAGGTGGCCACACTGAGTTACAGATCAAATG
>Ga0308389_1000164_pt1 | contig 50611 bp, 49 predicted proteins | sample Hotspr2Sample148_FD_202362 | JGI IMG/M metagenome (GOLD analysis project Ga0308389, IMG submission 202362) | Hot spring phototrophic mat microbial communities from Mushroom Spring, Yellowstone National Park, Wyoming, United States - 20040719_148 ... | reverse complement strand
CCCCAGGTAACGAGAAGCCTGAGCTTGCCGTCGCGCACGAGCTGCGCCCAGCCGGAGCTGTCGGCAGAGGCCATCACCGTTCCCGCGAGCAGGGCCGTCTGGTTTTCGGCCACGCCGCGGAAGGGAACGTGCAGGAACTCCACCCCCGCCTTCAGCGCGATCTGCTCCATCGTGATGTGCAGCGTGGAGCCGACGCCGGGCGTGCCGTAGGTCAGCTTGCCGGGATTCGCCTTCGCCCAGGCGATCAGGTCGGGGAAGGTGCGGAAGGGGCTGTCGGCGCGGACGACGACGCCGAACAGATAGCCCGTGATGTGGCTGATGTAGGTGAAGTCGGTCAGCGGGTTCCACTGCGGGGTCGCCTGCATGAACGGGTAGCGGAACACCGTGATCGGCAGTTGCGCGAGCGTGTAGCCGTCAGGCCGCGCCTGGAGCAGGGCGACGGCGCCGAGTGTGCCGCCAGCCCCCGGGCGGTTCTCGACCACCATTGGCTGGCCGAGGATCTTCCCGGCCGCTTCGGCGATCGCGCGCATCTGCAGGTCGGTCGAGCCCCCCGCCGTCCAGGGGCAGATCAGGCGTATCGGCCGGTCGGGGAAGGTCGCGGCGCGGGCGATGGCAGGCGCGCTGAGCGCCGCCGCGGCGGCGAGAAGCGAGCGGCGCGAGAGCTGCGCTGTCGGACGATCGGTCATCCCTGTTCCCTCCCAGAGAGCCGCACTTGGCGCGCGGCGTTTCGCGGGAGTGTGGCGATAGGCCGCGCGCGCGCGCAAGCCTCAGCGGAGGGCGCGGCCGCCTGGGCCCGGGGGGGCGGTGTTCGGCGTGAAGCCGCCGACATGCGGCCCGGCCGAGGCGAGCGCACCGGCCCGTTCGGCAGCGCCGAGCGAGCGGAAGAAGCTGTAGCTGATCGTGATCACGCGCAGGTCGCGCGTGGCAGGGTCGTCGAACAGCTTCGGGTCGACCCAGAAGGCGAGCGGCATCTCCACCTCCTGGCCTGGCGCGAGCGTCTGTTCCGTGAAGCAGAAGCAGGCGATCTTGTTGAAGTAGCGCGCGGCCTTCTCGGGCGTGACGTTGTAGGTGCTGATGCCGGTCACCGGCTCGGCGGCGTCGTTCCGCGCCCGATAGAAGGCGAGCCCCTCCTCCGCCCCGTGCAGCGTCACCGACCGCTGGGCGGGCCGGAACGTCCAGGGCATGCCCGCCTGGACATTGGCGACGAACTCGACGCGGATCGTCCGCGGGTCCTCGACGGCGGGGCGGTCGGCGTTCATCATGGGCGTGCCGCCGAAACCGGTGACACGGCAGAACAGGTCGTAGAGCGGCACCGCCGCGAAGCTGAGCCCGACCATGCCGGCGACGAGGCCGGCGAGGCTCAGCGCGAGGGTGCGGTTCGAACGGGAGCGAGCCCGCCCGGGCGTGACCATTCGCGCGGATCCCCGATCTGCGACATGCGGCTCAACGTGATGGCGAAGAAGAGCGCGACAAGCCCGAGCAGGACGACGAGCATCACCCGGTTCCGCGCCTTCTGACGCGCGCGGAGCTCGCGCGTCTGCTCCGGCGTGAGGTCGGGCCCGCGCGTCACCGCTTGCGGGTCATGTGGCGCAGGGCGGGACTGGACACGGTTGCCCATGCGTCCGTCCGCCACCGTCATGGCACGAGGAGCCCAGCGTTCGCGACCAGACGGTCGGCCGCCAGTGCGCCGAACAGAAGGAACAGGTAGGTGATCGAGAAGCGGAAGCAGGCCTTGGCGGCGGCATCCTTCACGAGACTCGCTCCGGCCTCATCCTGCGGTTCGCGCAGCACAGCAAGCGCGTGACGCAGGAAGTTTGCGCCGAGCAGGGCCGCAGTGGCGCCATAGAGCCAGCCGGCGAAGCCCAGGACGACAGGCAGGAGCGTGAGCGGCACAAGCAGCGCGGTGTAGAGCAGGATCTGCCGGCGCGTCTCGCGCGCGCCCGCGACCACGGGAAGCATCGGCACGCCGGCGCGGGCGTAATCGGCGTGGGCGAACAAAGACAGCGCCCAGAAATGCGGCGGGGTCCAGAAGAAGATGATCGCGAAGAGGACAAGCGGCGCCAGCTCAACCGACCCGGTCACCGCCGCCCAGCCGATCACAGGCGGGAAGGCGCCCGCAGCGCCGCCGATGACAATGTTCTGTGGCGTGCGGCGCTTCAGCCAGATCGTGTAGACGACCACGTAGAAGCCGATCGAGAGCGCGAGGATCGCCGCCGCCGTCCAGTTCGCGGCGAGCCCCATCAGAAGCACGGCGAACACCGCGAGCGCGACCCCGTAGCCGAGCGCCGCCTCGGGCGCGATCCGCCCAGAGGGGATCGGGCGCGAGGCCGTGCGCCGCATCAGCGCATCGATGTCGCGGTCATACCACATGTTGATCGCGCCCGAGGCCCCGGCGCCGATCGTGACGGCGAGGATCGCCGCGAGGCCGAGCACCGGGTGGATCGGCTCGGGCGCGACGATCAGCCCAACGAGGGCGGTGAAGACCACGAGCGTCATCACCCGCGGCTTCAAAAGAGCGATCCAGTCGGCGGGAACCGACCCGAGCAAAGCGTCGGGCGCCTCCCCGCTGTCGGGGAAGCGCCCCGGCGTGCCGGCCGTCGCCTCCGAGCTTCCGCGCATCAGCCCGTGAACCGCTCCGCGCCGCCCCGCCTCAGCGGATCCGCGGCAGCTCCTCGAAGGCGTGGAAGGGCGGCGGGGAGGAGAGGGTCCACTCGAGCGTCGTCGCCCCCTCGCCCCAGTAGTTCGGCGCCACCCGCTCCTGCGAGCGGAAGGTGAGCCAGAGCACGTAGAGGAACACGAGAGCCGAGGCGAAGCTGATGTAGCTCCCGATCGAGGCGAGCATGTTCCAGCCCCAGAATGCGTCCGGGTAGTCCGGGTAGCGCCGGGGCATGCCCTGCAGCCCGAGGAAATGCATCGGGAAGAAGGTGAGGTTCACCCCGACGAAGGTGGTCCAGAAGTGCACCTTGCCCCAGAACTCCGGGTACTGGCGGCCCGACATCTTGCCGATCCAGAAGTAGAACCCGGCGAAGATGGCGAACACGGCGCCGAGCGAGAGGACGTAGTGGAAGTGCGCCACCACGTAGTAGGTGTTGTGCAACACCGTATCGACACCGGCGTTGGCGAGCACCACGCCCGTCACGCCACCGATGGTGAACAGGAAGATGAAGCCGACGGCCCACATCATCGGCAGCTTCATCTCGATTGACCCGCCCCACATCGTGGCGATCCAGGAGAAGATCTTCACGCCCGTCGGCACGGCGATCACCATCGTCGCGGCCATGAAGTAGGCGCGGGTGTCGACATCCATTCCGGACGTGTACATGTGGTGCGCCCACACCACGAAGCCGACGACGCCGATCGCAACCATCGCATAGGCCATGCCGAGATAGCCGAACACCGGCTTGCGGCTGAAGGTCGAGACGATGTGCGAGATGATGCCGAAGGCCGGCAGGATCATGATGTAGACTTCGGGGTGGCCGAAGAACCAGAACAGGTGCTGGTACAGCACCGGGTCACCGCCGCCGGCGGCATCGAAAAAGGCGGTGCCGAAATTGCGGTCGGTCAGCAGCATGGTGATCGCGCCGCCGAGCACCGGCACGGCGAGCAGCAAGAGGAACGCCGTGACCAGCATCGACCAGACGAACAGCGGCATCCGGTGCAGCGTCATGCCGGGAGCGCGCATGTTGAGGATGGTGGTGATGAAGTTGATCGCGCCGAGGATCGAGGAGGCGCCGGCGAGGTGGAGCGAGAAGATCACCATGTCCACCGCAGGCCCGGACTGGAAGGTCGAGTGCGACAGCGGCGGATAGACCGTCCAGCCCACTCCTGCGCCCTGGCCGACGAAGGCCGAGCCCAAGAGGAGAGCGAAGGAGGGAACGAGCAGCCAGAAGGAGATGTTGTTGAGGCGGGGGAACGCCATGTCGGGGGCACCGATCATGATCGGCACGAACCAGTTGCCGAAGCCCCCGATGAGCGCGGGCATGACGAAGAAGAACACCATGATCAGGCCGTGCGCCGTGACGATGACGTTCCACATCTGCCCGTCGGCGAAGACCTGCATCCCCGGGTCCTGAAGCTCGATCCGCATCAGGACGGACATGAAGGCGCCGATGAACGCGGCAACGCCTGCGAAGATCAGGTAGAGCGTGCCGATGTCCTTGTGGTTGGTGCTGAACAGCCACCGCGCTACGAAGCCTGGCTTGTGGTCGTGATGGTCGTGCGCGTGCGCGTGAGCCTCAGCCATGTCCGCTCCATCCGTCCGGCAGGGGAGGCCCCCGCCGTTCCATCCTCACCGAGAGATGCTTCCGCGGCGTGCTTCCGCAAGCCGCACCCCCACCTCGCCTGCTTCCCCGTCGCCGGCCGCGACAAGCGGCAGCGGGCGGGCGTTGTCGTTCGCGAACCGGCGCTTCGCCTCCTCAACCCACGCGGTGAACTCGGCTTCCGGCACCGCGCGGATCACGACCGGCATGAAGGCGTGGTTCACACCGCAGATCTGGTTGCACTGGCCATAGTAGACGCCCGGCCGGTCCGCCCGGAACCAGGTTTCGAGGGTCCGGCCCGGAATGCCGTATTTCTGCACCCCGAGCGCCGGCACGAACAGCGAGTGGATCACGTCGCGGGAGGTGACCAGGACGCGGATGTCCTTCCCCGCAGGCACGACGACCTCGTTGTCGACGTCGAGCAGGCGGAGCTGGCCGGGGCGGAGCTCCTCCGTCGGGATCATGTAGCTCTCGAACTTGATCCCGTCATGGTCGGGATACTCGTACTCCCAGGCCCACTGGAACGCCGTCACCTTCAGCGTCATGTCGGGCTCCTTCGCCCGGTCCATGAAGTAGAGCAGGCGGAAGGACGGCACAGCGATCGCGACCAGGATGAGAACCGGCACCACCGTCCAGATCACCTCAAGGGTGGTGTTGTGGGCGGTGCGCGAGGGAACCGGGTTCCGCTGCGCCCGGAACCGCACGACCACGTAGGTCAGGAGCGCGAGCACGAAGATCGTGATCAGGGTGATGATCACGAGCAGGAAGTTATGCAGGCTGTGGATCCGGTCCTTCACCGGGCTCGCCGAGGCCTGCATGCCCATGCCCCAGGGCACGGGCGCGCCCACCTCCGTCGTGGACGCGTCCGCCGCCCCGACCGCCAACACCATCGCGGCGAGGCCGGCCAGCGCCGCCACCCCCAAAACACCCCGCACCGTCTGGCGGCAGCGCCCTTGAGCCCGCATCGTTCGACCCGTCCCGACCGGTTTCACCCGCCGCGCGGCCCGTGCTGCACCGCGACCCGCGGGCGGAGGATTGGCGCGAACGCGCCCCCGGGTCAAGTATTCGATCTCGCGCAGGAACGGTCGCCGCCCGTCCGGCCTGCAAACCGGCCGCTCAGCCCTGCTCCTTGGGGCGTCGCTTCCGTCCCGAGAGCGGCACCCACCCCTGCCAGGCATGTCGGGCGCGGGCCATCGGGCCCTCCTCGGCTGTCTTGATCAGGCTCAGGAAGATCGAGCCGCCGATCAGCGTCGCGGTGATAGCGAGCGCCACCTCCACGGGGAGGAACTTCTCGCCCCAGCCATTCACCTTCCAGACGTAGTTGCCGATCATCTTGATGCCGACGACAATCAGCACGATCGACAACCCATATTTCAGGTAGTGGAACCGGTGGATGATGCCGGCGAGAGCGAAATACATCGCGCGCAAGCCCAGGATCGCGAACACGTTCGCCGTGTAGACGATGAACGGGTCGGAGGTGATGGCGAAGATCGCGGGAATGCTGTCGAGCGCGAAGACGAGGTCGGTGGTCTCGATCAGCACGAGGACGAGGGCCAGGGGGGTGAAATAGAGAACGCCATCCCGGCGGACATAGAAATGGTCCTTCACATAGGTCTCGGTCACTCTGTACCGCGACTTCATCCACAGCAAGATGCGGTTGTTGTCGAGGTCGGGCTCCTCGTCCACCGCCTTCAGCATCTTCCACCCGCTCCAGATCAGGAACAGGCCGAACCCGATCATGATCCACTGGAAGTGCTGGATCAGCGTCGTGCCGAGCAGGATCAGCGTGCCGCGCATCACGAGCGCGCCGATGATGCCCCAGAACAACACCCGGTGCTGCACCGCCGCGGGCACCTGGAAATGGCTGAAGATCAGGATGAAGACGAAGATGTTGTCGACCGAGAGCGACCACTCGATCAAATAGCCGGTGAGGAATTCGAAGCCTTTCTGGCTGCGTTCCTCGGGCGTCTCGCCGTAGAGGGCGAACAAACCGGCGCAGAAGATCATCGCGAGCGTGAAGAACGCGCCTGACCGGAGCAGCGCCTCCTTCACCGGGATCGGCCGGTCGCGCCGCGTCAGCACGCCGAGATCGAGCAGAAGCAGGAACAGGATGAACGCGTTGAACGCGACCCAGAACCACCACGGTGCCGACACGAGGCTCCACTCCACGCGCGCCGCGACGAATGACCAGTGAGGCGGGTGCCCGCCGGATGGTCCGACATCGCGGTTTCCGGGCGCGGCCTGGGCGCAGCGGCCACGCCGGACCCTCCCGCCAGAGGGGCCCGGACCCAGCCTCGCGAAGTGGTGAAGCGCTTCCCCTGTTGCAACCCCTGCCTGCAAACGCCAACCGGACGCGCGGCTGCGCTCCCGCCCTTTGCCGGGGGGTTCCTTTCCGCTACTGTCCCCACCACATCAGCGGCCGGGTTCGGCAGGGGCCGGCCCGGGCGAACCACCAGAACGCAAACGGCGCAGGACGGACGCACGCAGGATGGGGACTTTCAGCATCTGGCACTGGCTTGTCGTGCTCTTGGTCATCCTGCTGCTGTTCGGCAGCGGCAAGATCAGCAGCCTGATGGGTGACCTCGCGAAGGGCATCAAGTCCTTCAAGCAGAACATCAAGGAAGACGAGAAGCCGGCCGATACGGCGGCTGACCAGAAGCCCGCCGGAAGCCTCGCCGGGCCGGAGGCTCAGGCCACCGCCCGCACGACCGAGACCTCCTCCGCCCCTCGCGGGTAAGGCAGCGGCTGGAGCGCCGCCCCCGCCCGGGCGGGGCAACGCACCTCCCCCCGCTGAAGGAGGATCTCATGGAGGCGCCGCCCGCGCGCGGGGAGAGCGACGGCCCGATCGACCTCCGAACGGCGTGCTGTTGCGCGTTGCGCAGCCCGCGCACCCCCATCTAGTGTGACCTCGTGGCAGAAGAGCCCGCGTCGCGCCGGCGCTGACCTTCGCGCCCAGGGGCAGCGGGCCGTCGCGTGAGGGGGGGGCGGATGAGGAGTGGGGCGTCCACGCGCGCGGGCGAAGCGCCGCCAGGGACCGGAGAGCGCGAGGCGGTCGCCGCCTCCGAGACGAGGCGCATCGAGGACATGGAGTCCGCCTCGAGCCGACGCGTGCTTCGCGGGCCGGTCGGCCTCGCGCTGCGGTGGGCGGGGATCGCCTTCGTCGCCTTCCATCTCTGGGTGCTGCTTGTCTCCCCGATCGACCCGCTGACGGCGCGCGCGCTGCACGTGTTCTGCGGCGCGGCGATCGGGCTTGCCACCTTCGCCGCCTCCCCGCGGTCACGGCTCGACCGGATCGCCTGGTACGACTGGCTTCTCATGGCCGCGTCGATCGGGGTGGTGTTCCACTTCATGCTGGACGCCGACGGGATCGAGCTGCGGTCCTTCATCGGGCCGAACCTGCGCGACACCGTCGTCGGCCTCGCCGCGCTCGCGATCCTGCTCGAGTTCACCCGGCGCACGGCGGGGCTTGCGATGCCGATCATCGCCGCCGTGTTCCTCGCCTACATCTTCGCGGGACCTCTGCTTCCCGGGGCGCTCTACCATCGAGGCGTGCCCTGGCGCGAGGCGGTGAACTTCATCGCCGGCACCGAGGGGATCTTCGGCATCACCACCTCGGTCTCGGCCACCTTCATCATCATGTTCGTCACCTTCGCCGCCTTCCTTCAGGCCTCGAAGGCGGGCGACTACTTCAACGATCTCGCGATGTCGCTGGTCGGCTGGGCGAGGGGTGGCCCTGCCAAGGTGGCGGTGATCTCATCCTTCATGTTCGGCACCGTCTCCGGCTCATCGGTCGCGAACGTGGTCGCCTCCGGCACCTTCACCATCCCGATGATGAAGCGCGCGGGCTACGACCCCGACACTGCCGGCGCCGTGGAGGCGACCGCCTCGACGGGCGGGCAGATCGCGCCCCCCGTGATGGGCGCGGGCGCCTTCATCATGGCCGAAGTGCTCGGACGCCCCTATCAGGAGATTTTGGTCGCCGGGCTGATCCCGGCCGTCCTCTACTACATCGCCTGCTTCACCCACGCCGACCTGCACGCGCTGAAGGCGAAGCTGCGCGGCCTGCCGCGCGAGGAGCTGCCGCCGCTTTTGCCGCTCCTCAAGAAGCTCTACCTCTTCTCGCCGCTCGTGATCCTGATCGTCGTGCTCTTTTCGGGGTTCTCGCCCTTCCGCGCGGCCGGGCTCGGGATCGCCGCGACGATCGTGATCATGGCCGTGACCTTTCTCGCGCACCGGCTCGTGCTGCAGCGGCAGAGCCCGATCGCCGCCGTCGCGGGCGCAGGTGGCGAGCTCTTCCGCGCGATCGCCGAGGCGCTCGCCAGCGGGTCGCGAGAGGCGCTGCAGCTGATCGCCGTCTGTGCCACGGCGGGAATCGTCGCGGGCGTGATCGGGCTCACCGGCATCGGCGGCCGCTTCGCCTCGATCCTGCTCGCCCTCGGCGGCGACGTGCCAATCCTCGCGATCAGCTTCGCCGCCGTGGTGGCGCTGATCCTGGGCATGGGTGTGCCGACCACGGCGGCCTATGCGCTCGCCGCGGCGGTGGTGGCGCCTGGGCTGATCCGCATGGGCGTGCCGCCGCTCGTCACCCACATGTTCATCTTCTATTACGCGGTTCTGTCGGCCATCACCCCGCCGGTCGCACTCGCCTCCTTCGCCGCCGCCGGTCTCGCCCGCGGCAGCCTCTGGGGCACCAGCCTCAAGGCGGTCAAGTTCGGCATGGCGACCTTCCTCGTGCCCTACATGTTCTACATGAATCCCGTTCTGCTCGCGCAAGGAGCCGCCGCCGACGTGCTTCAGGCCTTCCTCACCGCGATGGCGGGGGTCGTGCTGCTCGCCTTCGCGACGGAAGGCTACATGCTGGGCCCCCTCGCCGCGCCGCTCAGGCTCGTCGTCGGTGCGGCGGCGCTGATGTGCATCGTCCCCGAGGCGAAGACCGACCTCGCCGGCATCGCCCTCGGTGGGGCCGTGTTGCTCTGGCAGTGGCGTGCCGGCCGGCGCGGTGATGCCCCCGCCTGAGGCGGGAGAGCATCCGGCCCAGGCCAAGGCGGAGCCGCCTCGGCGCGCCTCTGCGCTCCTGCTCGATCTCGCCCGCGCCTGGCCTGCGGAGCGGATCAGCATCGGCGAGCTCCTCGCCGCTCTCGGCGACCGCGGCTACGGCCTCGTGATGCTCGCCCTTGCCCTGCCGAACCTGATTCCGGTGCCGATCCCTGGCCTCTCCGGCGTCCTCGGCACACCGATCATCCTCCTCGCGCTGATGATGCTCGCGGGCTATCCCGAGCCGGTGCTGCCGAGGTTCATCCGCGACCGCTCCTTCCCGCGCGCCGGGTTCGAGGCGGTGATGCTGCGGGCAGAGCCGTGGCTTCAGAGGCTCGAGCGTTTCACGCGCCCCGGCACGCTGAGGCTGCCGAACCGCGCCGTCGAGATCCCGGCCGCGCTCCTGATCGCCGTCAACGCGGTGCTGCTCGCGCTGCCGATCCCGTTCGGCAACCCCGCCCCGGCTCTTGCCATCGTGCTCACCTCGGTCGCGCTCATCGAGGCCGACCGGCGCCTGTTCCTCCCCTCGATCCTCGTGATGCTCGCCGCGATCGCGATCGACCTCGCGATCGTCCTTGCGATCATCGGCCTCGGCAGGGCGGTGGCCGAGCTCTTGTGACCGCCCAAGCGCGGTCGGCGTCTGCGCTTGACCCGCCGCGTCCAGCCCGGCGAGAACCAAGCGCCCCGGGCTGCCGGCCCGGGCGGCAGGGGACGAGCGTGATGATCACCACCTATAGGGTCGAGGCCGGGTAGATGCGCGTGGGCGACCTGTTGCCGGTCCCGCCGGGGCCGGGAGAGGCCGCCGCGACTCCGTCCGCCCTGCCGATCTGGATCGACCTGATGCAGCCCACGCTCCAGGAGGAGCGGCTCGTCGAGCAGCTGATCGGTGTCGAGCTGCCGACGCGCGAGGAGATGCAGGAGATCGAGGCCTCCTCCCGGCTCTACCGCGAGGGCGACGTTCTGTTCATGACGGCGAACTTCCTCCATGGCGCCGACACCGGCGAGGTCGGCTCCACGCCGATCACCTTCGTGCTGACCACCCACTGCCTTGTCACGATCCGCCACGCCACGCCCAAGGCCTTCGGCGTGTTCGCCGCGCGCGCGGCCAAGAACCCCTCCCTCGCGAGCACGGCGGACGGGGTGATGCTCGGCCTGTTCGAACAGGTGGTCGACCGGCTCGCCGACATCCTCGAGCGCATCGGCGCCGACATGGACCGCACGAGCCAGGCCGCGTTCCGCGCCGCCCGGAGCAAGGAGGTCGCGTCGAAGAAGGAACAGGCGCTGAAGGAGGCGCTGATCGCCCTAGGCACGGTGGGTGAGATCACCGCCCGCACCTCCGACACGCTGCTTGGCCTCTCCCGAATCCTCGCCTTCATCGCTGCCGAGAGCGACAGCTGCATACGCCGCGAGAACAAGGGCAGGATCAAGACGCTCGCGCGCGACGTGCGCAGCCTGATGGACCACGGCAAGTTCCTCAACGACAAGGCCACCTTCCTGCTCGATGCCGTGCTCGGCATCATCAATATCGAGCAGTCGGCGATCATCAAGACCTTCTCGGTCGTCGCGGTGGTGTTCCTGCCGCCGACGCTTGTCGCCTCGATCTACGGCATGAACTTCGAGGTCATGCCGGAGCTGCAATGGACGCTCGGCTACCCCCTGGCACTCGGGCTGATGGTGTTCTCCGCCGTCGCCCCGCTCTGGTCCTTCCGCCGCAAGGGCTGGCTCTGAATCGCCGCGAAGAGGGGCGCGTTCCGCTCAGAGCGCAGCGACGCGCTCGGCAAGCGCCACAAGCGTGGCCGGAGCCGCCTCGAGTTCGGCGAGCGCGATGCCCTCGCCAGGGCGATGCGCCTCCGAAACGTCGCCCGGGCCGAGCACGATGCAGGGGGCGATCGCCTGAAGCTCCACAGCATCGGTGCCGTAAGGCGCGGTGGTGGCGGGATGGCCGGTCACCGCCACCGCGGCGGCGACGAGCGGATGGTCCTCCGCGAGTTCGGGTGGTGTGCCTTCCCAGGCCTCCTCGAGCGTGATGCCGTGGCGCGAGGCCGCCTCGCGCACCGCTGCGACGATCGGCATCGGATCCACACGCCGGGAGTAGCGGAACTTGATGTGGGCGGTGGCGCGCGCCACCGTGACGTTCGCCGCCGTGCCGTGGTTGTCGATGACGATGTTGAAGTCGCTGAAAGGCGGCGAATAGGCCGGGTCCTGCCAGGCAGGGTCGGTGCGCAGCCGGTCATGCACCGGCAGGATGGCGTGCAGGAAGCGGATCAGCGCGAGATTGGCGTTCACACCCTCGCCGGTGGAGGAGTGCGCCTGCACGCCCAAGGCGGTCGCGGTGAACTGCACGTGCACGCGGTGCCCGCGCACGCAGCGCATCCCCGACGGCTCGACCACGACAATCCCCTTCGGCGCGGCACGTCGCGCGAGCGCGCTCTGCTCGGCGATCAGCCGCGCGCCCGCCTTCGTCGTCTCCTCGTCGAAGGTGAAGAGAAGTGTCACCGGCAGCCCCTCCGGAGCGGCTTTGGCGGCGGCGATGCTCGCCGCGAGCGGCCCCTTCATGTCGCAGGCGCCAAGGCCCTCGAGCCGCCCGTCGCGGATCGAGGGGGACCACGGGTCGGTCGTCCAGCCGGTGGCGGGAACCGTGTCCATGTGGGCGCTGAACGCCACCCCGGGCCGCATCGGCCCGCGATGCGCGACGAGGGCGCGCTTCGCCACCCCTGCCGGGTCGGTGAAGTCGAGCCGCTCGATCTCGAAGCCCCAAAGCTCGGCCTCGATCCGGTCGGCGACAGCCCGGTTCGACTGGCTCGAGCGGCTGTCAAGCGCAACGAGATCGCGCGCGAGTGCGACGACGTCCGTCATGGTTCGATCCCCTCACCTCGCCCGAGCCTTGCAAGCGGCGGCCGCTTGGGCAAGCCTTCGCCGCCCATGCCCGCCCCGACCTCGATCTCTCCGCGCTACCTCGATCCAAGATCCGGGCGGACCTGGCCGGTCGACCCGCCGCGCTGGCGCGCCGATGACGGGGCACCGCTGATGCTCACCCCGATGCCCGGGATCACGCGGCGCGAGATCGCAAGCGGCACGCGAAGCCTCTGGCGCTATCGCCGCGCCCTGCCGGTTGCGGACGATGTCGAACCGGTCAGCCTCGGCGAGGGCTGCACGCCGCTGATCGTGCGCGAGGTCGCCGGCGCGCGCGCGCATCTCAAGCTCGAGTGGTTCGCCCCCACCGGCAGCTTCAAGGACCGCGGCGCCTCGGTGATGCTCACGGCGCTGCGCGCGCAAGGGGTCACCGCCGTGCTCGAGGACAGCTCCGGCAATGGCGGTGCGGCCATCGCGGCGTACGCGGCGGCGGCTGGAATGGCGTCGACGATCCTCGTCCCCGCCTCGACGTCGCCCGCGAAGATCGTGCAGATGAAGGCCGCCGGCGCGACGATCGAGCTCGTCCCCGGCACGCGGCAGGACTGTGCCGAGGCCGCCCTCGCCCGCGCCGAAACGATCTTCTACGCGAGCCACAACTGGCACCCGTTCTTCCTGCAGGGAACGAAGACGCTCGCCTACGAGCTGTGGGAAGACCTCGGCTTCCGCGCGCCCGACAACGTGATCATCCCCTGCGGCGCAGGCTCGAACGTGCTCGGCTGCGACCTCGGCTTCGGCGAACTGCTGCGTGCAGGCGAGATCGACCGCCTGCCGCGCCTGTTCGCCGTGCAGCCGGCGAATGTCGCGCCGATCGCGGCCGCCTTCGCCGCCGGCTCGGATGCGCCGGTTCCCTGCACGATCGCATCCACCATCGCCGAGGGAAGCGCGATCGCACATCCGATACGCCTCGCCGAGGTGCTCGGGGCGATCCGGCGCTCGGGCGGCGCGGCGGTTACGGTGACGGAAGCCGAGATCGAGGCCGCCCTGTTCGCTCTTGCCCGCAGCGGCCTCTATGTCGAGCCGACCTGCGCGACCACCGCCGCTGCCTTCGCCAACCTGCTCCTTGACGGAACGATCGGCCCTGAGGAGACCACGGTTCTCGTGCTCACCGGCACGGGGCTCAAGGCGACGCAGCGGATCGCGGCGCTGATGGGGATGGAGGTCTGAGAGCATGGCCAAGGGGCCGCCGCCGCGCATCGCCGTGCTCGGCTTCTCGATCGAGTGCAACGCCTTCGCCCCGCCGGCCACACGGGCGGATTTCGAGGCCTCTGTGTGGCTCGAACGCGACGCGATCACGGCGGATGCGCGCTCCGCCACACCGGTGGCACTGCCCGAGACGGCGGGTTTCTACGCCGCGATGGACGCGACCGGCCCCTGGCAGCCTGTGCCGATCCTGCTTGCGATGGCCGAGCCGAACGGGCCGGTCGAGGAGCCGCTGTTCGCTGAAATGATGGCGATCTGGCGCAAGGGGCTCGAGGCGGCGAGGCCGCTCGACGGCGTCTACCTCTGCCTGCATGGAGCGGGGCTGACCACCGCCCGCGAGGACCCGGACGGGGATCTCTGCGCGATGGTGCGCTCGGTCGTCGGCCCGGACGTGCCGATCGTCGCGACCCTCGACCTGCACGCCAACGTCTCCGAGGCGATGGTCGCGAACCCCGATGTCTTGGTCGGCTACCGCACCAATCCGCACATCGACATGCGCGAGCGCGGCGAGGAGGCAGCGGTTCACCTGCGCGCGCTCTTGCGCGGCACGCGCACCGTCCGGCGCTTCATCCGCCTGCCGATCGTTCCGCCGACGACGACGATGCTCACCGGCCCCGACGCGACCGACCGTCCTTTCGGCGAGATGATCGATCTCGGCCAGAGGCGTGCCGCCGAGAGCGATTGTGCCGGGCGGATCATGAACGTCTCTGTGATGGGCGGTTTCGCCTACTCCGACACGTCGAAGAACGGGCTTGCCGTCGTCGTCACCGCGCGCGAGGGAGACGCAGAGGAGGCAGAGGCGCTCGCCGTCGAGATCGCCGAGCTCGGCTGGACGAACCGCGAGCGCTTCCGCGCGCGGCTCACAAGCCTCGAGGACGCAACCGCGCTCGCCCTTGCGACCGGCGCCGATCCGGGCAAGCCCGCCCAGTGCTTCGCCGATGTCGCCGACAATCCGGGCGGGGGCGGACGCGGCAACACGATGTGGGTCATCGAGGCCTTCCTCAAGGCGGGCGTTCAGGACGCGCTCGTCGGCCTCATCAACGACGCCCCGCTCGCGGCCGAGGCGCACCGGCTCGGCCTCGGCGCGCGCTTCACCGCCCGGTTCAACACCGCGGAGACCAACACGTTCTCGAAGCCGCTCGAGGCGGAGGCCGAGGTGGTCGCGCTCGGAGACGGTCACGTGGTCGGACGGCGCGGCATCTTCGCCGGCCGCGAGATGCGGCTCGGGCCTTCGGCGGCGCTTCGTGTGGCGGGGCTCACCATCGTCGTCGTCTCCAACCGCACGCAGTGCGCCGACCCTGCCTTCTTCGAGATGCTCGGCCTCGACATCCGCGCGGCGCGGTCGGTGGTGGTGAAGTCGCGCGGGCATTTCCGCGCCGGCTTCGACGAGTTCTTCGGCAATGACCGAATCACCGAGGTGGACGCGCCGGGCCTCACCTCGCCGATCCTCTCCCGCTTCACCTGGAAGCGCCTGCCGCGGCCGGTGATCCCGCTCGACGAGAACGTCACCTGGTCGCCGGCCGACGTGCGCCTCTGAGCCGTGCCGCGCCACGCTCGAACGCGCCGGCAAACCAGAACCGGAACGATCTGACGATGCCCCACCTCGCGCTCCCCCCCACCCGCGAGCTCTGCCGGCCCTGATGCGGATCGCGGACCTCCCCACGCCGTCGCTTCTGCTCGATCTGCCGAAGCTCCGGCGCAACCTCGCGGCCATGGCCACGGCTGCGGCGCGGCACGGCGTGTCGCTCCGCCCCCATCTCAAGACGGCGAAGTCGGTCGAGGTCGCGCGCCTTGCGACCGAGGGCCAAGCGGGCGGCATCACCGTCAGCACGCTCGCCGAAGCCCGCGCCTTCGCCGAAGCCGGGTTCCGCGACCAGATCTACGCCGTCGGCATCACGCCGCAGAAGCTCGACGCGGTCGCCTCACTGAACGCCCGCGGGGCCGACGTGAAGGTGATCACCGATGACCTCGACGTCGCCGAGGCGATCGCCGCGCACCCGGGCCGCCTGGGCGCGCTGATCGAGGTGGATGCCGGCGAGCACCGCGGCGGGATTGCGCCGGATGACGCGCGCCTTGTCGCCATCGCGCAACGGCTTGGGACGCGCTTCGCCGGGCTCCTCGCCCACGCTGGCCATTCCTATGCGGGGCGGAGCGTGGCCGAGCTCGCGGCGATCGCGGAGGCCGAGCGCGCGGGGCTGGTCGCGGCGGCCGCGCGCGTGCGCGCCGCGGGGCTTGAGGTGCCGATCGTCTCGATGGGCTCCTCGCCCACAGCGCTGCATGCGGAACGACTTGAGGGCATCACCGAGCTCCGCGCCGGCGTCTACATGTTCGGCGATCTGCTGCAGTGCCAGATCCACACCAGCGCGCTCGAGCACATCGCCGTCTCGGTACTCGCCTCGGTGATCGGGCGTCGCCCGGAACAGAACCGCCTCCTTCTCGATGCCGGCGCGCTCGCCCTCTCGAAGGACCGCAGCACCGAAGCCGCACCGGAAGACTACGGCTTCGGCCTCGTGGTCGATCTCGAGGGCCGGCCGAGCCTCGGCAGGGCGATCATCCGCCGCACCTGGCAGGAGCATGCCGTGGTCGAAAGCGACCGGCCGCTGCCCTTCGAGCGCCTGCCCGTCGGGGCGAAGCTGCGCGTCCTGCCGAACCATGCCTGCCTGACCGCTGCTGCCTATCCGGCCTATCATGTGCTCGATGGTGGCGACGAGGTGGTCGCCGTCTGGCAGCGGGTGAACTACTGGTAGTCAGCGTGCTGGTGCGGCGGCGTCGCGCGCGGCCTGCGCCGTTCCGGCCGCGAGCACGGCCCCGGCAAGGCAGAGGGCGGAGGCGACGAGGCTCAGCCCGGGCAGGCCGAGATCGATGAGCGCGCCGAGCGGGGCGGGGACGATCGCCTGGCCGAGCGGCAGCCCGGCCGAGACGAAGCCGAACACCTGGCCCGCAGTTCCCGGGGGGGCGGCCTTGCGCACCAGCATGTCGCGCGCGGGCATCAGCACGCCGAGCATCACGCCGGCGATCGCCGCCGTGGCAACCAGCCCGAGCGCCCCCATCGGCAGGAGGCCGAGCGAGGCGACGAGCGCCGCACAGCCGACGAGCATCACCCCGACCGTCGCGGCGTGGCGGCTCGTGCGGTCGGCGAGCCAGCCGCCCGCGAGCGTTCCTGCGGTGCTGCCCAGAAGCCAGGCGGTCAGCGCCGTCGCAGCGGCCGGCACGCTCACCCCGTGCACCAGCGGCAGGACCGTGACGAGGAAGGTCTGCACGCCGGAGCCGCCCATGGCGAGAAGCGTCATGAAGGCGAACAGGAGCAGGATCGGCCGTGCCGTGAGCACGGTGACGGGGCTGCTTGCCGCGCCCTCCCGGCGCGCCCTCTCGCTCCTGAGGGCCGGCGCGAACCATAGAAGCGCCGCCGCCACGGGCAGGCAAAGCAGCCCGACCACGATCAGCGCCCCACGCCAGCCGACCAGCGCCTCGAGGCCGATCGCAACCGCAGGCGCTGCCGCGAACCCGGCATAGCCCGAAGCCGTGTGCAGCGAGAAGGCCCGCCCCATGCGGTTCTGGCTCACGGAGCCCGAGAGGATCGCGTAGTCGGCCGGGTGGATGGTCGCATTGCCGAGCCCGGAGACGAGGGCGGCGGCGATGAAGATCCACCAGCCCGGCGCCAGGCCCATGGCGATGCTCGCAAGCCCCATCAGCGCGGTGCCGCCGGCGAGCCACGGCGCCGCGCCGGTTCGGTCGATCCAGACGCCGATCGGCGTCTGCCCGAGAGCGGTGACGGCGGAGAGCAGCGCGACCGCGCCGCCAAGCGTCGCATAGGAGACGCCGAGGTCCTCCCGGATCATCGGGAAGAGCGGCGGGATCGCGAGAATGGTGAAGTGGCTGATGAAGTGCGCCGCGCCGATCAGCGCGATCACCACGGCATCGGCCGAGGCTGGCTTCGGCGGCTCGTCGGTCGCGGCGCGCATCCCCCGAGCCTACGGCAGATCGCCGCGGCCGGAAATCAGCCGACGGCGTGAGAACGATCACGCAGACCGGCCGGAGCAGGACCGAGGCGTGGAGCCCACCCCCCGGCCGGGGTGCGCGCGGAGGAAGCTTTCCCCCGCCGCCGCCCTCCCGTCAGAGAAGCTCGTCCTCGTCGAACACGGCACTGTCGAAGCCCGAGGGCTCCGGCAGTTCGGTGGGCGGCTCCGCCGCCTGGGCGGCCCCGCCGAGCCCGAGCATCGAGGCAAGAGCGCTGCCGAGCAGGATTCCACCCATCACGCCTATGGCGGTGCTCGCGGCCGTGCCGAGGAAGCCGGGGCGGCCCTGGTCGAACAGCCCAGGCCGGTAGCCCGGAGCATGCACAGGCGCCGGCGGCGCGCTCTGGCCGGCGCCGAACAGGCCGCCGAACAGCCCCTTCGGCTGGTTCGCCTGGTGCTCGAGCTCGGCGATCCGGTTCCGCGCCTCGGCAAGCGCGTGCTCCTGGAAGAAGGCAAGCTGCGTGATCCGGTAACGCGCCTCCGGGTGCTTCTCGAACAGCTCCTTGAGCAGCGCATCGGCTTCGGGGTCGATGGTCTCGCCGCCGGCCTGCACCGTGCGGGTGACGAAGTTCGTGATCAGATCGCGTTCCTCGTTCGTCATGCCTGCTCTCCCTGCATGTGCGCCCGAGGTGGCCCGTGCCGTGGCGCCGTTCAAGCGGCCTTGGGCGTTCGTCACACACGCGTCATCGGAGCGGGCCGAGGACGCTGAGGCGGGGCCCTTCGATCGCTGGGCAGCGGTCCATCACCACGTCGAGGCCGGCTGAGCGGGCGCGGGCGGCGGCGGCAGGATCGACCACGCCGAGCTGCATCCACACCGCGCGTGCGCCGCGCGCGATCGCCTCGTCCACAACCGCCCCTGCCTCCTCGCTGCGTCGGAAGATGTCGACGAGGTCGATCCGCCCCAGCACGTCGGCGAGCGAGGGGAAGACGGTGTGGCCTGCGATCGCCTCGCCCGCGAGAAGGGGATTGACGGGAACGACCTCCCAGCCGCGGGCAAGCAGCCAGAGCATGACCCGGTGCGAGGGGCGGTCGGGCTTCGCCGAGGCGCCGACGAGCGCGATCCGCCGCGCGGTCGAGAGGATGCGGCGGATGGTGGCGTCGTCGTTGCCGTCGTGCATGGTCGGCCTGTAGCCGATCGCGCCCTGGAGCGGAACTCGCCTTGTCGTCCGGCGCCGCGTCGGCATCTATGCCGCCATGGCAGGGCTCTCTCTTCCCGGGCTTCTCACCCGCTCGCCCGTCGTCGGCGTGATCCGGCTTGCCGGGCTGATCTCCCCGCCGGGGGGCTTACGCACCGGCGCGCTCTCGCTCGAAACCATGGCCGAGCCGATCGCGCGCGCCTTCGAGGTGCGGCGGCTCGCCGAGGTGGCGCTTGCGATCAACAGCCCTGGCGGCTCGCCCGTGCAGTCGAGCCTGATCGCCCAGCGGATCCGCGCGCTCGCCGAAGAGAAGAAGGTGCGTGTGACAAGCTTCGTGCAGGACGTCGGCGCCTCGGGGGGCTATTGGCTCGCCTGCGCGGGCGACGAGATCCTCTGCGACGAGAGCTCGATCCTCGGCTCGATCGGCGTCGTCTCGGCCGGGTTCGGCTTCGCCCGCGCGCTTGCCCGGATCGGCGTCGAGCGGCGCGTCTACACGGCCGGGGCGCGCAAGATGCTGCTCGACCCCTTCGGCCCGGAGCGGGAGGAGGAGGTCGCACGGCTGCGCGCGGTCCAGGCCGACATCCACGAGAGCTTCAAGGCCTGGGTGCGCTCCCGCCGGGGCGACCGTCTCAGGGCATCGGAGGAGGAGCTGTTCTCGGGCGAGTTCTGGACCGGCCGTCGCGCCGTCGCCCTCGGGCTTGCCGACGGCATCGGCGAGCTGCGGGCGACGATGCGGGAGCGTCACGGGGAGAAGGTGCGGTTCGCGGTGTTCGGCGCGCCGCGCCGTCCGTTCTGGACACGTTTGTTTCCAGGGTCGGACAGTCTTGCCCAGGCCGCCGCCGACATCATCGCCGAGCGCGCCGCCTTCGCCCGCTACGGGCTCTGAAGGGAAGCGGCCGCGCCAGCGCCTCCGCCCTGGCGCGCCTCGGCTTCCGCCACGGCTTGGGCGGCGGCGACGAAGCCGTCTGGGTTGAGCGAGATCGAGTCGATCCCGCAGTCGACGAGGAAGGCGGCGAAGTCCGGGTGGTTCGAGGGCGCCTCGCCGCAGAGGCCGACCTTCACGCCGGCCTTGTGGGCGCGCCGGATCACATCCGCGATCATTGCCTTCACCGCCGGGTCGCGCTCGTCGAACAGCCCGCGCAGCTCCGCCGAGTCGCGATCCACGCCGAGCACGAGCTGGGTGAGGTCGTTCGAGCCGATCGAGAACCCGTCGAAGCGCTTGGCGAACTCCTCGGCGAGGATCACGTTCGAGGGGATCTCGCACATCATGTAGATCTGAAGCCCCCCCTCGCCGCGCCTCAGCCCCTCCTCTGCCATCAGCGCGAGCACGCGGTCCGCCTCGGCCGGGGTGCGGCAGAAGGGGACCATCAGGATGATGTTGTCGAGGCCGATCTCCTCGCGCGCCATCCGCATCGCGCGGCACTCGAGCGCGAAGCCCTCGCGGTAGCGGGCGGAGTAGTAGCGTGCCGCACCGCGCAGCCCGAGCATCGGGTTCTCCTCCTCGGGCTCGAAGGCCGCCCCGCCGACAAGATGGGCGTATTCGTTGCTCTTGAAATCGGAGAGGCGGACGATCACGGGCTTCGGGTGGAACGGGGCGGCGATGCGCGCGACTCCGCGCGCGAGTGTCGAGACGAAATACGCGGCCTTGTCCGGCCAGCCGCGCGCGAGCCTCGCGATCTCGGCCTTGGCGGAACGATCCGTTAGCGTGTCGAAATGGAGAAGCGCCATCGGGTGGGCGCGCACCACGGCGGAGATGATGAACTCCATCCGCGCGAGCCCCACCCCCTTCGCGGGCAGCCTCCAGGCACGCAGGGCCGAGGCGGGGGTTGCGATGTTCAGCATCAGCGCCGTGCGCGTGCGGGGGATCGCGCCGAGGTCGAGCTCCGTCGCCTCGAAGGGGATCGCCCCCTGATAGACCCGCCCCTCGTCGCCTTCGGCGCAGGAGACGGTGACGATCTCGCCGTCCGCGAGCGTCGTCGTCGCCGCCCCGGTGCCGACCACCGCCGGCAGGCCGAGCTCGCGGCTGACGATCGCGGCATGGCTTGTCGCCCCGCCCTGGTCGGTCACGATCGCGGCGGCCTTCTTCATCAGCGGCACCCAGTCCGGGTCGGTCGCCTCCGCGACCAGAACCGCGCCTTCGGGGAAGTCCTCGCTCGCCGCCGGGTCGCGCACGAGCCGCGCGGGGCCGGAGGCGATCGCCTCTCCGACCGCGGCGCCGCGCAGGAGCACCCGCCCCTTGCCCTTCAGACGCCAGGTCTTCAGCGTCGCGCCGCTGCGCGCCGAGTGGACCGTCTCCGGCCGCGCCTGGACGATCGCGAGCGCTCCCGTCACCCCGTCCTTCGCCCACTCGATGTCCATCGGCCGCCCGTAGTGCCGCTCGATCGCCACCCCCCAGCGGGCGAGGGTGAGGATCTCGGCATCGTCGAGAACGAAGCGGTTGCGCTCGCGTGCGGTGGTCTCGACCGTCGCGGTTCGGGCCGAGCCGCCCTCGGCAAGCACCATCTTCACCCGCTTCTCGCCGCAGCGCTTATCGAGAATGGGGGTCTTCGCCGGGTCGGCGAGCGGCGGCTTGAAGACGAGATAGCGGTCAGGGTTCACCGCCCCCTGAACGATCGGCTCGCCGAGGCCCCAGTTGGCGGAGATCACGACGACGCCCGGGAAGCCGCTCTCCGTGTCGAGGGTGAACATGATCCCTGCGGCCCCGCGATCGGCCCGGACCATCACCTGCACGCCGACCGAGAGCGCCACCTTCTCGTGCGCGAAGCCCTGAAGCTCGCGGTAGCTGATGGCGCGATCGGTGTAGAGAGAGGCGAAGCAGTGCCGGCAGGCCTCAAGCAGGGCACGGGCGCCGACGACGTTGAGGAAGGTCTCCTGCTGGCCGGCGAAGGAAGCGGTGGGCAGGTCCTCGGCGGTGGCGGAGGAGCGGACGGCGACGGCGGGCTCGGGCGTGCCCACCCGTTCGCCGAGCCGGCGATAGGCGTCGGCGATCGCGCGAGCGGTGGCCTCGGGGAACTGGCCGTCAAGGAACAGACGGCGTATCGCCGCGCCGGTCTCGGCAAGGCTCGCCCGGCCCGCGTGGAGGGCCTCGAGCCGTTCGGCAAGGCGTGGCCCGATTCCGTTGGCGGCGACATAGTCGCGGAACGCCGCAGCGGTGGTGGCGAAGCCAGGCGGCACCGCTACCCCAGCGGCGGAAAGGGACCGAATCATCTCGCCAAGCGAGGCGTTCTTACCGCCGACGCGAGCGACGTCGGCAGCACCGACCTCGTCGAACCAGAGCACGGGGTGATCAGGCAGCGTATCGGGCATCGGACGGTCCTCCTCAAGCATCAGAGCATGCCGCCCGCCCGGCCGGCCTTGATCTGGCGCATGGGGTGGCGCTTGCGGCGGTGCAGCGTCGCGCCTAGACAGGCGCGGCAACCTGAGGAGACGCCGTGATCCGAATCCTCCTGCTCGGCCTCGTGCTCGCCGGTGTCTGGTATCTTTACCGGATGGTGACGCAGCAGGGCGCCAAGGCCGGCACGCCGCCGACTCCCGCGACGGAGGACGGCACGGCGAGCCCGGCTTCCGGAGATGGGGAGGCGCAGCCGGAGGCCGAGGCAGCGTCGTCTCCCGAGCCCGCGGCGCCCGAGCAGCCGGCTGAGGCGCAAGAGATGCTCGAGTGCCCGCTCTGCCACGCCTATGTGCCGGAGGGCGCGCGTGACGGCTGCGGCCGGCCCGACTGCCCGATCCCCCTCATCGCGGCGGACCGCCCTGGCCCCGGGGGGACATGAGCGATGCCCGCAGAACCTGCGTCAGACCGTTCCGCTGCCGAGGCGGCCCGGGTGATGCCAGCCGGAGCGTCTCCCGTGCGCGAGCCGCCGGCGAGCTTCCAGGAGGTGATCCTCCGCCTCTCCGAGTTCTGGGCGCGGCAGGGCTGCGTGATCCTGCAGCCCTATGACATGGAAATGGGTGCGGGCACCTTCCACCCGGCGACGACTCTGCGCGCGCTCGGGCCCCGGCCCTGGCGCGCGGCCTATGTCCAGCCCTCGCGCCGGCCCTCGGATGGGCGCTACGGCGAGAACCCCAACCGCCTGCAGCACTACTACCAGTTCCAGGTGATCCTGAAGCCGTCGCCCGAGGACACCCAGGGCCTCTATCTCCGCAGCCTCGCCGAGCTCGGCATCGACCCGCTCCTGCACGACATACGCTTCGTCGAGGACGACTGGGAGAGCCCGACCCTCGGCGCCTGGGGCCTTGGGTGGGAGGTCTGGTGCGACGGCATGGAGGTGACGCAGTTCACCTATTTCCAGCAGGTGGGCGGCATCGCCTGCGAGGTGCCCTCGGCCGAGCTCACCTACGGGCTCGAGCGCCTTGCGATGTACATCCTCGGCGTCGAGAACGTGTTCGAGCTGCCGTTCAACCGCCCCGATGCCGCCACGCCGCTGACATATGGCGACGTTTTCCTGCGCGCCGAACGCGAGTTCAGCGCCCACAACTTCGAGCATGCCGACACGGATGTGCTCTTGCGCCACTTCGAGGACGCCGAGCGGGAATGCGTGCGGCTCCTTGCTGCGGGGCTCGCGCTTCCGGCCTACGACCAATGCATCAAAGCGTCGCACCGGTTCAACCTGCTCGATGCGCGTGGGGTGATCTCGGTGGCAGAACGGGCGGCCTACATCGCCCGGGTGCGGGCGCTCGCGAAGGCCTGCTGCGAGGCTTGGCTCGCCGGGGAGCGTGCGGCATGACCGGCTGCATGGCTTCTACCATTGAAGGGTGGTATTCTACCGACGCGATGGCACGGCAGCTCAACATCAAGTCCGAGGAGGCCTATCGCCTCGCTTCGGAGCTCGCTGCGCTGAAGGGGGAGAGCCTGACGCAGGCAGTGACGGCGGCGCTGCGCGAGCGGCTTGCGCGGGAGAGACAGAGGGCGACACGCGACGAGCGGCTCGCGCGGATCCTCGAGCACGCAGCGGTGGTCCGGGCGAATGTCGCTCCGGGGACGAGCTCCGAGAGCGACAAGGACCTCTACAACGAGGACGGGCTTCCGACGTGATCGTCGACACCTCCGCCCTGCTCGCCATCCTTCTGGGGGAGGAGGAGGCCGCGCGCTTCGCCTCCGCCATCCTCGACGCCCCGAGCGCCGGAATCTCGGTCGCGAACGTCCTCGAGACGGCGATCGTTCTGGAGCGGCGCGGCAACGCGCTGGCGCGCAGCCGGCTCGATCCGCTGGTTGCCGATCTCGGCCTTGCCTTCCTGCCCGTCACCGTCGCCCAGATGCACCGCGCCCGCGCCGCCTTCACTCGGTTCGGCAAGGGCCGCCATCCCGCCGGCCTCAACTTCGGCGACTGCTTCGCCTATGCGCTCGCCGAGGAGACGGGCGAGCCGCTCCTGTTCAAGGGCGAGCACTTCGCGCGGACGGACATCGCCCGCGCGCTCTAGCCCATGCCCGACCTCCTGCTCGAACTCTTCTCCGAGGAGATCCCGGCGCGGATGCAGGCAGAGGCCGCGGCGTCGCTCGCGAAGGGTGTCGCCGAGGCGCTCGCGCCGCTCAACGCCCGCAACCTACGCCCGTTCTGGGGCCCCCGCCGGATCGGGCTCGCGGCCACCCTCGATGCTGCGACCGAAGCACGCCGGGTGACGGAGCGCGGCCCGCGCGTCACCGCCCCCGAGGCCGCGCTCGCCGGTTTCCTGCGCAAGCACGGTGCGACGCGCGAGGCGCTGCGCGAGGAGGGAGGCTACTGGGTGCTTGAGACGGCGACGGAGGCGGTCCCCGCCGAGGTCCTCGTCGCGGACGCGCTGCCGGGCGTGATCCGTCGCCTCCCTTGGCCGAAGTCGATGCGCTGGGGCAACGGCAGCATGTTCGCCTGGGTGCGGCCGCTCAGGCGCATCCTCTGCACGCTCGACGGCGCCCCCTGCCCCTTCGCGCTCGCCCAAACCGGCGACGACGCGCACGGCCTCGTCGCCTCCACCCTGACCGAGGGCCATCGCTTCCACGCGCCCGGGCCTGTCAGCGTCGGCGGGGTCGACGACTATGTCGCGCAACTCCGCGCCCATCGCGTGATCGTCGATGCCGCGGAACGGCGTTCGGTGATCGCCCAAGGGATCGCGGCTCTCGCGGCGTCGGTCGGCTGCACCGTCGCCGACGACCCTGCCCTGCTCGACGAGGTGACGGGCCTCGTCGAGTGGCCGGTGCCGCTGCTCGGCCGGATCGATCAGGCGTTCATGGACCTTCCCGCCCGCGTGCGCCAGGTGACCATGCGGGCGAACCAGAGATATTTCACCCTGCTCGAGGCCGACGGCTCGGCCGCCCCCTGGTTCGTCGTGGTCGCCAACATCGAGGCAGCCGATGGCGGGGCGGCGATCGTCGCCGGCAACGAGCGCGTGCTTCGGGCGCGGCTTGCTGATGCGCGCTTCTTCTGGGACCAGGACCGCAAGCAGAGGCTCGACAGCCGGCTGCCGAAGCTCGAGGCGGTGACGTTCCACGCCCGCCTCGGCACGCAAGGCGCGCGGGTGCTCAGGCTCGTGCGGCTTGCGGGCGTGGTCGCGCCGCTCGTAGGGGCGGAGGTCGCCACCGCCGAGCGGGCAGCGCTTCTCGCCAAGGCCGATCTCGTCACCGGAATGGTCGGCGAGTTCCCCGAGCTCCAGGGCTACATGGGCGCGCGCTACGCCGCCCATGACGGCGAGGACGAGGCGGTCGCGCGCGCGATCGAGGAGCATTACGCGCCGCTCGGGCAGGGGGATTCGGTTCCCACCCACCCCGTCAGCGTCACCGTCGCGCTTGCGGATCGTCTCGACACGCTCGCCGGCTTCTTCGCGATCGGCGAGAAGCCGACCGGCTCGGGCGACCCGTTCGCGCTGCGCCGCGCCGCTCTCGGCCTCATCCGGCTTGTGCGGGAAAACGGGCTCAGGCTCGATCTGCGCGCTCTGGTCGCGGAAGCTGTGCGGGGTGTTGCAGGCGCGCTCGGCCTCGGGGCGGCGGATCAGGCCTGGGTCGTGGAAGAAGTCTTTGCCTTCCTCGTCGAGCGGCTGCGGGTGCAGCTCCGCGCCGAGGGGAGACGGCACGATGTGGTGGCGGCGACTCTCGCCCAGGCCGCCGCGGAAGGCGATCTCGTGCGCCTGCTCGCACGCGCCGACGCGCTCGCCGCCCTGCTCGGCACGGAGGACGGCCAGAACCTGCTCACCGCCCACAAGCGCGCGAGCAATATCCTTCGGATCGAGGAGCGGAAGGACGGCCGGAGCCATGCCGGGCCGCCCGACCCCGCCCTTCTGCGCGCGCCTCAGGAAATCGCTCTCGCCGAAGCGCTCGATGCCGCCGAGCCGGAGATCGAGGCGCGCCTTGCGGCCGAGGACTTCGCCGGGGCGATGGCGTCGATGGGGCGGCTGCGCGCGCCCGTTGATGCCTTCTTCGACGCGGTGACCGTCAACGCGACGGAAACCGATCTCCGTGCTAATCGGTTGCGGCTGCTCGCGCGCATCCGGTCGGTCACCGCCCGGGTCGCCGACTTCTCGCTGCTCGAAGGGTGAGGGCCATGAACGTCACCACAGCGACCAAGTGGGTCTATGCGTTCGGCGCCGGTCGCAACGAGGGCGGGGCGGGGATGCGCGACCTGCTCGGCGGCAAGGGAGCGAACCTCGCCGAGATGGCCGCGATCGGGCTGCCCGTGCCGCCCGGTTTCACGATCACCACCGAGGTCTGCACCGCGTTCTACGCCAACGGCCGGTCCTATCCGGCGGGGCTCGAGGGGCAGGTCCGCGAGGCGCTCGCCGGCCTCGAGGCGGCAACGGGGTTCCGTTTCGGCGACCCGGCGAATCCGCTGCTCGTCTCCGTCCGCTCCGGCGCCCGCGTCTCGATGCCCGGGATGATGGACACGGTGCTCAATCTCGGCCTCAACGACGCGACCGTCGCCGGGCTTGCCGCCAAGTCGGGCGATGCGCGCTTCGCGTGGGACAGCTACCGCCGGTTCATCCAGATGTTCGGCAGCGTGGTGCTCGATGTCGACCATCACCGCTTCGAGGAGATCATCGACGAGGTCAAGCGCGAGCGCCTGGTGACGGAGGACACCGCGCTCACCGCCCAAGACTGGATGCGCGTGGTGGAGGGGTACAAGCGCGTGGTCGAGGAGGCGACCGGCAGGCCCTTCCCGCAGGACCCGTGGGAGCAGCTCTGGGCCGCGGTCGGCGCGGTGTTCGGCTCGTGGATGAACCAGCGTGCCATCACCTACCGGCGCCTGCACGACATCCCCTCGGAGTGGGGCACGGCGGTGAACGTGCAGGCCATGGTGTTCGGCAACATGGGCGATGACTGCGCGACCGGCGTGTGCTTCACGCGCGACCCCTCGACGGGAGCGAACATCCTCTACGGCGAGTTTCTGGTGAACGCCCAAGGCGAGGACGTGGTGGCCGGCATACGCACGCCGCAGCCGCTCTCGAAGGCGGCGGCCAAGCCCGGCGAGGTGTCGATGGAGGAGGCGATGCCGGAGGTGTTCGCCGAGCTCCTCCGCGTGCGCAAGGTGCTCGAGGAGCACTACCGCGACATGCAGGACATCGAGTTCACCGTGCAGCAGGGCCGCCTCTACATGTTGCAGACACGCAACGGCAAGCGCACGGCGGCGGCGGCGCTGCGAATCGCGGTCGACATGGCCGAGGAGGGGCTGATCACGCGCGAGGAGGCGATCCGGCGCGTCAACCCCGCCTCGCTCGACCAGCTCCTGCACCCGACACTCGATCCGTCCGCGAAACGAACCTTTCTCGGCAAGGGCCTGCCCGCAAGCCCGGGCGCCGCCTCGGGCGTGGTCGTCTTCTCCGCCGAGGAGGCAGAGGCGCGCGCGCAGAAAGGCGAGAGCGTGATCCTCGTCCGCATCGAAACAAGCCCCGAGGACATCGCGGGCATGCACGCCGCCCGCGGCATCCTCACCACCCGCGGCGGCATGACGAGCCACGCCGCCGTGGTGGCGCGCGGCATGGGCCGCCCCTGCGTGGTCGGAGCAGGGGGGATCGCGGTCGACTACGCCGCGCAGACCCTCGCGGCGTCGGGCCACGTGGTGCGCGCGGGCGAGACGATCACCATCGATGGGGCGACGGGAGAGGTCTTCCTCGGCTCGGTGCCGATGATCGAGCCGAAGCTCTCGGGCGAGTTCGCCACCCTGATGGCCTGGGCGGACTCGATCCGCACGCTCAGGGTGCGCACCAACGCAGAGACGCCGCTCGATGCCGAGACGGCGCGGAAATTCGGCGCCGAGGGGATCGGCCTCTGCCGCACCGAGCACATGTTCTTCGAGGCCGAGCGGATCCTCGCCGTGCGGGAGATGATCATGGCGTCCGACGAGGCGGGGCGTCGGCGGGCGATCGCCAAGCTCCTGCCCTACCAGCGCCGGGACTTCGTCGATCTCTTCCGCATCATGGCGGGCCTGCCGGTGACCATACGCCTGCTCGACCCGCCCTTGCACGAGTTCCTGCCCCACGCGCCGGAGGAGATCGCCGAGGTCGCCGCCGCGATCGGCACCGATGCGGAGGCGATGAGCCGACGCGTGGCCGACCTTTCGGAGGCGAACCCGATGCTCGGCCATCGCGGCTGCCGGCTCGGCATCTCCTATCCCGAGATCTACGAAATGCAGGCGCGCGCCATCTTCGAGGCCGCGCTCGAGATCGCGGCCGAAGCCGGAGCGGCGCCGATCCCCGAGATCATGATCCCGCTTGTCGGCATGCGGAAGGAGCTCGAGATCACCCGCGCCCTGGTCGAGCGCACGGCGGAGGCCGTGTTCGCCGAGAAGGGGGCGCGCGTCGACTACTCGGTCGGCACAATGATCGAGCTGCCGCGCGCCGCGCTCACCGCCGACCGGATCGCCGAGGTCGCGGATTTCTTCTCCTTCGGAACGAACGACCTGACCCAGACCGTGTTCGGCCTCTCGCGCGACGACGCGGGCAAGTTCCTGCCCACCTATCTCGAGCAGGGGATCCTCGCGAAGGACCCGTTCGTCTCGCTTGATCGCGAAGGGGTGGGCGAGATGGTGCGGATCGCGGTCGAGAAGGGGCGGCGTGCCAAGCGCACGCTCAAGCTCGGCATCTGCGGCGAGCACGGGGGCGACCCGGCCTCGATCGCCTTCTGCCAGGAGGCGGGGCTCGACTACGTCTCCTGCTCGCCCTACCGCGTGCCGGTGGCGCGGCTTGCCGCCGCCCAGGCGGCGCTCGGCGCTGCGTCGGTCGACCGAACGGCCTGAACACTGGGGGGGAGCTCCCGCCGCGTCTGTAGGATCGGCAGGTCGCGCCGCTCGTCGCGCCTCGCCCGGCCGGTTCCGGCAATCCGGACCGGCAGCCGCAGCCTGGGGGTCACTCCGCCGCAAGCGGTCGGCGCTCCGCCTCCCGGAAGGGCTGGGTCAGCATCCGGTCGAGGCGGAGCTCGGCAGGGTCGCGGAACGTCTCGAGCCCAATCGTGAACCCCTCCTGCCCGGCCGCCGGCTCGGCCCGGTAGGTGCCGAACAGCCGGTCCCACACCGAGAGGCAGAAGCCGAAATTGCTGTCGGTCTCCTCCTTCAGCGCGCTGTGGTGAACGCGGTGCATGTCGGGTGTGACGATCACCCGCCGCAGTGCCGCATCGACAGGCGCGGGCAGGCGCACATTGCCGTGGCTGAACATCGCGGCCGCGTTGAGCAGAACCTCGAACAGCAGCACCCCGAGCGCCGGCGCCCCGAGCGCCACCACGACCGCGATCTTGATCAGCATCGAGAGCAGGATCTCGATCGGGTGGAAGCGCAGGCCCGTCGTGACGTCGAACTCCGTGTCGGCATGGTGCACCCGGTGCAGGCGCCACAGCGCGGGCACGGCGTGGAACAGTCGGTGCTGGGCCCAAATCGCGAGGTCGAGCACGAGGATGCCGAGCGGCACGGCAACCGGGGCCGGAACGTCGGCGAGATGGAACAGCCCGACCCCGCGCGCCTCGGCCCAGAGCGCGGCGCCGACCGCCCCTGCCGGGAACAGCACCCGAACGACCAGGCTGTCGAGCACGACAAGGCCGAGATTGTGCGGCCAGCGCTCGCCACGGCCGCGCGCCTGGGCGCGGAACGGGCGGCGGAGCTCCCAGGCCGCCATCGCGATCAGAACGGCGACGAAGGCGCCGAGCCGCAACAGCGGCTCCGGAAGGCCGAAGGCGGTGATCATCCGGGGCGGGGCGGCTCGTCCCGTCGCGCCTCGGCCTCGGCGAGCGCCCGCGCCATCTGAGACAGCGCGAGCTGGTGCCGCTCGTTGCTGATCTGGGCGAAGTTCCGCGCGACCTCGAGCCACAGACGCTGCCGCTGCGTCAGCGGCGCCGGCTCCTGGTCGGAATCGAGACCGTCAAAGAACCAGCTGATCGGCACGCCAAGTGCGTGGGCGATCTCGTAGAGCCTGCCGGCGGCGATCCGGTTCAGACCGCGTTCGTATTTGTGCGCCTGCTGGTAGGTGACGCCGATCGCCTCCGCGAGCTCCTGCTGCGACAGGCCGAGCGTCAGGCGGCGTTCGCGTATCCGCGCGCCGACATGCCGGTCAATCGCGCCGGGCTTGAGCGTGTGGCGACGGCCTTCCTGCGGGACGCGACCGGGCTCTCGTCGAGACACCCTACGCATGGCCCCCTCCGATGGTCTTGGCGGGGACAGGGTGACCCCGCCCCGTTGGCTCCACATAAGACCCCAAACCGTGCCGGAATGCGCGCCGCGCGAGAGAACAATCGCGTGAGCGCGCCTGCCGCGTTCACCGCTGCCGAGCGAAGTCGTGATCAGTCAATCGCTTGACCGGTGTTCGCGGCTGCAGCGCACGCGCCTTGCGGAGCCGTCAGGAACGCAGCCCGAGGGCGAGATAGAGGCGCTCGCTCGGCGGCCAGGCGGCGATCACCGCCTCGCGATAGGCATAGGCGCCCCAACCTGCCACCGCGAGCAGAACAACCGTGGCGACCCAGCCGATGAGGGCGGCCGCGGCAAGCGACCGGGGGCGCGGCGCCCGGTCGTCCTGACCTGCCGCCCGCGCCTCCTCTGCCGGCGGCGCGGATGGGCGTTCGGCGCGGCCCGGATCCGGACGCGGCGACTGTGGCGAAGGCGGAGGACCGCCGAGGTCGGTCGCTCTGGGGCGGACCGGCGGCTCCGGCCACGGCACCGGCGTCTCGGGGGCGATGACCGCAGCGCTTCGGGCGAGCCAGACCGTGCCGCACCGTGCGCAGCGGACGTTCTTCCCGGAGGGGCCGATCACCCCCTCGGCGACCTCGTAGCGCGCAGCGCAGTTCGGGCAGACGATCAGCATCCGGTCCGGCTCCTCAAGCTGCGACTCGGTTCGGTACAGGCGCTCCCCTGCCGCACCATTCCCGTCCGGGCCCAAGCGCGCAAGGGCGCTGCCGCGGCGTCGTCGCGCGCGCTTTGACAACCCCGTTCGGGGCGGCATGCTGAGCACCCGCGATCGCAGCTCGCCGGGAAAACAGACAGAGGACACGCCGAGGATGACCGCACGCCTAAGCCGCGCCGCAGCCGCACTTCTCCTCGCGCTTTCCGCCGCCCTGCCGGCGGCGGCGCAGGAGCCGCTTCGCCTGATCGTCTGCGCTCCCGCCGGCTCGACGGTGGACATCACCGCCCGCCTCTGGGCCGAGGCGCTGAAGGACCGGCTCGGCCAGCCTGTGGTGGTCGAGCCGCGCGCGGGAGCAGGCGGCATGGTGGGGGTCGAGGCCGTCGCCCGGGCCCGGCCTGACGGGCTGACGGCGCTCGTCTGCTTCCCGGGAAGCTTCACCATGCGGCCGCATCTCGGCCAGCCGATGCCGGTCGATCCGAACACGGCGCTCACGCCGGTCGCTCTGCTCGCGACAGCCCCCTTCGTGTTCGCCGCCGATGCGCGGCTCGGCCGGACGCTGCCCGAGTTCATTGCGCGCGCGAAGGCCCCGGGGGCCGACCTCTCCTATGCCTCGGTCGGCAACGGCAGCCTCGCCCATCTAGGCATGGAACTCTTTAAGGCCCGAACCGGGGTGGCGATGGTGCACGTGCCCTATCGCGGCAGCCCCGAGGCGGTCGCCGACATGCTCGCCGGACGGATCGCCGCCTTCATCACCCCGCTCTCCGCCGTCGCCGGCCACATCGAGGCGGGGCGGATCGCTGCCCTGTTCACCACCGGCCCCGCGCGCCTGCCGCAGCTCCCGGCGGTGCCGACAGCGCGCGAGGCGGGGTTGCCGGACCTCACGGTGGTGACCTGGCACGGGCTGTTCCTTCCCGCCGCCACGCCGGAGGCGGCTGTGGCGCGGCTGTCGCAGGCCGTGCTCGCCGCCGCGCGGGAGGACCAGGCGCTCCGCGACGGCCTCGCCCGCGCCGGCTCCGACCTTCCCGTCACGACGCCAGCGGAGGCCAAGGCGCATATCGCCGCGGAGAGTGCCATCTGGGCGCGCGTGATCGCCGAAGCGGGGATCAAGGCGGACTGAGCTTGCCCGCCGCAGAGCCGGCTGCTCCGGCTCCGGGGTGCGGCATCTGAGGCGCGACCGAAGGCGATCGGCACGTGCGAACCGGGAGGTTCGTTCGGGAGGAGCCGAATACCTCTCGATGAAACGCCAAAGGAGCCGCCCGTCTCTCGCGCCCAGCCTCGGATCGTCGCCCAATCGGTGCTCCGCCCGTGATCCGGTCGGATCGCGGCGAGCAAGGCCGCGCCCCCTTGCCCTCGCGTGCGTGATCGGCTGGCATCGCGCCGCACACAAGGGGGCCGAGGCATGGACCTTCACCTGCGCGGGCGGACCGCGCTGATCTCCGGCGGATCGAAAGGGATCGGCCGCGCCGCCGCCGAGAGCCTGGCAGCGGAGGGGTGCGACCTCGTGCTGGTCTCGCGCACCCTCGCCACGCTCGAGGAGACGGCGGTGGCGATCCGCGCCCGCCACCAGGTGTCCGTGCGCGTCCGTGCCGCTGACCTCTCCGTCCAAGGCGCGGCGGAGGACCTCGCCGCGCAGTTCCCCGATGTCGACATCCTGGTCAACAACGCCGGCGCCATCCCCGGCGGGTCGCTCGCCCAGGTGGACGGCACCACCTGGCGGCAGGCCTGGCAGCTGAAGGTGTTCGGCTACATCGACCTGTGCCGGGCCTTCTACCCGCTTCTCAAGGCGCGCTCCTCGCCCGCCTTCATTCCCTGCATCGTCAACGTGATCGGCAACGCGGCCGAGACGCTCGACCACGCCCATATCTGCGGCGTGACGGGCATCGCCGCTCTCTACGCCTTCACCCGCTCGCTCGGGGGGGCCGCGCCGAACGACGGCCTGCGTGTGGTCGGCCTCTCGCCGGGGCCGGTCGCGACCGACCGGTTGGTTGGGCTGATGCGCCGCAAGGCTGCCGATCGGAGGGGTGATCCCGAGCGGTGGCAGGAGCTGTTCGCGTCCATGCCCTTCGGCCGCGCCGCGACGCCGCAGGAGATCGGCGACATGATCGCCTTCCTCGCAAGCCCCCGATCCAGCTTCACGAGCGGCACGATCGTGACGATCGACGGCGGCATGGCCGCACGCTCGCGCGCCTTCTGAGGACAAAGCGATGACGCAGCGGACCATCACGACGACCGACGGCGTGCGCCTCGCCGTCGAGGACACGGGCTCGGGCACGGCGATCCTGTTCGTGCACGAGTTCGCGGGCGACATGCGCAGTTTCGAGCCGCAGGTGCGGTTCTTTTCGCGGGTGTACCGCTGCGTGACGTTCAACGCGCGCGGCTATCCGCCCTCCGACGTTCCGCCGGAGCCGGAGCGCTACAGCCAGGAGCGCGCACGCGACGACATCCGCGACGTGATGGACGGGCTCGGCATCCAGGGGGCGCACATCGTCGGCGTCTCGATGGGCGGGTTCGCGGCGCTGCATTTCGGCCTCGCCTATCCCTACCGGGCGCGGTCGCTCGTGCTCGGCGGTGTCGGCTACGGGGCGCCGGCGGAGAAGCGGGCGCAATTCGCCGAGGAGTGCGAGGCGGCGGCGCGGCGCTTCGAGACGCTGCCGATCGCGGAGGCGGCCGCGAGCTACGGCCGCGGGCCGACGCGCGTCCAGTTCGAGAACAAGGACCCGCGCGGCTATGCCGAGTTCCTGAGCGCTCTCGCCGAGCATGACCCGACGGGTTTGGCGAACACGCTGCGCGGCGTGCAAAAGCGGCGGCCGAGCATCTTCGACCTCGCTGAGGAGCTGCGTGCCCTCGCCGTGCCGAGCCTGATCATCACCGGCGATGAGGACGACCCCTGCCTCGAGGCGAGCCTGTTCATGAAGCGGCAGATCCCCTCCTCCGGCCTCGTCGTCCTGCCCTGCACCGGGCACACGCTCAACCTCGAGGAGCCGGCCGCCTTCAACGACGCGCTCGCACGGTTCTTCGCTGCCGTCGAGCTCGGACGCTGGCCGCGGCGCGACCCGCGCTCGACGACGGGAGCGATCCTCGGCGCGCGCTGAGGCAGTCGCCTCGCGGCGTACACGGGCGCAAGCGTCGCGCGCGGCCGCGTTGACACGGGGGCACGCCGCGCCAACCTAGCCGCCATGCGGCCCTTCTTCGCCCTTCTCCTCGCCTCGGCCACGCTCACCGGCGTGCCCGCGCTCGCGGGCGAGGACAGGCGAGCGGATGCGCCCGACCGAAGCGGCACAGCGGCGATCGATGCTGCGGTGGCGACGCTCGCCCAGATGCGTGCCCAGGCTTCAGCGGAGGCAAGCGAGCTCGTCGCCGCCATCCAGAGGCGGCTCGCGGCTCTCGGCTATGACCCCGGCCCGCCCGACGGCGTGATCGGGCCGCGCACCCAGTCGGCGCTCGCCGCGTTCCAGAGCGACCGCGGCCTTCCGCCGACCGGCCTGATCGACGGGCCAACCATCGCCGCCCTGCGTTCCGCCGCGCCGGCGGGCAGCGTCGAGGGCCCTGACGGCAAGCCGCCGCCGATCGCAGCGGCGCCGCGGCAGGGCGCGGCCGTCGTGCCGGGCAAACCACCGCCGCCAACCGGCCCGGACAGGCCGGAGCCGATCCGCGGCACCGGGGCAGCGACACCGCCGCAGGGGCAACGCCCATCCCCCGTTCCGCAGGACCCGTTCGCCCAGCGCCCGATGCAGCGGGCGAGCACCGGCACCGGGTTCGTCGTGGCGGAGGGGCGGCTGCTGACCAACCAGCATGTCGTGGCGAACTGCCGGGCGGTGATCGGCGTCTTCCCCGGGAACCGACGCCACCCCCTGACCGTTCTCGCCGCCGACGCCCAGCGCGACCTCGCCCTTCTCTCGGCCCCGCGCGACGCCGGCCCTGCGCTTGCCTTCCGCGACGGCCCGCCGCGCCGTGGCGACGAGGTCGTCACCTACGGCTTCCCGCTCACCGGGATCCTCGGCAGCGGGCCGACGCTCACCACCGGCGATGTCAGCGCGCTCACCGGGCTGCGCGACGACCCCAATACCTTCATCATCTCCGCGCCCGTGCAGAGCGGCAACTCGGGCGGGCCGCTGCTCGACCGTTCCGGCAATGTCATCGGCGTCGTCGTCGCCAAGCTGAACGCCCAGCGCGTGGCGGAGCGGATCGGCGACCTGCCGCAGAACGTCAACATCGCGATCCATGGCCGGGTGGCGATGGACTTCCTCCGTCGCCATGGCATCACGCCGCGCACCGCGCCCTTCACGGGAACGCGCCCGGCAGCGGAGGTGGGTGAGATCGCACATCCCTCGACCGTCCTGATCGAGTGCATGCGCTGACCGGCGCAGCCGGGCCAATCCGCGACGCGGGATCGTGCCGAAAGGCGACGCATTTACGCGCGCCGCGCCGGGCGTGAGATTGACATGGTGCGCGCGCAAGCAGTGTGCGAGGATGTTTCGCCTGCAGCACTTCTCGGGGTGCGTCCATGCCGACCCGGATCGCCGCCTTCAACGTCGAGAACCTGTTCGCTCGCGCAAAGGCGCTGAACGCCGACCGTCCGGACGCGCACACCGACATCCTCGAGGCGCACGCTGCGTTGAACCGGCTGATCGACCGCGTGACCTACACCGATCCGGTCAAGGCCGAGATGCTCCGCCACCTCGGCACGCTTGGCCTGCTTTGGAGCGACACGGCCGAGTTCGCGCGGCTGCGCCGGATCAGGGGGAAACTGATCCATCGCCCCCGCAACAGCGGTACCCCCGAGATCGTCGCCTCCGGCCGCGCCGACTGGGTCGGCTGGTGCGAGCTCGTCGTCGAGCCGGTGAATGCGCTCGCGATGCAGCACACCGCGCTTGTCATCAAGGAGGTCGCCGCCGACATCCTCGCCATCGTCGAGGCGGAGAGCCGGCCGGTCCTGACCGCTTTCCAGGAGCAGATGCTCGGCGCCGTCGGCGTCACGCGGGAGGAGGCCTACCGGCACGTGATGCTGATCGACGGCAATGACCGGCGGGGGATCGATGTCGGCCTCGCCACGCGCTCCGGCTATCCGATCAGCGCGATCCGAAGCCATGTCGATGATCGCGGGCCGAACGGAGAGCCCATCTTCAGCCGCGATTGCCCGGAATACACCGTGTCGACGCCTTCGGGCGAGACGCTTGTTGTGTTGCCGAATCATTTCAAGAGCAAGTTCAGCGGCAATAGCCGCGCGAGCCGCGACAAGCGCAGGCTCCAGGCGAGAACAGTGGCCGGGATCTACCGGAGGCTCTGCAGCGAGGGGCACGAGAACGTGGTCGTGCTCGGCGACCTCAACGACACAGCCGACAGCGAGGAGCTCGCCCCGCTCTTCTGCGACACCGACCTCGTCGACGCCGCCCTCCATCCGGCCTTCACCGAGGTCGAGTTCCGGGGAAGGAGCGGCCGCGGCCTCGGCACGTTCGGGCTCGGCAACGACAGCGACAGGATCGACTACATCCTGCTGTCGCCGGCCCTGTCCCGCCGCATGGTCAGGGGAGGGATCTGCCGCAAGGGCGCTTGGCCCGGCGTGAGACCCAAGCGCTGGACGGTGTTCCCGACACTGACCGAGACCGTGCACGCCGCCTCGGACCATCATGCGATCTGGGTCGATCTCGATCTCTGACGCGAAGCCGACATCCCCACGGGCGCCCGACACCGGTCGAGTGTGGCACGCTCGAGGGCGCATGCGCTCGCCGCGTCACGTCGTGTGATCTGCCCCGATGCCCTACGCGACGAACGAGGACCTTCCGCCCGCCGTGCGTCACGCCCTGCCGGAACACGCCCAGGACATCTGGCGGGCGGCTTTCAACAACGCCTGGTCACGGCTCCGGCCGGGCGAGGACGAGGCAACGTGCCACCGGATCGCCTGGGCTGCGGTGAAGCGTGTCTATGTGAAGGAGGGAGATGTCTGGGTCCGGCGTGGATAGCCACGCGCAGCCTGTGCGTGGAGATGTGGCGGTCCTGGAACGGCAGGATCGGGCCAGGCGTCGAGACCGCCCCCACCTCTACGTCCGGAACGGGGACCAGGAGCCGCCGCCCAGAACCTATCGTCAAACCTCAAGCAGTTCAACGCCTACACGCCAACCGGCCGGGCGGTGTCGACGCGTCATTTGACGCTTCGTGCCGTCGCAGCGAGGCGCAAGAGCCCGATTACACCGCCCGGTGATGCCGTGATCAACCCGGCGACCCACGTGCGTCTTTCAGGGACTGTCGGAGGACGGCGCTGCAGGCTGGAGCGGGTAGCGGGAATCGAACCCGCGCATTCAGCTTGGGAAGCTGACAGGCTACCATTACATCATACCCGCCCGTTGGCGCCCGAACTGGAATATAGGGTGGCCGGGCTTGACCCTGCAAGTCGCTGCCCCTATCCGACGCGTCGGTGCGTCGGCACCCCTCGCGATTTGTCCGGCCAGCTTGCGGCGAGGTGAAACAAGCGCGCTAAAAGGCCGCGTGCCCCCCGAGCCGGGGGTCGCGACCCCGTGGCCGGGCCCGGAGCGGAGAAGGGTCCGAGAACCATGACCGCACGCAGCTATCGCCCCGCCACCCTCGCTGTCCATGCCGGGCAGACGCGCAGCCAGCATGGCGAGACGGCGGAGGCGCTCTTCCTCACCTCAGGCTTCGTCTACGACAGCGCCGCCCAGGCCGAGGCCACCTTTCTCGGCACGGAGCAGCACTACCAGTATTCCCGCTTTGGCAACCCCACCGTCGCGATGTTCGAGGAACGCCTCGCCGCGCTCGAAGGCGCCGAGGCCTGCCGCGCCACGGCCACCGGGATGGCAGCCGTCGCCTCCGCCATGCTCGCGCATCTGAAGGCAGGCGATCGCGTCGTCGCCTCGCGGGCTCTGTTCGGCTCCTGCCACTGGATCGTCTCGACGCTCTTGCCCAAGTTCGGCATCGAGACCGAGTTCGTCGACGGCAGCGACCTCTCGGCATGGCGCAGCGCCCTCTCACGCCCGGCGCATGCCGTACTCCTCGAGACACCCTCGAACCCTTGCCTCGAAATTGTCGATCTCCGCGCCGTCTGCGACCTCGCCCATGCCGCCGGGGCGACGGTGATGGTCGACAACGTGTTCGCCACCCCGCTTCTGCAGCGGCCGCTGGCCTTCGGCGCCGACGTGGTGCTCTACTCGGCAACGAAGCACATCGACGGCCAGGGCCGCTGCCTCGGCGGGGCCGTGCTCTCTTCGAAGGCCTGGATCGAGGGGACGCTTCAGCCCTTCCTCCGCAACACCGGCCCGGCGATCAGCCCGTTCAATGCCTGGGTGATGCTGAAGGGACTTGAGACGCTGTCGCTGCGGGTGGCGGCGATGTGCCGCTCCGCCGCGCAGATCGCCGATTTCCTTGCGGGGCAGCCCGGTATCACGCGGGTGCTCTATCCCGGGCGGGCTGACCATCCGCAGCACGCGCTCGCGATGTCCCAGATGTCGGCCGGCGGAACGATCGTCTCCTTCGAGCTCGCGGGCGGGAAGGCGGCGGCGTTCCGCCTGATCGATTCGCTACGGCTGATCCGGATAAGCAACAATCTCGGCGACGCGAAGTCGATCATCACCCACCCGGCGACGACGACGCACCTCAAGATCGGCGCGGAGGAGCGGGCGCGCCTCGGCATCTCGGACGGGCTCGTGCGCCTCTCCGTCGGCCTCGAGGACCCGGCCGACCTCGAGGAGGATCTCGCCCAGGCTCTCGCCTCGGCCGCGGTCGCGCGGGCGGCTGAGTGAGTCGGCGGAAAGGGGGCGCGCGATGGCGTCACGTCCCTCTTGCCTTCGCGCGCGACTCGGCCGATACCGCCGTCGCGTCGCAGCCGCTGCGTCAGCCAGCGGTGGCGACCCTGACCCGGGGGAGCCGATGAGTGAGGGCGGCTACAGTGCGACCACACGCGGAATTCGCGTCTCGGTCGAGCCCTTCTTCCTCGAGGAGCAGTCCTCGCCCGAGGACGGCCGCTACGTCTGGGCCTATCGGGTGGAGATCGTCAACGAGGGCAGCGAGACCGTGCAGCTGACCCACCGCACCTGGTCGATCACCGACGCGCGCGGGCGGGTGCAGAAGGTTCACGGCCCCGGCGTGGTGGGCGAACAGCCTGTGCTCGCTCCTGGCGAGAGGTTCGAATACACCTCCGGCGCTCCCTTGAGCACGCCGTCGGGCTTCATGCAGGGCGCCTACCACATGATCGTGCGCGACACGGGCGAGACCTTCGATGCCGTGATCCCGGCCTTCTCGCTCGACAGCCCGCATGCGGAGATGCGGCGCCACTAGCGCGGCAGGCGGGCGGATGAGCGCCGAGCCGTCGGTGCCGCTGCCGTCCGCAGGCAGGAGCCGGGGGCGAACGGCTCGGGGCAGCCCACCGAAGGCGCCTCACGCGTGCGTGAGAGGGCTCTATCTGTCGTGAACGCTTGACGACGCGCTGGGCGGGAGCACCTTTGGCATGGTTGAGGAACCGGGGTGTCGGGCGCTTCGCCCGCTCCCTCGCGTATAACCCCGACGGAAGACGCGGGGCGAAAAGAACGGTCATCCCGCCACCCGAACCGTGCGGAAGGACACCAGGCACATGAACATCCACGCACCCGCAGCCCTCTCCGCCGCCTCTGTCAGCCGCCCGCGCCCGACGCGCGAGGAGGCAGAAGCCGCCGTCCGCACCCTGCTGCTCTGGGCAGGCGACGACCCCGATCGCGAGGGCCTCGTCGACACGCCCGCGCGCGTGGTCCGCGCCTACGAGGAGTTCTTCGCGGGCTACGAGATCGACCCGGTCGAGCTCCTCGCCCGGACCTTCGAGGAGACCGACGGCTACGACGAGATGGTTCTCCTGCGCGACATCCGGCTCGAGAGCCATTGCGAGCACCACATGGTGCCGATCATCGGCCGAGCGCATGTCGCCTACCTGCCGCACAAGCGCGTCGTCGGCATCTCGAAGCTCGCCCGCGTCGTTGAGGCCTATGCGAAGCGGCTGCAGATCCAGGAGAAGCTGACGGCGCAGATCGCCAACACGATCAATGACGTGCTGCAGCCGAAGGGGGTTGCCGTGGTGATCGAGGCCGCACACCAGTGCATGACGACGCGCGGCATCCACAAGCCGGGCGTGTCGATGGTGACAAGCCGCATGCTCGGGGCTTTCCGTGACGACCCGGCCACGCGGCGCGAGTTCCTGGCGATGATCTCGATGGGCGGAACCTCCGCACGCACCGCCTCCGAGGCCTGAGGCCCAGGGCGCTCGCCACCTGGCCGCAGCAAACGAAGGGGGCCATCAGGCCCCCTGTTCACATGTATCCCGTTCCCGAGCTGGCCCGGCTGACTTCCGGCAGGGCTGCGCGACGGAACACTCAGCGCGTGGCGCCCTCACCTGGTAGCGCGTGGGACGCACCCCCGCGCTGTTGCGCGACAGCGGCGGCGTGGGACGCGTGAAGCAGCGTCAGGAACGCATCGCCCGCGTGACTGCGACGCTCGGTGACGGCGCCGGCACCGAGCACCACCGCGGCTCCGATCATGGCCGCGACGAGGGGTATGATCAGGCGACCCATCTCCGTCCCACCTGGCGCCCTTGTCCGGCCGGCGTGTTGCCGAAGCGTTGACGAGGTCGCTCCGGCCACCGAACGCCTCCGCATGGCGGCCATGCGCCAGCCGCCGCCGCGCCGTCCCGCAGCATGCACCGGGCCGCGGCCGCGCCGAGGTGCGGCTGGTCACACGGCGTCGACCGGAATGGCGGCGGCTGCGGGGTCCGGGTGTCTATGGGGGCGCGGAAGACCGGGCGGGGGCGGTCGGGACGTCGTCCCCGCTCCCCGCGCCCCTTAGCCGACCGCGATGACCTCGACCTCGATCGCGCAGCGCGGATCGGCGAGGCCAGAGACGATCAGCTGCGTGCTCGCCGGCGGCGTGCCCGGGAACAGGGCGTCACGCCGCTCCTGCCAGGGCCCGCGCGCCGCCCGCGTCGTGAGATAGGTGGTGAGCTTCACCACATTGCCCCAGCCGAGCCCGTGATGGGCGAGCGCGGCCGTGATGTGCGCGATCACAAGATCGGCCTGGGCGCCGTAGTCCTCCGGCACCGACCCGTCCTGCGCCACGGGCAACTGGCCGCTCACGAGCACCCAGCGCGACGCGCCCGTGACCTCTGCCGTCATGCTGTAGCGCGCAGCAGGTGCGGGCATGCCGGTAGGGTTGGCGAAGGTGACGATCGGCATGGTCGTACTCCCCGAGGTGACGGCAGGGGGTGCGCGGCGGCAGCGGTCCGGTCAAGAGGCAGGAGAACGGTAACGTTGCCGTTCCCGCCCGGCGGGCCGCGCCCCTGGCCGCGGCTCACCCCTCGCGCTCACCGCCCGCGATCCGGAGGCGGATCACGCCGCGGATGCCAGCTTTCGGGTCCTGCGTCTTCCCCTTGCGGAGGATCTCGACCCGCCCCGCTCGGGCGAGCCGGAGCGCCTCCTCGCGCACGGGATGCATCAGGAGGCGCCAGACCTTCTCGTCGTCGCCGGCCAGCGCACGCGCCACCTCGGAGGGGCAGATGCTCCGCTCCGGCCCCCGTGCGGCGCAGAGAGCGAGGATCGTCCGCTCAATCGCGGTGCGGTCAGCCGTCATTCTCCGAGCGGCAGCGGGGCTTGCGCCCCCGCCTTCCGGCGTGCCCCGACCTGCTTCAGGCCGGACCGGCGGCTGCCATGGCGGCGCTGGATCGCATCCGCAGCGTCGCGATAGGCGCTGCCGCGTCGCACGGCCCAAAGCCTCTCGCGTGCTGCGCGCGCGAGCGCCTCGTGATCACCAAGCGGTGCCGGATAGGTTTCGACGCCCCCGAAACGCCACGGCATGTGCACGGACCCGCCCGGCAGGCCGCGCAACTCCGGGACCCAGCGTCGGACGAACACGCCGTCCGGGTCCTGGTCGAGCCCCTGCTTCACCGGGTTGTAGATCCGGATCGTGTTCACCCCTGTCACCCCGGACTGCATCTGCACCTGGCTCCAGTGGATCCCGGGCTCGTAGTCGGTGAACAGGCGGGCGAGATGGAGGCCGACCGCACGCCAGTCGAGCCCGAGATGCATGGTCGCGACCGAGACGAGCATCGCCCGAGCGCGGAAATTGAGCCAGCCCGTCTCGGCAAGACAACGCATGCAGGCATCGAGGAAGGGCCAGCCGGTCCGGCCCTCCGCCCAGGCCCGGAACCGTGGGTCGTCCTCCCCCGCTCCGGCGAGCCCGCGATAGGCAGGGTGAAGGGCGCGGCGCTCGATCGCGGGCTCGGTCTCGATCTTCTGTATGAAATGGCAGTGCCAGGCAAGGCGCGTGAGGAAGCTGTCGATCCCCTTGCGCAACGGTCCCGCGGCGTTGGCGCGCGCCGACCGCGCGGCTTGGGCCGCCTCGCGCACCGAGAGCGTTCCGGCTGCGAGATGGGGTGAGAGACGCGAACACGCCTCCCACCCGGCGAGCGGCGAGGACATCGCGCGGCGGTAGGTGAGCGCGCGACCGGAGAGGAAGGACGCAAGCAGCGCCTCCGCCGCCGCCCGCCCACCGCGCTGCCGTCCCGGGCAGGGGTCGGGCGCGAGGCCAAGCGCCTCGGGAGAAGGGATCGTTCCGGGGTCGATGGCAACGGGGGCAAGCGCCTCGGGCGTCGGCACGAGCGGGGCGCGGGTGAAACGTTCCCACCGCGCCGCCCAGCCGTCGCGCGAGCCGAGAGCGCGGATTGCCCCGTTCTGCCGGTGCTCGCGGAAAGGGATGCCGGCCGCTCGCGCCCAGGCCCGGACCGCGCGGTCGCGCGCGTAGTCGCGCTCGCCGGTGCTCTCCTGGTGCGCCTCGATCGCGCCGATGGTGACCGACGCGGCGAGCGCGCGGAACACTTCCACAGGCTCGCCGACACGAACGACCAGAGGCTGGCCAAGCGCGGCAAGGTCGGCCGAGAGCTCCGCCGCAGATTCCGCCTGGAACAGGTACTGCCGCGCGGACGCTTCGGGGGCGCGCCACTGGCCTGGCTCGACGATCCAGAGCGGCAGCACGGGGCCGGACGCCGCCGCGGCGACAAGCGGGGCGTGATCGGCGATCCTGAGGTCGCGCTTGAACCAGACGATGCTGACGGGGCGGCGCATGGAGGGGAGATGGGGGCCGCGCGCAGGCGCGCCAGCGGGGCGGCCGGTCAGGCGAGCTCGCTGTAGGGCAGGAACGCCACCGTGTCTCCCGGGGCGACCGTGCGCACCTCCTCGCCGAGCTCGACCAGCCCGTCGCTCTCGACCAGAGAGGAGAGAAGCCCGGCCCCCTCGCGCGGGAACTTTCGCGCCTCCGTCGCGCCGTCTTCCCCCAGGGCGAGGGTGACGCGCACATACTCCCGCCGCCCCGGCTTCTTGCGATAGGCGAACGCCGCGCGCACCGCGAACCGCGCGGGCGGCGTGACCGTCGCGCCCATCAGCCGCAGCGCGACGGGGCGGACGACATGGGCGAAGGTGACCATCACCGCGACCGGGTTTCCGGGAAGCCCGATGAAGGCCGTGCCGCCGACCTGGCCCATCGCCACCGGCCGGCCGGGCTTGATCGCAAGCCGCCACAGGAACAGAGACCCCGCCGCCTCGACGGCGGCCTTCACATGGTCCTCCTCCCCGGTCGAGACGCCGCCCGAGGTCAGGAGGAGGTCGTGCGCCGGCGCGGCGTCACGGAGAGCCGAGGCCACGGCGTCGCGCCGGTCGGGCAGGATTCCGAGATCGGTAACGGCACAGCCGAGGCCGCGCAGAAGCGCGCCCAGCGTGAACCGGTTGCTGTCATAGAGCCGGCCTGGACCGAGCGGCGTGCCAGGCTCGGCGATCTCGTCTCCGGTCGAGAACACGGCGACACGGAGCGGGCGACGCACCTCGAGCGATGTGACCCCGATCGACGCGGCGAGGCCGACGTCCTGCGGACGGAGGCGACGTCCCGCGCGCAGGATCACACTCCCCGCCGCGACATCCTCGCCGGCCGCGCGCGCGTTCGCGCCACGCGCCAGACCAGGCGGAAGGCGCACCCTGCCGTCGGGCAAGGCTTCGGCATCCTCCTGCATGAAGACCGTATCCGCCCCCTCAGGCATCGGCGCGCCGGTGAAGATCCGGATCGCCTCGCCGGGGCGGATCGGCCTCCCCAGCGACCCACCCGCCGCCACCCTGCCGCCGACGGGAAGGAGCGTCTCGCCCTCCGGCGCGAGATCGGCGTGGCGGACGGCGTAGCCGTCGACGGCGCTGTTGGCGAAGGGAGGAACGTCGAGCGGTGAGCAGAGATCGGCCGCAAGCACGCGTCCAGCCGCCTCCGCAAGCCCGACGCGCTCCGTGCCGCTCACCGGCGGAAGACGCTCGGCGACCAGGGCGAGCGCTTCCTCCACACGCATGAGCGCGCCGCCGAAGGCGAAACAATCGTCGCTCAACTGGGCCACGCCGAGGATCCTTCAGGATTGGCGGCAGCGCAGCACCGCCTGCTCGATCACGAAGCCGGCGATCGCCTCGACATCGTCGAGGTCGAACACCGGCACGGTGCAGCCGGGCACGGCGCCGTCGGAGGCGACTGCCACCACGCTCGGATCGTCAGGCCAAAGCGGCGGCTTTCCGACGGCGGCGCGCCAGACCTCAAGCTTGCGGTGGCGGGACCGCTTGAACCCCTCGACGAGCACGAGATCGACCGGCGAAAGCCGAGCGGCCAGTTCCTCGAGCGTCAGCTCCGGCGCGCCGCGCAGCTCGTGGATGAGCGCGTATCGCGCGGCCGAGCTGACCAGAACCTCGGTCGCCCCCGCACGCCGATGCGTGTGGCTGTCCTTGCCAGGCGTGTCGAGGTCAAAGCCGTGATGGGCGTGCTTGATGGTCGAGACGGTGAGCCCGCGCGCGACCAGCGCCGGGATGAGCTTCGCAAGCAGCGTCGTCTTGCCGGAGCCGGACCAGCCGGCGATCCCGAACAGCGTCATGGAAAGAGAATGGGGGCTGGCGCAGGCCCTCCGCCAGCCCCGAGGCACATTGAGGCGGCCTGTCTCAGTCGGCGCCGGCCTTGCTGGCGCCGCGCGGAACAGAAGCGCCCCGTCCGCCGGACATCACCTCCTCGACCCACAGGCTGTGATGCTCCTTGGCCCAGTTCAGGTCGACCTTGCCGCTGCCCATCGCGGCGAAGGCTCCCTCCATGCCGACCGAGCCGATGTAGATGTGGGCGAGGATGATCGCGATCATCAGGAGAGCGATCACACCGTGAAGCTGGGTCGCGAGCTGCATTCCCTCCATCGTGGTCACGAACTGGAAGGGGAACATCATGATGAACCCGGTTACCGCGATCGCGCCGCCGCCGAGCACGACCAACCAGAAGATCACCTTCTGCCCGCCATTGAACTTCCGCGCGGGCGGATGTCCATGCCCGATCAGCCCGCCGCCGGCGGCGAACCACTTCACGTCGTCGCCGTTCGGGATGTTGTCCTTGATCCAGATGACGAGCATCAGGAGCACGCCGAGCGTGAAGGGGAAGGACAGGTAGTTGTGCGCGATCTTCCCCCACTGCGACCAGGCGGCGAACGCCTCCGGCCCCATCAGCGGCAAAAGCAGCTCCCGCCCGAAGCTGATGTTCAGCCCGGTGATGCCGAGGATGATGAAGGTCGAGGCGGTGAGCCAGTGCGCGAAGCGCTCGAACCCGTTGAAGCGTTCGATCGTGCGCCCCGACAGCCCCGCCTCGACGCGAACCTTGCCGCGGATGAGGTAGAACAGCACGAGGACGGCGAGCATGCCGCCGATCGCGACACCGCCGATCCATTTCAGCGTGGTGCGCCAGAAATGCTGGAAGTCTCGCCCCTGGGGCTGGATCAGCAGCGCCGACTTCTGGTCGGGGATCGTCACGCGACCCTGAACGCTGCCCTGAAGATAGTTGAAGAGTATCTGCTCGTTCGCCGCCGAGGGCGACGCTGGCGCCTGGGCGGCCGCGGGGGGGAGCGAGGCCGGCAGGCTTGCCGCGGCAAGCCCGAGGCCAAGCAAGAGAGCGGCGATAACGCCGCGAAGCCGCTTGAGAAGTGGTCTCATCGGAAGCTCCTGCCGCTGTGCTTTGCTCTGGTGGCGGAGGCCGTTCGCCGGCACTCCGGCCACCACGCTGTCCTCCGCAACCGGTTCAGCCGGTCGTCATCTCCTTGTAGGCGGTGCGCCAGCCCCAAGCCCCGGAGCCGTAGCCACGGCGTGTCACACGCTCGGCATAGATCTGCGCGATAATGTCGCCGTCACCGGCCAGCAGCGCCTTGGTCGAGCACATCTCGGCGCAGATCGGGAGCTTGCCCTCGGCGAGCCGGTTCGCGCCATACTTCGCGAACTCCGCCGGGGTGTTGTCGGCCTCCGGGCCGCCGGCGCAGAAGGTGCACTTGTCCATCTTGCCGCGGGTGCCGAAGTTGCCGAGCCGCGGGTATTGCGGCGCCCCGAACGGGCAAGCGTAGAAGCAATAGCCGCAGCCGATGCACAGGTCCTTCGAGTGCAGCACCACGCCGTCGGCGGTAGTGTAGAAGCAATCCACCGGGCACACCGCGGCGCAGGGCGCGTCGGTGCAGTGCATGCAGGCCATCGAGATCGAGCGCTCGCCCGGCTTGCCGTCATTGATGGTGACGACGCGCCGGCGGTTGATGCCCCAGGGCACCTCGTTCTCGTTCTTGCAGGCCGTCACGCAGGCATTGCACTCGATGCAGCGGTCGCTGTCGCAGAGGAACTTCATGCGGGCCATGGTCGTGTCTCCCCTCTCCTACCCGCTCACGCCGCGCGAATTTGGCACAGCGTGCACTTGGTCTCCTGCATCGAGGTGACCGGATCGAAGCCGTAGGTCGTGACCGTGTTCATGCTCTCGCCGAGCACGATCGGGTCGGTGCCGGCGGGATACTTGCGCCTCTGGTCCTCCTGCATGAACCAGCCGGCGAAGTGGAACGGCATGAACGCCACGCCGCGCCCGACCCGGTCGGTGACGAGCGCCTTGACGCGGATGAACTTGCCCTGTGGCATCTCCGGGCCGTTCACGAGCACCCACTGGCCATCGCGGATGTTCCGCTCCGCCGCATCCTGGGTGTTGATCTCGATGAACATGTCCTGCTGCAGCTCGGCGAGCCACTTGTTCGAGCGCGTCTCCTCGCCGCCGCCCTCGTATTCGACGAGGCGCCCCGACGTCAGGACGATCGGGAAGTTGCGCGCGACGTTGTTCGCTACCGCACGCTCCTGGATCGTCTTGCCGATGTTCCGCACCCGATGCGCCATGAAGTTGTCGCGGGTCGGGTACTGCGCCACGAGGTCGGGGCGGGGGCTGTAGATCGGCTCGCGGTGCACCGGGATCGGGTCGGGCAGGTTCCAGGCGTTCGCCCGCGCCTTCGCGTTGCCGAACGGCGAGCAGCCGTGCTTCAGCGCCACGCGGATGATGCCGCCCGAGAGGTCGGTCGCCCAGCTCACGCGATCGGCGTTCGCGCCGCCGATCCGCTCGATGGTCGCCCGCTCCGCCTCCGTCAGGTCCTTGTCCCAGCCGAGACGCTTGAGCACGGCGTAGGTGAACTCGGGGTAGCCGTCGGTCAGCTCAGAGCCCTTGGAATAGCTGCCCTCGGCGAGCAGCGACACGCCGTTGCGCTCGACGCCGAAGCGCGCACGGAACGTTCCGCCGCCGTCCATCACGTGCTCGTTCGTATTGTAGAGGATGTGCGTTCCGGGGTGGCGAAGCTCCGGCGTGCCCCAGCATGGCCAGGGCAGGCCGTAGTAGTCCCCCCTCACCTCGGGAGGCGCGTCGGGCTTGGCGCGCAGCGTGACGATGTCGAAGGCGCCCTGATTGGCCATGTGCGCCTTCAGACGCTCGGGGCTCTGGCCGGTGTAGCCGGTCGACCACGCGCCGCGGTTGATCTCCCGCAGCACGCTCTCGGGTTCCGGAACCTTGGCCTTGACCGTGATGTTCTTGAACATCTCGTTGGCGAAACCGAGCTTCTCGGCAAGACGGTAGATCACCTCGTAGTCGGTCTTGCTCTCGAAGATCGGCTCGACGATCTTCTGGCCCCACTGAACCGAGCGGTTGGAGGCGGTGCGGCTGCCATCGCACTCGAACTGGGTGCAGATCGGCAGGAGGTAGGTGTTGTCGCGCCGGTTCGCGAGCACCGCGAAGGTGGTCGGGTGCGGGTCGGCCACCACGAGGAGGTCGAGCTTCTCGAGCCCCTTTGCCGCCTCGGGCATCCGGGTGACGGTGTTGCCGCCATGACCGAACACCAGCATGGCGCGGAAGTTCGGCTGCCCGGCCACAAGGTTCGCGGTGTCGCCCGACCCGGGCTCGAGGAGGATCGCGTCGAAGTAGCGCGTGGTGGTGATGCCGGGCATCTCCATCATGCGCTTGCGCGCCGCGTCATCCGCGTTGGGCGGGCCGAACCGGCCGCGAAGATACTCATAGGAGACATCCCACACCCGGCCCCAGTGACGCCACGCGCCCTCGTCGAGCCCGTAATAGGCTGGGAGCGTGGTCACATCGAGACCGAGGTCGGTCGCCCCCTGAACGTTGCAGTGGCCGCGGAAGATATTCGCGCCCGTGCCGGGGGAACCGACATTGCCGGTGGCAAGCAGGAGGATGCAGGCCGCGCGCACGTTCGCCGTGCCCACGGTCTTCTGCGTCATCCCCATGCACCAGACGAGGGTGGCGGGCTTTTGCTTCGCGAACATCTCCGCCACCTTGCGAAGCTGCGCGCCGGGAACGCCGCTGACGCGCTCGACCTCGGCCGGCGTCCACTTCGCCACTTCCTTCCGCACGTCCTCCATCCCGTAGACGCGCTGGCGGATGAACTCCTTGTCCTCCCAGCCGTTCTCGAAGATGTGCCAGAGGATGCCCCACAGCACGGGGATGTCCGTGCCGGGGCGGAACCGGACATACTCTGTGGCGTGCGCCGCGGTGCGCGTGAAGCGCGGATCGGCGACGATCAGGTTGGCGCGGTTGATCTCCTTGCCCTGGAGAACGTGCTGCAGCGACACCGGGTGCGCCTCGGCCGGGTTGCCACCCATGATCAGGATGGTCTTGGCGTTGCGGATGTCGTTGTAGCTGTTGGTCTGCGCCCCGTAGCCCCAGGTATTGGCAACCCCCGCGACCGTCGTCGAGTGGCAGATGCGGGCCTGATGGTCGACGTTGTTGGTGCCCCAGAACGCGGCGAACTTGCGGTAAAGATAGGCGCCCTCGTTCGAGAACTTGGCCGAGCCGAGCAGGAACACCGCGTCGGGGCCGGCCTTGGCGCGGATATCGAGAAGCTTGTCGCCGATCTCGTTGATCGCCTGGTCCCAGCTCAGCCGGGTCCACTGCCCGTTCACAAGCTTCATCGGGTACTTCAGGCGCCGGTCACCGTGCACGAGCTCGCGCACCGCGGCGCCCTTGGCGCAGTGCGTCCCGCGGTTGATCGGGCTCTCCCAGGCCGGCTCCTGGCCGACCCACACCCCGTTCTGCACCTCGGCGATCACGGTGCAGCCGACCGAGCAGTGTGTGCAGATGTTCTTCCTCTTCACCACCGCCACGCCGGGCTGCATCGGCCCGGCGTCCGCCTTCTTCACCGTGCCAGCACCGAGCGCGCCGAGCGCGCCGAGACCAGAGGCGACGATCCCCGACTTGCGGAGGAAGCCGCGACGGTCCATCGCCCCGCCGGAAAGGCCAGCGAAGGCCGAGGCGAGACCCGTGCGCGAGACCTTGCCCTCGCTGCGCTTGATCAGCATCGACGCCTCCCTCACTGCTCGTAGCGGTTGGTGCGGTAGAAGGCCTGGATGTGCGGGCTGTTCGGCTGGTAGCGCCGCTTGCGCGCTTCCTGGGCGCTCTCGCGTGCGGCAGCCGGCGTCGCCAGCAGCGGCGCCGAGACAGCGGCCGCTCCGGCGGACAGCCCGAGCGACTTGAGGAACCCACGCCGCGCCGGCGCGGCGTCAGACTTCTCTGTCTTCATCATCCCTCACTCCGTACCGATCCGTTCCTCATCACCGGGAAGCCTTGGCCCCGACCTCAGGGGTTTCCCCTCAGGCAGGAAGCGTGGCCGCCTCAGCCTCGATCTCGACGAACACGCGCCCGAGCCGGCCGACCGCCCGGTAGAACCGGGCGTGCTCGGCCGTCTCGAGATCCCGAAAGAAGGTCCCCGCCCAGGGAGCGATATGGCGCGCGAAGAACCGCGGCGCCTCCTCGGCCCCCGCCTCAAACGCGCCGGAGAGGAGCCCCGCCATGATCTCGGCAAGTGTTGCGATATGGTCCTCCGGTTCGCCCACCCCGTCGGCGCGGGCAAGCCCGAGCCGCTCCATGTCCGCCCGCACTTTGGCGAGCGGCTTCTCGTGCAGGAAGCCCGTGAGATAGTAGCTCGCATAGGGCAGAAGCTCGCCGCGCCCGAGCCCGATGAAGAGGTCGTGGAACTCGCGCGCAAGCGCGGCTTCGTTCGCCTCGCGGGCGGAAGCGGCCAGCATGCCGCGCGCCGCGCCAAGCGGCGTCTCGTCCGCCTCGAGCGACGAAAGCTGTTCAAGAAGCTCCTGTCCAGGTGGGCGGAACAGAAGCGTGGCGAGCAGGGACCAGTGCCGCGCCCGCATCACATCCACGGGGTCGACCGCCGCGTCGCGGCTGCTCTCCGCACCAGGGCCAAGCCGTGCCACGGCAAGCTGTTCGGCCATCAGCACCAGCCCCTCAGCGACCCAAAGCCTCGCCGCGCTGGAGGCCAGCACAGGCCCTGATTTGCACCGTTGTTCGGCGCTTCCGCCGCTTGCATCCGTGTTGGCACCAAGGCCAGCACGTCCCCGCTCCTCCCTACCTCGTTGTGCGAGAGGCTATGCCCCAGCCGGCATGTCGGTCA
>Ga0308389_1000163_pt1 | contig 50649 bp, 50 predicted proteins | sample Hotspr2Sample148_FD_202362 | JGI IMG/M metagenome (GOLD analysis project Ga0308389, IMG submission 202362) | Hot spring phototrophic mat microbial communities from Mushroom Spring, Yellowstone National Park, Wyoming, United States - 20040719_148 ... | reverse complement strand
CACATTTGCAATCCGATTTCGGAGGAGTGTCCGCAACAAATGATATCCCCAATCGCCGGCTACTTTGCCATCACCATGAGCGATGTAAAAACGCTTTCCCCCGAGCGTCCGTTCGATGTCATTCCAGTGGATAGTGATATCCAACTCACGTTCGAAAAAGTCGTTGTGTCCAAAATCATGGTTGCCGACGAGGTATTCGATCTGGACGCCTCGAGCACGCAACCGTTCCAGTGCAGCGATCGTTCGAAAAAACTGGCGCGGCAGCACTGTGCGATATTCAAACCAATAATCGAAGATATCCCCGACTAGGAACAAGTGCGTCGCTGACGGTGTGATTGCCTCCAACGTTGCAATTAACAATGATTCACGCTGGCGCGATTGTTCCGGCGATCCATACCCCAAGTGCACATCGGACAGGAAGTACACCATCATGGTTCAAACGTAACGTCAACGCGCAGTTCAACTAAATTCCCAAGCCATGCACGCACCCTGTCACCTTCAGTGAGTGGACCAACACCGTCAGGTGTACCAGTAAAGACGACATCTCCCGGCATCAAACGAAACCATCGAGACAGGAACGCAACTAATACCTCGACTGACCAAATCATAAAGCGTGGCCAACTGCGCTGTCGCACTGTACCATTGACCTCCAAGCCAAACTCAAGTTCTTCAAGTTCTGAAATCATTTCAATCGGGACGACAGCGGAAATTGGCGCGCTCGTTGCGAAACTCTTCGCTAGAGCCCATGGTAACCCTTGCTGCTTTGCTTTCATCTGCCGATCACGGAGTGTGACGTCAATCCCTACTGCATAGCCTTGAATTGCCCGGCGAGCTTGCTCTGGCGTTGATTTGTGGAGCGACTCTCCAATGACAGCAACCAGCTCTACCTCATGGTGCACGATACCTTCACCTTGAGGAATGCGGATCGTCCCACCATCTCCAATGCTCGACGTTGGTGGTTTAATGAACACGACTGGTTCAGTTGAAGGCTCGACATTCATTTCGCGAGCGTGAGCTGTATAGTTCCGGCCAATGCAGTAAATCGTTCGCAATGGGATGACCTCGCCAGTCAGTGTTCGAAGGTGTGGCTCAACTACCATTGGTAAATGAACGCCGATTAGAGTGGTTTGAACTGTTCAAACGACTGACGACAGTCGTTACAGTAATAAATTGCTCGGCAGAGCGCAGGCCCGAATGGACTCCGTAGCGTAGTGTTAGAACTGCCACACAGGGGACATTGTGCATTGAGAAGGATCGCTGGTTCGAACTCACCGTCGTATCGTGGTGGGGGTGCAAAACCGAGTGCGGTAAGTGCTGCGCGCCCTCGTTCGGTCAACCGATTGGTACTCCACGGCGTTGAGTAATCAACGTTGACCTCAATTTGATCAACAGGAAATCGAGCGAGTTGTTCTTGAATCGCTTGTTTGATCATGTCAAGCGCAGGACAACCAACAAACGTGGGCGTAATCGTCACTGAAATTCGACCCTCTGCGATCTCGAGCCCCGTTACAATCCCCATGTCCACAATGGAGAGCGTAGGAATTTCGGGGTCATGCACTTGCTCAAGTGCTTGCCATACCTTGTTCGCCGTAATGAGATCCGCTGCAGTCATGTTACCATTCTGCGTTGGGATCAATGCGGTAAACCGCTGTCATCTCGTCAAGGAGTGGTTGGAGGTGTTCTGTATGGTAGCCTGACCTTCCACCGTAGCATGGTTCAATGGAGTCCAGTGGAGGTATGCGGTAGCCAGCATCCTCGAGCAGTGGTATGATTTCCGTAAGCCACTGCTCACGGAGCTGCTCTTCGCCAGGGAAAATGCCACTCGAGCGGAGTTCATCCTCGAAGGGGCTTGGTTCAAATATTCCGAGAGCGTATGGCAAGAGCAGATCGAGTGCTGCTTGCATTCGGGCACGACTTTCGTCGGAACCATCACGTCCAAGAAGACGAAGCCATGTGCTCGCATGGAAGGTGTGATACTTGATTTCACCGCGAACTTTCTGCGCTAATGCCGCAAGTGGAGCATACGAACTCTGTTCGAGCAACCGATAGCGGTGCCGCTCAGCATAGTCGAAGAGGGCGTGGCGCATGAGAGCAATAGCGTAATCTTGGGTGGGAAGTTCAACCAAGTGGCAGCATCGGAATTGGCGTTCTTCCCTCGTAAACGCAAGCGTATCAGGATCTGGGTGCCCGAGATCACCGAGCAGAGTGTACAGCGCGAGTGCATGACCGATTTTATCTTGCGCGATGGAGGAAAATGCAATGTCTTCTTCCAATAGCGGTGCAATACCAGTCCACTCGCTGTTCCGATGGCCGTAGATGAGTGCATCGTCCGCCATGCGGAACAGGAGATGTTCGAGTGCGTCGCGGTGTTCCATTACTGATTGCCCATGGATTGACGAGTTTGCTCCTGTTGAAGACGCTGCTTCCAGGAGAGAATTTTTTGCATGACCTTATATCCACTTGCGTCACGGTAGCTCTTTTCAGGCGTTGTCTCAAACAAATCCGCATCTTCTGGCGAGAAGGTGATGACCTCGCTGGATCTAACCACCCAGAGATTGACACACTCGGACCGTCGGGCGAACTGCTCCTTTGCAAAGACCATCGCCAGCTCTGGATTCGGTGCGTGGATACTTCCAACGTGAATGTGGCGTGCGCCACTTTTGGCTTGGTGAAAAACCTCATAGGTCTCAAGGTGTGTGCCTTCGGGAACACCCTCGAACGGCGACTGTTCCTGGGGAATACCGAGCCGATCAATGCGTGGATCGAGTGATCGGAGCGTTACAGTCCTGCTCATCGGCGTTCAGTTGTAGGTTCCACATCAGTGTCCTCAATTGTTTCCATGACCGTGCGTTCGACGGCGATCATACCGCCGTATTTCGCATTGTGCGCTGCCTGAAGCACTGGAGCAAAATCTCTGCGGTACTGCTCGTAGTGCGCCCGTGTCGGTGCGAAATATTGGATACAGTACTGGACGGTGTTCTCCTGCTCTGGCTTGATGATCCGTGCAACGACAACGTGATCAAACATCTCCGTGTTCATCACATCGCGGATGTGTTCTCGCATCATCCAAAGCCGCCATTCATCTTCAATGGCAGAAGGCACCGTGCAGAGGACTTGGTAAATGATCATTGCAATGGTTACTCCTCGATGCTCACAAAAATAGGAGCATCCAGTATCTTTTTGTTTCCTTCCTAAAGGCGGGGCGGCTTACAGTCAAGGTATTTCGATGAGCGCAACTTTTTTCAGTGCGCGCTCGGCGACACTCTTCGGTAGTGGTGCGTAGTGCAAGTCTGCACAGTAGGCTTGTCCCTCTGTCAATGCCCATCGGAGGAAATCAACGAGCGCTTTACCTTTGGCACGATCATGCTGCTTCCGCGGAATGAGTAACCACGTAAAACCAGCGATGGGATAACCACGAGGTGCATTAGTAATGGAAGCACGCAAATCATCAGGGATAGAATTGAGCATGCTCTCTGCAGCGCGGGTAACCTCACCAAGTGCCGGCTGAACATATTCCCCCGAAAGGTTTTTAATGACTGCATACGGTAAGTTGTTTTGTTCTACATAGGCGAGCTCGACATAGCCGATGCTCCCCTGCGTTTGCTTGAGTTGCCCTGCAACACCTTCGTTTCCTTTCGCACCGAGCGTTCCTTTGGGCCAACTGACAGACGTGCCCTGGCCATAGCGCTGCTTCCAATAGCTGCTGATCTTGCAGAGGTAGTCCGTGAATATAGCGGTCGTACCGCTCCCATCACTGCGATGAACGACAACGATTGGCTTCGATGGGAACTTGATTCCTGGATTGATTGCTGTGATCCTCGGATCATCCCAGCGCCTAATAACACCCAAGAAAATGTCCGCCAACACATCAGGTGATAACCGCAGTGGTTTGGGAAGCGAAAGGTTGTAAGCAATCACCACTGCACCGAGTGTCGTGGGGATGTGGAGAACGTCTGTTCCGAGATTCTTTCGGGCTCGATCGAGCTGTTCGTTGGTCATCGGTCCATCGCTGGCACCGAAATCAACTGTCCCATCTGTAATCTGCTTGATGCCACCACCGGAACCGATGGATTGGTAGTTAAATTGGATGCCCGTTTTCTTCTTGTAAACATCGAACCACTTCGAATAGAGCACGTACGGAAACGTCGCCCCTGCTCCATTGAGCTGTAATTGAGCGGGAAGGACAAGTGAAAGGAAACACAGGTTGAGAACAACTGCAATGAGAAGCCGCATCGGGATGCCCAAAGAGTGTAACCACACACGGTGCGAAACTACCGAGTAGTGGGCTGCTGCCAATGTTACAAATTGCTAATACTCTCAGCAGCGACATCCAAGAGTACTTGGCGATCGGAAAATGGAATTCGCTCATCCCCGATGAGTTGATATTCCTCGTGACCCTTTCCTGCTATGATGATCCGGTCACCTGGCGATGCTGTTGCAACTGCCAGTGCAATCGCAGCGCGGCGGTCGAGTTCTTCTGCAAACTCTGCGCGCTTCTTCCCTGGTGGTACCAGCTCGATACCTGCACGAATATCTGCCGCGATTTGGCTGGGATGTTCTCGACGCGGGTTATCACTGGTGATGATGACAACGTCAGCATAGCGAGCAGCGATTGCACCCATCAGTGGACGTTTTGAGCGATCACGCTCCCCACCACATCCGAACACACAAATCAGTTTCGACGATGGATCCATCATCGCGGTGCATTGCTGAAGAACACGCTCGAGTGCATCTGGTGTGTGGGCATAATCCACTATCGCACGGATACCTGATGGTAACACAATCTGCTCCATCCGTCCTGGCGGTGCCGCAGCGTGCTCGAGCGCTGACACTAATTGTTCGCGTGGATAGCCGCATGCATCGAGAAGCACAAGGGCAAGTGAGGCATTCTCAATATTGAATCCTCCCAGTAGCGGCGAGTTGATCTCGACGCTGCAACCGTCGTCCCATTCGAGATGCCATTGTGATCCTTCTGGCAACCGCCGCTCTTTCGTGATGCGCACATCTGCTTCATATCCCCTTCCGACGCGGATAACCGTTGCACGGGTATTCGACACCATCAACTGGCTCCACTCATTATCTGCAATGACGACAGCAGTAGCTCGATGGGGCAACATATCGAACAACTTCTTCTTCGCATGAGCGTAGTTTTCCATCGTGCGATGGAAGTCCAAGTGGTCCTGTGTGAGATTAGTAAAAATCGCACCCGTAAAGTGGATCCCCTCGACGCGACGCCACCAGAGTGCATGAGAGCTGACTTCCATTGCGACTGCTTGGGCTCGGCGCATGCGCATCCAGTCGAACAACTCGGCAAGTTCTGGGGCTTCGGGTGTGGTATGACGGGTGGTGCGAACTTCCGATCTGAAGTGCGCTCCGAGCGTCCCAATGACCCCTGCAGATACACCACACGACGAGAGCAACTGCGCCAGAAGCGTCGTCGTTGTTGTTTTACCGTTCGTACCGGTGACCCCGAAGACTGCAAGATGTTGGGTCGGATTCCCATAAAGCGCATGACTCCAGTGTGCTAATGCACCAAGCAGATCATCGCACTGGAGGAATGTGCAATCGTCCGGAACTGATGAAGGGATTCGGTCAGAGGCTACAACTCGGCAACCCCGTTCATACGCATCCGACAGAAAACTGAGTCCATCGTGCTCTTTGCCGCGGCGCGCTACAAAGAGTGTGTGTGGTGCTGCCTGCCTCGAATCAAGTATAATCCGTTCGATAACATGCACCGGATCACCGAGGACAGTCCGTGCTGGGAATGCACGGAGCAGTTCTTCCAGCAAAGGCATTCGCTGATCGCCCAAGTATGTTTGCGCCACAAAACTACGCGGCATCGTTTGCTCGATGGAGACTCCTTCTGATCGTGAGATGGGATTATTCGACCATCTCGACGAACTCCGACGACGGATCATCAGCGGTCTTGCAGGCATCTTGATTGCTGCGATCGCAGTGAGTTTTTTCATTAACGATATCGTCGAATACATCTTACTCCGCCCTGCAATTGAAGCAGGACTGCGCCTACAAAATCTCCGTCCCTTTGGACAGGCTTTTCTTTACTTCAAACTCATCTTCATCTGTGGCTTCATCCTTGGGTTTCCGTGGGTTCTCTGGAACCTGTGGCGATTTGTTGCGCCAGGTCTCTATGAGCACGAGCGTCGTTGGGCTCGGCAAATCACTGCGTGGACGAGCATCTGCTTCCTCGTCGGCGTTCTCTTCGCCTACGTTGGCATGATTCCCTCGATGATGGCATTTGCAAAAAGTTTTGGATCATCTCGGATTGAGAACATCATCGACGTCAACGAATACCTTGGTTTTTTCGCAACGGTGATTGTGGCATCGGGGCTCATCTTTGAACTCCCGATGATCATGTATGTCCTCGCACGAGCTGGAATCGTGACACCGACATTTTTGAGCACCTATCGCAGACACGCAATCATCGTGATCTTGATTATCGCCGCAGTGTTGACACCGACACCTGATCCAATTAATCAACTCTTTTTTGCTACCCCGCTCTACGTGCTCTATGAGCTCAGCATCGTGATCTCTAAATTCGCGGTCAAACGTCGCGCTGCCGCTACCGGCGAGCTTCAATGAAGCGTCCAACCTTTGCCCAACCGATAGAGGAACACCTGAATACATTCAACCGCACACTGCCACAGCGCGTGCGGTCGCATGTTCCATTGCTCAACGTGGTCCTACGGTATCTCCTCCACAATCGGGGCAAGCAACTTCGGCCAATGCTTGTCTTTGCGAGTGCTGGAGCATGCGGTACCATCACCGAGCGGACACACATCGGCGCAGCAATGGTTGAACTGCTCCACACAGCAACACTGGTGCATGATGACGTTGTGGACCAAGCACCGCTGCGGCGTGGTATCGCAAGCATCAATGCGATATGGAAGAACAAAATCGCCGTCCTCGTTGGTGATTTTCTGTTAGCGCGGGGATTACTCCTTGCTGTGGAACATGGAGAATTCGACGCACTCCGTGTGACAGCCACCGCCGTTCGGCGAATGAGCGAGGGCGAGTTACTCCAAGTACAACGCTGGCGCAAGCGCAACGTGGACGAAGGGACCTACCTCCGCATCATCAGTGACAAAACTGCTGCACTGATTGCTGCCTGTTGCCACATCGGTGCGATTAGCGCGGGTGCAGATCAATCGCTGCAACAGCGGCTTGCAACATTCGGTGAACATCTTGGGATGGCGTTTCAGATTCGAGATGACGTACTCGACTACATCAGTCGCAGCTCGATATTGGGTAAACCAACAGCCCACGATATTCGCGAAGGCAAAATGACACTTCCATTGCTACGTGCCCTGGCGAACGCTCCGGATTACGAAGCCAACGCAATCCGAACATTGATGCAGTCCTCAGCACGGAAAAATGGTGGTGCTGATCGCATCGTTGCGTTCGTCAAGCGCTATTCCGGCATCGAAAGTGCGATGGCAACAGCTGCGCACCATGTCGATCAAGCAATTGCGCAACTCGATGAGTTCCCACCAACGGAGTTTCGCGCACTGCTGATCTCCATCGCACGCTACACTATCGAGCGAACCAAATAGTCTTCAAGGATGGAAGTTCATCACCTTTCCAATGGAATACTATGCGAAGCAGCCTTACCGAACATAGCATCTTAGCACTCCAAGGCGAGGAAGTCGGCGAGCAGCGCTTGTTTGTTCAAACCGTTTATGCGTGGATGACAGGCGGCCTACTTGTCACCACACTTTCAGCGTGGGCTACGCTATCCATCCCGGTCATCTTCGAACTGAGCCTATCGCTCCGCTGGGTTTTGGCAATCGCCATGATCGGGCTTGTGATCTATCTCTCAGCACGTATCGAACAGATGGCACCGAGCACAGCGAAAGGTCTCTTCCTGCTTTACTCCGTTCTGACTGGCTCAAGTCTTGCCGTGCTCTTTTACGCATACACTGCTGAATCGCTCGCAACAGTCTTCCTCATTACCTGTGGGACGTTTGCAGCAACGGCACTCTATGGCTACACTACCAAACGTGACCTCAGTAGTCTCGGAAGCTTCATGTTCATGGGGCTCATCGGCATTATCCTAGCGTCACTGGTCAACCTCTTCATTCAAAGTTCTGCCCTGACGTTCGCAACATCGTTGATCACTGTCGTTGTGTTCGTGGGACTAACCGCCTACGACATGCAACGTATTAAAGGACTGTATCTACTGGCCACACAAAACGAAATACGTGCAACAAACTACGCGATCATCGGAGCACTTGCTCTCTACCTTGACTTTGTTAACCTCTTCCTCAATCTCTTGCGATTGCTCGGACGCCGTCGCTAATGGGAACGGTCCATTTCACACTCCATGCTCAGCGCTTGCTGAGCAGCGGGAAGACGAGCGATGCGATATCGGTGCTTGAAGAAGGACTGAAAGTGTACCCCGAGTATGCAACAGCATATGCATTGCTCGCACGTGCATATGTCCAGTTGCTCGACGTTCCAACTGCATTTGAAATTGTCACCAATGCAGTGCACCGGTTTCCGTATCACCGTGGACTTGAACTTCTCCATAAGCAACTTCACGAATTGCTTCAATCTGATAAGACACTTCCCCAAGTAGTCGAGCCGTTACCAGCTCCCGAACCCACCGATGCGTCGTCAATCGATCAAACAGACTACAACGGTCAGCAAGATTCCATTGAGTCTGAATTCGAAGCCCCAGTAGAAAGCCACCTTTCCCAATCAGAATCGCACTCACAGCCCGATGTAAGGGTACCAATCGCTTCCGACAGACAAGAGGGTCTATCCCCAGCGACAAGTGTTGGCGATCTCGATTCGACAGAACACACACAACACGTACAAGCAGAAGAGTCTAAAGTCGATATCCCGCTCGATGGAGAACATACAACCTCACCAGGGGAACGCACACTGCCACAAGACGAACCACGTCACGGAGAATCCCTCTCCACAACGACGGATTCTGACGACACAACTGATGATGACAAGCTGAGCGACACTGCACCCACAATGCGCATCGTTGAAACTGCGACGATTGATAGCCGCGCAATGCGGATGCTTCGAAGTAGCAACATCCGCCTTATTCCTGGGTTGGAATTTGCACCGCTTCGTATCGAATCCACGAGACGTGCTTTCGCAGGAGCCTCTTTTGAGTTTCCACCGTTTCGCCCCATCCGTGGATCACAGAGAATCCACGGAATCCCAAAATCTCGAGCGACAGGGAGTACACTCGAATTTCTCGACAATGCGCCGCACAATCGATTACATCAAGAAGGCATACATAGTAACGTAGCCCCACAGCCAAGAACGTCGTTGGATGAGCTCGCTCAACAACTCGAAAATGTCCGCATTCGACCGCAACAACACCCAACGTCGATTGGACCGCGAGAACGCAATGTATCTGATGAACCAACGGTCGTAAGCGAAACAATGGCTCACATCTACGAATCACAGGGAGCTATTGAACAAGCAATCAAGGCGTACATGACCCTTGCTTGTCAATTTCCTGAACGTCGGGCTTACTTCGAGGAGAAGATCGCAAAGCTCTGTACCACGCAGTAACAATGCTGTTACTTCCACGCTACATCGTACGAGCATATCTGGCACCTTTGTTCTTTGGCGCAAGCGTAGTGATGTTCCTTTTCCTCATGCAATTTCTTCTCCGTGTACTCGATGAGCTCGTTGGGAAGGGGCTCGATGCGATTGTCATCGTCCAACTGGTCGTTCTCAACTTAGCGTGGATGGTCGTACTGGCAATACCAATCGGTACGCTGTTCTCCACCCTGATGACTTTCGGGAGACTTGCGCAGACGTACGAAGTCACTGCAATGAAAGCAAGTGGTATGAGCTTGCTTCAAATGATGATGCCGGTCATTGCCACCGGATGTTTACTGACACTGGCTGTCTTCTGGTTCAACGATTCAGTTCTCCCCGATGCAAACCATCGAGCGAAAACGTTGCTGATGGACATCCAGAGGAAAAAGCCGAGCTTTTCGCTCCAAGCGGGACAGTTCAGCACTCAGTTGGAAGGCTACACCATACTCGCGCGCGCAATAGACTCATCGCAGCAGCACTTGCGTGGTGTGACGATATACGATCGGCGGGATATCAATCGTGTAACGATACTCAATGCCGATAGCGGCTTTCTCCACTTTTCGCCAAGCTATCGGTTTATTCTTCTCGAACTCTTCGATGGCGATGTTCATCAATACCTCCGGCAGCGACGTGGCGACTATCGGTTTATCCGATTCGAACGGCAACGTGTTATTATTCCCGCGTACGGTTTTCTACTCGAACGGTCACAGGAAGGCTCAATCGCACGCGGCGACCGTGAGATGCGAATCGCGGACATGCAACGCATCGTTGACGCTGCTCGCCAGCAGCAAACGACTCAATGGAATGCCATGGAACAAACGATTGGGAACCATCTTGAACGACTGCTAGAAAGCAATGCCCCGATGCCGGCTCAAAGCTGGGCAGAACATGTTGCTATCGTAGCCAACCAGCTTTCAATGATCGGCGCTCAGTACGACGACGCTGATCGTCAAGCGCGGCAATATGAAGTGGAGATCCAGAAAAAGTACGCAATTCCTGTCGCGTGCCTTGTTTTCGTGTTAGTCGGATGTCCATTAGGAATTCGGACACGCGGGGGATCGTTCGGTACAAGTGCACTAATTAGCGTCGGATTTTACATCCTCTACTGGGCGTGCTTGATTGGCGGCGAAAAGCTTGCAGACCGCCGCGTGCTTCCCCCTGAAGTCATGTGGATAGCAAATGCGCTCCTTGGACTGCTCGGTATTGCGCTGATTGTCAGCACAAGTAATGAATCGTTCCGATTGTTCCGGCGCTACCGTATTTCGCGATGAAGCGTATGGCGACGAAGGAACGGATTATACTTGCGAAGTTCGAGCCGCTCCGGTGTGTTCTGACGATTTTTCGTTGTCGTATATCGAGATGCTGGCTTGCCTTCGTTAGCAGCCTCTGTACATTCAAGCGTGATGATGACTCGTGCGCCTTTTTTCTTTGCCATTGTAGTTGCCAGTAGTTGTTTACCAAATCCTTTGTGGAGCTAAGGAGATTCGAACTCCTGACCTCTGCAGTGCGATTGCAGCGCTCTACCAACTGAGCTATAGCCCCACTCCTTGATGTGACGCAAAAATACGCCCGCATCACACCGACACTGTGAGTGAATCTGTTGAGGATAGACACGCGTGTTGCTCTACAGCTCCTGTGTAGTTGGAGTAGTACTCCCACTGGATGTGCGCAGCACGCGTGCCAGCTACAAACCCAGTCTCTCAGTAGCGACGATACCCGCCGCGTCCGCCACCGTCGCCATAGCCACCACGTGAACTGTGACGTCGTGGGCGTTCAGCTTGTGGACGTGCTTCATTGACAGAGATGGTACGACCCATAAACTGCATTTGATTGCATGCAGTGATGGCAGCTTTCGCCTCATCGTCGTTGGGCATATCCACAAATCCAAATCCGCGGCTGCGCCCTGAATCGCGATCAATTATCACGTGCGCATCTGCGACCTCGCCATAGGCGGAAAAAAGCGACACCAAGTCGCTATCGGTTGTGTGGTAACTTAAGTTACCAACGTAGAGCTTCATCGGACCAAACCAAAAAATAAAACAAGAAACTCACCCCGCATTCGGTGTTGCCATTACTTGCTGAACGAGCGCTGCAAATGCAGCGGGGTGGTTCATGGCAAGGTCGGCAAGCACTTTGCGGTTGATGCTAATGTGCTTTGCATGGAGCGCTGCGACAAGACGTGAATATGTCGTCCAATTGAGCCGCGCTGCCGCATTGATGCGCACTATCCAGAGCCGTCGGAAGATGCGTTTTTTCGCTCGACGATCGCGGTAGGCATATTGCAAGCCCTTTTCAATGTGGTGCTTAGCAATTGTCCACAGCTTTGACCGTGCGCCCCAGTACCCCCGGGCACGCTTGAGAATCCGACGGCGTTTACGATGTGCTGCTGCTTTATTGACACTTCGTGGCATAGAGCTGCCTCCAAAATGATAAGACATAGAACGATGCGGCGTACGGAGAGCAGTCAACCCGTACTGCCTGCAAAATGCTTGCGTAGATGGTAAGCGTCATCACCACGATTAGCCGAGGAGCAGTTGAGCTCGAACGAGTGCCGTGTTTGCTCGATCCACCAGGGTGGATTTCCTCAGCGAACGCTTTCGTTTTCGATCTTTGCTCGTCAATATGTGGCTACGGTAGGCTTTCTCGCGAACAATTTTTCCAGTAGCGGTCACTTTGTAACGTTTTTTTGCACCGCTATGTGTTTTCATCTTCGGCATTATTGTTCCTGCTTGTTGTTTGACTGCTGACTCATCAGCTTAAGGTACTTTCTGATTTTCTCTTTATCGGGTGCAAGAATCATCGTCATCGTTCTGCCTTCTTCGCGGATTGGCTGGTCGAATTTAGAAACATCTTCGATTCGTTGCCAGAACTGTTCGAGAATCTGCTGGCCGAATTCTTTGTGCGTGATTTCGCGTCCGCGGAACAGCACCGTTACTTTGACCTTGTTACCTTCCAGCAGAAACTGGCGTGCATGCCGCGCTTTGAAATCCAAGTCATGGGTGTCGGTGACGATCTTGAGGCGAATTTCTTTCAATTGCGTTTGATGTAGCTGTTTCCGCTGCTGCTTTTCGCGCTTGTGCTGTTCATATTGGTACTTGCCAAAGTCTATAATTCGGCACACTGGTGGATTTGCCTGAGGAGCTACCTCGACTAAATCCAGACCGCGATCATACGCAGTTTTGAGTGCATCAGAAACCGTCATGATACCGAGCATTGCACCCTCGGCATCCACAACACGCACAACTGGAGCGGTAATCTCGTTGTTAATTCGAACTTTCCTCACTGACTCAACCGCCGTCGAACGACTTTTCAATAGTTCCGTTCTCCAGAACCCCGAAGTCCATGTGTACCCCTTCCACAAGTGGCGGTGTATCGCTGGGATCGTAGCATCGAACTATACGTCACAATCAACCTGTGTCTTTTAGAAGATGAGGAAACAATCGCGGTGCAAAGATAGCAACTATCCTTGCGAAAAACAAATTTCTCACGATGGCACCTGTACTCTGCTCCATATCTCGATCGCAACAGCATTGCAGTACGCCTCCGAAAGACTCCTTTGGCAAGGCTTTTGCAGTCTCTTCTGATTGATGGAACAAATACCACATGGTCACGATGGAACGACGTTCTCCGACTACATGCACTGTCGCATGCACGAAAGACGTACACCCCTTTACTGCACACACGTGCCAAGTTGAGACATTTCAGGTACGAAGGGGTCGTTTCCACAATCGCTTGCACCATTTCAATATATTGAATAAATACTGGCGCCTTTCGGTTGTGAATTGTCATCTCCCATTATCCATCATATCAAGGATTCTCCCATGGAACAGCAACCATCGCGAAAGCGACCATTAGTAACACTTGCGATGATTGTCCACAATGAAGAAGGGCATCTACCGCGTTGCCTTGAGAGCGTCCGTGGCATTGTCGATCAGATCGTCGCCGTTGATACAGGCTCACACGATCATACCACAGCAATTGCCGAACAATTCGGTGCAGAGGTGTACCAGTTTGAATGGCGCGATGATTTTGCTGCTGCGCGGAATGAATCACTCTGCTACGCTCGAGGCGAGTGGATTCTCTACCTCGATGCAGATGAACAGCTCGATGCGGATTCGACACAGAACCTTCGCATGCTGCTCGAACGTCAACCACCCGAAGTTGGTGGACTACTCTGTACGATCGTCAGTCCTCATCGTTGGCAATGACAGTACAGAAACAAATCGTGGCGCATATCCACGGTTGTTTCGTAACTATGGTTATCCTCGTATCGCATTTCGCGGACGAGTCCACGAGCAAATCACCCCTGCAATCATCGAGTGCGGTGGTGCAATCATTCATTCGCCCATCGTGATCCATCATGGAGGGTACGATATCCCACCAGATCAATTGGAGTAGAAGGTGCGCCGTAATTACCGCTTACTCATTCGCCATGTCCAGGAAGAGCCACTCAATGCGCACGCGTGGTTTCAACTTGCGCAGACACTTGCCCGAATGCGTCTCTTTGATGAGGCGGAGCGTGCGTTCGGTTTTGCATTGCAGATTGGGCTCTCAACGCCACTTACTGCATCAGCAGCAAGTGCACTTGCATATCTCTGCGGTGCACAAGGACGCTACCGCGAGGCACTCGAATGGGCAGAAGAATCGCTCCATGACATTCCTAACCAAACGGTAGCACTCAATTACAAAGCACACGCTCTGGCAGCACTGGGACGGTATGATGAAGCTGCACACGCGTTCCGTGAGGTGCTTACGCGTATTGACCAACATACACCGCTTTCAGTGGGGTTCGAAATTGAGCTCGACCGAGCAGCAATTGAACGACTAATACTCGAACTTGAAACCCGCAAGGAACCTGCAATTATGAACGCCAGCTGACAACAGACTAAAATGTTGGTAAACGTGTAACATTGTGTCCATCTTGTGCGACTAAGTGCACGCGCCAGGAGCACAGAATCGCTGTGCACATAAGCGCAAGAGTGTTTCACCATTCTGTTTGGAGGTTTTTCCATGAAGAAGTTCGGATTAGCAACGCTGGCCGTGCTATCGTGGCAGCGCAGGTGATGCTTGCTGCCGATCAAGGCAAAGGCTCTGCTGCTAAGCAACCAGCGCCTGCACCAGCAAAGCCCGCAGCGGAAGTAAAAGCAGCTCCCGCAGCACCAGCCCCGACGACTGCACCTGCAGAGAAAGCGTCGGAGCCTATGGCAAAGAAAGGCAAAAAGCATCACCATAAGAAATCCGAAAAGCCTGCCGAGCAACCCAAGTAAGCACGGCATCGCTTTACCGCTGAAGAGCGGCTTGCGTGTACTGATGCGCAAGCCGCTTTTTTAGTTATGCACACCGGGCGGGCCTATCGCTATTTTTGTGGAGTTATTGTTCAGCTTCAGTTTTGTTTCACCATTTTTTCGTCGCAAGCATGAAGCAGCGAGTCGTTGCCCTACTTATCGGTACAATCGGCGTTTTTCTGGCAGGGTGTGAGGACAACACCACGAACACACCTGTCACATTCATTCCCGCTCCACCCTCGAACTTGATGGCGCTCTCCCTGACGGAAACAAGTGTTCGCCTCAAGTGGACACCTTCACCATCGGAATCGAACGCAGAGTTCATGGGATACCGCATCACCGTAACAAGCGGTCCGCAGTCATTCACTCCACTTACATTAGGAAAGGGACAAACCATCGTTGACATCCTTGCTTTGGATGCAGGCAAGACATACACGTTTACCGTAGTTGCATACACCAAGGATACAGTCTCCTCGAGCATCTCGATTCAATGGGCGGGTGCGAAACGTTTTCGTGGAATCCGCGCATACGAAACCAGCTCAACGAACGGTAGTGGTATCCGATTGATCGATGGCACGAACCTCACGATAGCAAACGGCACAGAGTGGGATGTCTGCCTCGACACTCGCCAAGAGCAAGGGAAGCCCGACAACTGGGCATTTGGTTCACCCCGTGCAAGCACATACACTGACAATGACGGGAAATTCATCCGTGGTGCTAAAGCCGGACAACTGGCGAAGGCAACCATCATTTTCTGCGATAGCACCGCACCGCTGAATGTCACGCCATACTTCGTCGTTGCTGATTCACTCGAGGCAGTCTTCGACTCAAAAGCAATCGGAACTGGAAAAGCAATCCGTCAAATCATGCTCGAAAACTTGCAGGCACAGTCGAAAAACATGATCTTCTATGCGATGGTCGCTCCCGATAATTCCCCCATACCACCAACGACCCAGTACCGCTATGCGAAGATTATGCTGAAAGCTCCTGGTGGGACCGTCCTCCAAGGCACTGCACCGAATCGCTACGTAGAGATTGACTACTCGATACAAACTGCCGTTGGTGTACCGTACGCACTCGTCAGAGGTATCATGCCGTTAGATAATCCACGCATTGTGAAAATTGGTACTCAATCACCACGTTAAACGGAGGGTCAAATGAAATACATTCCACTGCTCGCAGTTTCACTGACACTCAGTCTTGCTGCGCAAGCACCCGTTGTCAAAAAAGGAAGTGCTCCCCCACCACCGGAGAACGAGCAAGCGTCACAGCAAGCTGCACCCATCGTGAAAAAAGGTGCACCATCGGCTGAGCCGAGCTCGACCCCTGCACCTGTAGTCAAGAAAGGGAGCGCCGTAAGCGATACTGCAAAGGCGATGCACAAGAAAAAGAAAAAAGCAAAGAAAAAGCACACTACCGTTAAACCATCGCAGCCGTAACTACACTCACAAATACAACAATGAGCACAGCGCGGAGCCTCTACTCCGCGCTGTGCTGCTTCGTGAGTGGCGCATTTTCTGCACACAGTATTTTTGCGCCGCATTGCACCGCTAGCTCAAGTGGTAGAGCAGCTGACTCTTAATCAGCGGGTTCGGGGTTCGAGTCCCTGGCGGTGCACCCTGAGCGTGTCGCACGAGAGAGTATGACCTTGCGCGGTGATCACTTGGGCAACGACGGTTGTATCAGCACGGCACGCAAGGTAAACAAATCCTCCGCCAGTCCAAGCTCTTCGCGTATAGCTGCCGTACCGTGTCCGCCGTGATTTCCCTCCATTGCCAGAGACAATACAAGCAAAGCGATCGTCAGGGTGTTCGATGATTTGTACATCATGGTCATGCCCACAGAGGTAGAGCATCACACACCTTCGATCGAGAATCGGCTTTAGGCTTTCAAGCAAACGCGTCGTCTCATCATATAGACCGTAGGACCGAATCGGATGGTGACCGACGACAATCGTCACTGTCGCAGACGTCACGCTAAGCACACTATCGAGCCATCGAAGCTGCTGAGACCGGCTTGAGCGATCACGTAACATCGTGTCGGTATCGAGCACAACGATTGCAACACGGGTCGTAGATGCATCACAATGTGTCACGTAGTACGGACCAGGGAAGTACCAGCGTGGATTGACTCGCCCATATGCAACAAGCGCATCAACGTTGCCTCGGTGATCATGGTTGCCAAGAGCAATAATCCACGGCACACGAAGCGCTGAATCTGCATAGACACGTTCCCAACGCGTGCTGAACAGTGAGTCATCGGCAGCGGCAACACCACTTGGATAGAAGTTATCTCCGGTCGAAATCACCGCATGAGGGCGCTCGGTGCGTGCGATGACTGCCATGGCACGTGCTACTGCATATTGGGTGGGCATACCACTACCCCAGTCTCCCACGACCAATAGCCGTACAGTCGTACTCTCACTCCCAAATGTACATAGTGAGCTGAAGCGATATGCTCCACTCCCTTCGACGAAGCTAGACTTTTCACCGTCGTGGAGTACTCGACTGTAGTATCCTACCGATCGCCAATCAACACAGGCACAGAGCAAAAGTCCTGCTGCGGCTGCACCTCTGAAAAATCGCACTGTATGTCTCATCAGTGATAGGTACGATGGGCGAATGAACGGTTGTTACGAATACTAAAGCGATGTATTATTGCGCATAGCTGCCCAGCTTAAAAGCCAGGTATGTTTTTGCGGAGTATTCCCAACTGATTATGTAGGAGCACCCCGATGCGAATTATCGCTTTTGTTCTGCTTGAGGTGTCAATTCCATTTCTCCTTCATGCTATCGGTACATGTGATGGTGACAAATCTTGCGTAGGGCGCGCCTACACCGGAAGCGTAGCAACAGGCCAAAACCATCATTACGTAAACGTTACTCCATCGCCATCGCTGCGAAACATAACATCACAGATGACCGTCGAATTGTGGGTCAACGCAACTCGGCAAAGTGGCGGTAAGGTCATCATTGCGGGCATTTGGGGACCGTACAGTGATGATAATGACGTTTGGATCCTTTCGATTTCGCCAAGCGACGAACTAACTTTCGAAGTCAACGGTCCGCAAAATCGCGGCAGCCTGGATAACACGATTGCACGCACTGCATTCGGAAGCGTCTACGGACGCTGGGTCCACGTAGCTGCCACATTCGATGCGGGAAATGTTCGCTTGTACCTCGATGGCGTCTTGCGTGATTCAGCATATAACGCGCAGTACCCAGCAACAAGACTACGGCAACCACAGAATCCAGCGTCTGCACTGAAAATCGGCAGCATGAACGGTTTTTTCGACTCGCCGCAACATCGGGCGTTTGTCGGCCAACTGGACGAAATCCGTATCTAGAACCGTGCACTGAGCCGCCAGGAGATCGCGTGTAATCGCTTTCGCTCCCTCGAGGGGAATTAACAAGGTCTTGTGCTCTACTTTCGATGCAATGAACGAGAGAACGATTTTCTTACGCCTCTCTGTGACGCCAGTGGAAATGGTAACGATGGACGTCTGTTCAGTGGAGCGACGTGCCGCCCACCATCACCACCACGAATCATTCCATGCAGCGTAACGATCAGCCCACAAGCTATCACCGAGCAGTTAAACTGCGACTCGACTCGCACGTGGGTGCTCACGTTGGCAGATACGACCGAATGCGGTAGCAGTGTAACGCTCTCTATCGGTGGGCGTGACCGTTCGTTCTTCCGCGTATCGCCAGGATCGCTCGTATTACCACCAGGGGGAGCGCCTCAGTCTGCGACGGTGACATTTGGTGGATACTTAACCGGAAGCATTCTAGCATTCGTGCGAATTGCGGGAAGCAATCGTTGCGGTGCAAGTGATACGGTACAATTCCAACTGGGTCGGCGCACCGAACTTTCTTACCGCCCCAGTCGCATAACCTTCGACACACTCTTTTCTCGCTGCCCGAGCCGTGCAATGCTCGACACAACGATTCGCATCTGTAATGAAAGCGCTCTCTTGGGCTATCCTCAACCAGTCACCATCACGGGGGCTATTACTCGACAGCCTGCAATTTTCCAGGCATTCCCAGCAGGAGGGAGATCGTTTCCGATCATTCTCCAGCCTGGTGATTGTGCAGACATCACTGCGGTTCCTATCTCAGGACACGACGGTACTCTTTTCGGATACACTGTACGTCCTTTCAACCGATCGTTGCCCGGGCAATGGCATTATCCCTCTTGCAGGTCGCTCACAACAGGTGTTCGCAATCCGTCAACCGAATGGAACAACACCGATTAGCTCACTCCAATTTCCCTCGACATGTCCCGGAGATCTTTCTTCCCCCCGTGCCTGGAATTGGTATAACCTTACCAATCGACCGCTGATTATTGATAGTGTCGTATTTCCACGTGTGCTCGTTGCAATTCGATTGCCGCGACTTCCATACACACTGGCTCCATCGAGTCAAGCCGGAGAGTTTGAAAAATACTTCCGCTTTCGACCGCTCACGCCTGGATTAGTGCGTGATTCCATCGTCTTCTATGCTCGCCTACCAGGTGAACCATGCCAGTTCGTTATTGTCATCCCATTTACCGGTCGAGGCCTCGATAATGATGTACAGCTGACAGCATCTACGATTGATTTCGGCAATGTCATCGTCGGGCAGGAAGCGCGTCGCGACGTTGTACTGCGTAACAACAGTACAACCGACGCAATGACTGTTGCACTCTACCTGAAACGGGGTGAAGAGTTTGTCCTTCTCCAGCGGAACGTCCAGCTTGCACCGCAGCAAACACGGACTCTTACGGGCATTCTCGCATTCCGACCAACTGAAGCACTCGACTACACGGACACGCTCTGCCTCTTCGAGCAGCGATGCTACATGACTGCTTGCATACCGGTTAATGGACGTGGTATTATTGAACGCTTCCGTTACGATCCACCAGTCTTACGTATCGAGCGCGTGCTCACCTGTGATAGTAGCATTGGCATTGTTGAAATCACCAACGAATCGAGCATCGAACAAGTTTTAACCAATGTCCGACTCGATGACCCTTCTGGGTATTTGTTCGTTGTGGTCACACTCAGTGGGCAGCGAACCAATCTCCCACCAACGCTTCGCATCGCTGTCGGTGGTCGCGTGCGCGTTGCTATCCGCTTCACTCCACCTGCTGGGGGTGGGCAAGATGTTGCGATCATCGGTTTCATCCGCTATCGCTCTTCTACTGGTGAGGAATGGATGGTGCAAATCCGTGCTAATTCCATCACTCCGAAATTGTACATCACACCGACTACTGACTACGGCACACTCGAAGTAGGCGAGAGCCGAGATGACACACTTGCAGTAGAAAATATTTCGCCCGTACCAGTCCGTGTCAGTCGCCTTCTTGTCCCAGCTGGTTACTCTGTAGTGAGTACCATTCCACCACTTCCGGCACTGCTTTCACCGCGCGATTCAATAATAGCGATTGTGCGATTTGCACCTCCCGCTATCGGGACCTACTCTGCTTCGATCACTGTCGAAAGTGATTCTCCATGCGTCAACGTTCGTGCGAGCGGACAGTTACGTGGTCGCGCAGTGATATACCGATTGGATGCTCCAATCAGTATCCAGAACTTCAGCTATGTCCGACCGTGTGAATGTGTGACGCGCGAAATACCGCTTGCAAATAATTCTCTGGTGCACCAGATAACGGTTGACACACTCAGCATTGATGGTGTTGGTATCCCAAATGCGACTCCTCAACTGTTCTCATTCCGACTATGATCTTGCTGGCAAACAGCTTCCTTACACTATACCCCCACAGACTACCGATAGCTCTACGTTACGTTTTGCCCGCGGACGACTGCCGATACATCGCAGCTCCTTGCAAGCGCCCGACTGCTCATTGAGGCACATGGCATCGGGTGGTCCGATACGTACGCCGTCTTCCTCATCGGACGTCGTGCGTTGACGTTCCGCCCACAGCCAGTGCAGTTCACCTTCCCAGTCACGCTGGTGGACGTTGATGCTGCTGTCAATCCCAATGCACCACCTGTGTCGCGTCTGACGATTCCATCACTTGCAACCAATCCATTCCAAGACACAGTGCGCATTGATTCGATTGCGTTTCTGCCTGATGACCGTGTGTTTACTTACATCCTTACCAATGAGCGAAATTAGCCCATAACGTTGCCAGTGACACTCATCCCCAATGGACAATCGGCGCTCAACATTCGGTTCAACTTCCGTCCGCGTGCACCACGTACCTACCGCGCGCGCGTGGCGATCTACTATAGTAAGCCGTGCGAGGATGTTGACACGACGATCCTCCTTATTGGAGCTGGGGCAGCGGGGTTCCCCTATGCAATGTACATGCAATTTGACTCCACTGGAATTGCAGTTGATACATTTCGTGTGATTTCATGCGATACACTCCAGTTCCAGTCTATCCATCTCGTGCATTCCCAAAAACGTCACCTCAACAGAGCCTGATTGACTTGCGGTGCCACTTCGACTATGACACATCGAAACTTCATTTGATGCGAGTTACCTCAACCTATGGTAGCGTGATTACTGTGCAAGAGGATGGAGCAGGTGCGTCCGTAGAGCTTGCGAATCTGCTCGACGTAGATTCACTTGGGCAAGTGATGGTCGCTCACTTTGTGGTGCGCCGACAGCAGAGCGATACTGCCACGGTCGAGGTCCGTGATTTCGATTTCAAGACGAGCGAGATTTTGCGCTACGATCTGAGCTCAACACGCGGCGACCGCGCAATCGTCATTATCGAGGAGGCAGCGATTGCATTGGTCTCTCCACCATCTGGTGGAGTACTTTCCTTCGATAGTGTCCGCGTCCTCGATTGTGAAGTGCGGCAGATCACCGTTCGGAATACTGGCGATGTCCCCGTGCTGATTGACTCACTACTTCGTTTGCCAAAAGGCGTACGTGCCATCTCTTTTGTCCCTCCTCGGAGTATTCCTCGCCGACCAGGAGAAGAAACCATCGTCACACTCGAATATTGTCCCCGCGATTTTACGCAGTTTGATATGCTCTCTATCGTGGCTACTACTGTTCCATGTTGGCGGGATGACTCGCTTCGCATCATTGGGAAGGGATATGCGCCGAACTTTCCTCTCCGCATCACAACTGATGAACGCACCCCTGCGTCGCCTCAAGCTCGTGGTGGAACACTCGGCGATACTATCGCTATTCCGATCGTGCTCGACCGCGATGTTGCAGTAACCTATCGCGGACAAACATACTGGCTCATGGATGCTTCCTTCGGATTCCGTGTGCGATGGAATCACACGATGCTCAAGTACCTAGGCCTAACGCCACACCTATCGCATGGATTCATCCGCGACAGGTTCGATTTCCCTAATCAGCTCCAACTTCATGTCGAACATGCGTCATTGCTCCGTGCGGATACGCTTGTAGTGCTCCAGTTTCGAATTGCAGTACCAGATACTTCTACTGACGCACTCATCATCGAACCAACGCATCCGGTCCAAACGGATTCGCTTCTATTTTTGAATGTGCAGCTTCTCGGAAGCACAACACCCACCGTAACGAGTGGCAAGTGTGGCTTGACGACCGTTCGCTCTGGAAATAGTGGATTCATTGCTCTCGAACCGAACCCTGCCGATGAGTTCCTCCGCATCACGTTCGCACTTGCTGAGTATGCTCCACCCGATGTTCGGGTGTACTCAACCCGAGGGGACCTCGTCCTCGCAACAGTTGTTTCCAACCATGATACTCCAGGCACACACACGGTAGAAGTTCCGATAGGGCACTTGCCTGCAGGGATCTATCGGATTGTGCTACGCGCAGGGATGCTCCATGACGAAGGTACGTTCATTCACCTGCGGTGAAAAACTGCATCCATGCTCATGTGAGAGCATGGATAACAAACTATGCACGCACGATCTCACTGAGTATCGAGAGCGCACTCCATTCAGCACGGCCAAGTGGAGGCAATTTCTGCGCAAGGAGAGCACAGACGCTCTCAACGTACGCTCGACGTCGAGCACCGATGAGCGTACATGTTACGCCTTCTGTCGCAAGCGGAGCGGCGACTGCAAGTTGTGCAATCGTCATCGTATCGAACGGTGGGCCGAGTACTTCTTTGGCGCGCGAAGCAATTGCTTCTAACCGTGGCAATGCACGATGTGCCCAATACCGTGTGAGCATCCCAAAGAGCTGATCTATGGTTGCACGGTATCGCACAGCCCACTCGCGGACTGCATCGGTTGGATGACGCATGATGGCATCGAGCGCTTCGCGTATCCGTGGCAAGAAATATTGCGTCTCCGTTTCGTGCCATTGCTCGAGACTCTCGAAGCGATCCCAAAGAGTAACAAGTTGTTCTGCTGATGAAAGGTAATCGGCGATCAAATCCTTGCTTTCGTCATCAAAGGGAAGTTGCGGAAGAAGCATTGATGCGAAGTGCTCCTCCATTTGCATCGCTTCGGCAAGTCGTACTGCAATATCACTTGGCGACGGTGCTGGTTCAATGTTTGCAGCATGAACCGCAAGCCGCACCAAAGAATTCTGGACAACTGCATTGAGCGCACGGTTGGTCAACACAATCAAACCACGCTTGCGTGCTGCCTCGAGGAATGTATCGCCGCTATTGTTTGGCTCCGTTGCAATCCCAGGCTCGAGCAAATTAAGTGGCGCTTGAACGATGCGGAAATGGTGTTCCGTTCCCCCGATTTGTTCTGCAACGTCCCAGAGCGTTTCCAAGCTTACAAAGCGTGGATCATCAGCAGGTAAGCCGAACGAATTCGACGAGACACCGTACCACCGAATGCGACGAGCCCGGGCTTCGTTTTCCAAGTAATGGAACGCCATCTCGATGCGGTATGTAAACTCTGCTCGTGCGTGGTCGAGCGGCATGCCTTCTCGTTGTGCATGGAGGAGAAAGTACTCTGGATTGTGGAGGAGATACCCATCTAAGTAGTGTGTACCGATATGACGAAGCGAACGGTCAAGCTGATCCTGGAGAAATTCTGGGTGGAAACAGTGCCACAGCCCATCTTCAAACTTGACAACTTGGGGGAATGCGTTGCCGTGATGCTCACGCTTTAGCGCCCGATTCATGTTGCGACCCTGAATGTACCCTGCCTTGGACACGATGACGACATGCTCACGCGAAAGCCCATGATTATTCCTAAGCGTAGTGAGGACTTGTCCGATTAGCTCTTCAGCGCTGCCGTCTGAGTATGTCGCTGCGGTGTCCACTACGTTAATGCCACTAGTCAGTGCAAACTCGAGCGCTGCATGGTGCTCTGGATCGCGTACGTGCATGCGGTAGGTACCAATGCCTACTGGAGAAGCAAGGATACTGTTCTGCCACCGGACAAACGGCATGGAAGGGAAGCGCTCGGGAAGTTCTTCATTGAGGCTCATGGGATGCTCCGTCAGAAAAGTGGTACATCACGCCGCGTGTAACTTACGACATCGACTACGAAAGTCACCTTCGTTCTTACTGCCTCCTGTTTCTGCATTGGCTATACGATCCTTACGGCCTTACGGAATCCATCTCTACGGGAGTAGCGCAAACGCGATATCGTAGCTCGCCACGATCGGCATACTTGCGTTCGAAAGGGGTGAAAATGTCGTCACCTTCAAGTACACTACAACTGCACCTCCATCCCATCACCAAAAGTGCAATCGAACATTCATCGGCATACCACTTCTGATTTGTGCGGAGCTCGAGTTTACGTGTTGTCTCAAGGATGATGGGGAAAATTGGGTGACCATACCAACGGTGTTTCAGTTGCGAACTCTTCGGATACGGATTGGGATAGAGCAGATACGTCTTCGCAAAGACGATGTGTGCCTCCCTTGCAAGGAGCCAGAATTCTTCCAACCGTGCACGGATGCAGAGTGCGTTTTCCGGTAGCCTCGGAGACTTGCGAAGTCTGACGAGAGAACGATCGACACCAAGAATCGTCGCTTCGGGATGAGAGATCGCAAGGTACCGTGTACTGTGACCAGTTCCACACCCAGCATCGAGTACAAGGGGGCGCCCACGTTCAGCATCGCATCGCAATCGCTCGATTGCAGGAGCGATCGCATCCCTCATTGTCGCACTGATCGGAAGGCGATAGTGTGTCCGTGCGTGCTTGGTAACGACGGTTGCTATCCGATTCCGACTATGTTCAGTAACTTCGCTCAACTTCGTAAGCATCGCTTTTCCAATCGGGATAATGGACGACATCACTCTCATCGAACGTGCAAAAACTGGCGACGAACGTGCATTCACAGAACTCTATCACCGCTACCGCCAGACAGTCTTCCACTTTTCGTACGCAGTCTGCCACAATAAAGATTACGCCGAGGATGTCGTTCAAGACACATTCATCAACGTATTCCGCAAACTGCATCAGTATGACGGCCGTGCGAAATTCACGACGTGGCTCTACTCTATCGTCGTCAACAATTGCCAGATGCACAACCGGCGTACACAGCTTGAGCAGGCGACATTTTCCATCGACGAGCTAAACACCGAGGACAACGAGCATGCACCACCTGTGGAATTCCCTACATCTGGAGATTACCAGCCAGAGACGATAATTGCAGCAGAAGAGCTACGTGAAGCGCTCTATGCAACACTCCAAAAGCTATCGCTCGACTACCGACTTCCATACATCCTTCGCGACATAGAGGGTCTGAGCAACGAAGATGCCGCAAACCTTCTGAACCTTAGCCTTCCAGCGTTCAAATCTCGTTTGCATCGTGCACGGAAGTTTGTTCGAGAGCAACTCCAGGACTTCTCACCTTGAGTACGTAGGAGGCAGTAACATGGGCATCGAATACTACGGAATCCTTGCCGCGATTGCGTTTGCAACGTCCATTCTCGGTGGCATGGTAGGGATTGGCGGCGCAATACTCCTGATTCCTGCTTATCTGGCAATCCCACCACTCCTTGGAATCCCTGCGCTTGATATGTATCAGGTTAGTGGGATAACAAGCGTCCAAGTTCTGGCATCCTCGTTGTTCGGCGCATTTCTCCATAGTAAGCGCGGTGCATTCGATCGGCGCTTGGTACTTGCTGTTGGTGTTCCACTGATGGTTGCCTCCTTCATTGGCGCCCAGTTGTCTCGTCTTGTAAGTGCACACTTTTTGGAAGTTCTCTTTGCGACAGTTGCGATCATCGGTGGCGGATTGATGCTCGTTCGGCCGCATGATACTGAATCACTCGAGTATCACCTTTCGTATGCGAAATCAGTTGTCGTAGCGCTGCCGGTGGGTCTTTTTGGCGGGATGGTGGGTATGGCAGGTGGATTCCTGCTTGCTCCTCTCCTTGTAATGTTCGTTAAGGTGCCGCTCCGAGTTGTCATCGGTTCAACACTGGGGATTGTTATTCTCGGTGCACTGACAACTTCAATCGGGAAAGTGTCAGCAGGTATGGTTGAGCCTCTTGCGACGGGAGCAGCAATTGTCGGAGCTCTCCCCGGAATGTGGCTTGGGGTGCGCATTAGCCATCGCCTTCGGGTTCAGCATCTGCGACGAGTCCTTGCAACACTTATCGCCGCTATCGGTGTTGGTATGCTTGCACGCATCATCTTGTGAATCGTTTCTGCAGCTTCCTGCATCACATTAGCCAGAATGTTTCACTGTCGTTTTTAACGCAATGTTTTTCCGTCAGATTTACGAAAAAGGCTTAGCCCACGCCAGCTACATGGTTGGTTGCCAAGCAAGCGGGACCGTTGCTGTCATTGATCCGCAGCGGGATATTGATGGTTATCTACAGATTGCCGAGCAGGAGAAGCTCCGCATCACCCATATCCTCGAAACGCACATCCACGCAGATTTCCTGAGCGGATCGCGCGAGCTCCAGCAAGTCACCGGCGCTGACCTCTACCTTTCCGATGAGGGTGGGCCCGAATGGCAATACCAATTCCCTCACGTCGGACTCCACGACGGTGATACGTTCATGGTTGGCAACATCAAGTTCGAGGTTTGGCATACCCCTGGTCATACACCTGAGCATATTTCCTTCTTGGTAACCGATACTCCGGCATCGTCGCAGCCGATTATGTTCTTCAGCGGGGACTTCGTCTTCGTTGGTGACGTCGGACGCCCAGACCTCCTCGAGAAAGCGGCAGGCTACAAAGGCACCATGGAACATGGCGCACGGTTGCTCTTTGCCTCACTGCAACGATTCAAGCAATTTCCAGATTACATCCAGGTGCACCCAGCTCACGGTTCTGGTTCTGCCTGTGGGAAAGCACTGGGAGCCATACCTCACACAACTGTTGGTTACGAAAGACTCACAAATTGGGCATTCCAGTTCGACGATGAAGATGCATTTGTTCAGGCATTGCTCGAGGGACAACCCGAGCCCCCGCGCTACTTTGCTATGATGAAACGTCTCAACAAAGAACCACGCCCCATTCTTCCGAACGGTGCTGTTCCAGCACTACCGGTCTTGAGCGGCGATCAACTTGAAGCGCTCCGTTCTGACGGTGTCCTTATCATTGATGCGAGAGAGAAAGGCTCCTTTGCGAATGGACACATCCCCGGTAGCATAAACATCCAAAACAACAATGCATTCTCCACGTGGGCAGGCTGGATCATTCCGTACGATAAGCCATTTGCGATCGTCGCACCAACGGATGATATTGAACAGATCACGCGCAAGCTCATTCGCATTGGTCTTGACCATACCCTTGGCTATCTGCCCGATGTTCGCCAATGGGCTACTGGTGAATGCAAACTTGTCACACTTCCTCAGATGAGTGTTCATGAGCTTGCCGAGCAAATCAAACATGGCGGCATTACCGTTCTCGACGTGCGAAACCAAAGCGAGTACGAAACCGCTCACATCAACGGAGCTCTCCACATTTTCGCAGGTTACTTGGAACAGCAGCTTGACCGCATCCCACGTGACCGCATCGTTGCGGTGCACTGTGCAGGCGGGGATCGTTCTTCCATTGCAACGAGCTTGCTACACCGCTACAATTTCACAAACGCGGTGAACGTCACTGGTGGCATCAATGCGTGGATTGCCGCTGGCTATCCCACCGTTGCATCATCTCACCGTGTATCGGTAACTGCTCTCTAAGCACTTTTCACCACTATTTCAACGAACGATGGAACAGCAACTAATCACTGTCAATCCCGAACCACTCACTGCAACCACATTTCGCGAGAAGGTGTTTGATTACCTTTCCGAGAAGGAGTGGAAGTATAAAGGTTCTCTCCCGTGCGTCATTGATTTCTGGGCCGAGTGGTGCGGACCTTGCCGTATGCTCGCACCAATCTTCGAAGAGTTGGCAAGTGAGTACGCCAGTAAAGTGCTCTTTTACAAAGTGGACACAGACGCTGAGCAAGAGCTTGCGATGGTCTTTGGGATTCGGAGCATCCCATCGCTCCTGTTTGTACCCGTCAACGGGAAACCACAAATGGCGGTAGGCGCACTCCCGAAACCAACATTAAAGGAAATTATTGAAAAGGAACTCCTTTCATCCATCGAACAGCCAGAATCGCAGAATGAAGCTGAATCCATCGAAGAGGAGCCACTTGCTGAAGATGAAATTTCTCCTACGCAACTCAAAGAGCTGATCGAATCTGGCGACGGCTCTTACTTTCTCCTTGATGTTCGATTCCCGGACGAGCATGCCCAACGTCGGATAGAAGTTGATGAGCAACTACTCATTCCCTTACCTGAATTGGAAAGCCGCATTGAGGAGTTAGAACCCTACCGCAATCAGCAAATTATCGTTTACTGCAGAAGTGGATCCCGTAGTGCTCGTGCCGTAGAAATTCTCCGTGCACATGGCTTTTCTGCACGGAATCTACGCGGCGGTATTCTCGCATGGGCTGACCAGTGGCAACGCTGACTTCTACATCAGCGGTAGCTTCGACATCAACGCCTCGTCAGCGACCAGCTTCGCCGGTGTCTCAGGTCTCGATCTCCAGTCGCTCAACAGCGTCTCGTCGAGCAGCCTGGGGATCTTCAGCACCGCGAACATCCAGACGACGCTCACCAGTCTTGCCAACGCACTCAACAACATCAGCAAGGTGGCATCGTACTTGGGCGGGTTTACCAACCGTCTGGCATCGCAAGAGGACGCGCTCAAGTCGCAGATCACCAACTACAACGCGGCAATCTCCCGCATCGAAGATGCCGACGTTGCCAAAGAGCAGCTGCAACTCATCCGGGCGCAGTTCCTCCAACAAGCCTCGATCGTCTCACTGGCGCAAGCGAACCAGAATCCTTCGACGTTCCTATCACTGTTCCGATAACGTCGGTTGTGATGAAACGACACAAGCTCATCTTGATCCCAGCGTAGCAGACGAGCCCACCACGATAGTGTCGAATCATCACGGATTCGAAGCCGCACGCTCACTCAGTGTGCGGCTTCACCATTTATGCTCGAGGGGTAGGCGTACCATCACCAATGTTCCCCCAACAGGAGCAGATTCAATATCCACCTGACCACCATGGAGCTCCACAAGTCGTTGTGCGATGATAAGCCCTAAGCCTATTCCTTGTTGCTCCTGGACGAAGCGATTAAATTGTTTGTAGGCTCCGATGCGGTTGATTTGGGCTGGTGTCATTCCACAGCCTTCATCGCGAATGCTCAGCGTTAGCCATTGGTCATCGGCATGGCACTCAAGCTGAACGCGCAATCCAGCGGAGGAAAACTTGAAGGCATTATCAAGTAACTCATCGAGCACTTTATGAAAATGCTCGTTCGATATTGAAACCGCGACTCCTTCTGGCACTGTGCCGATGTTCAGATCAGCTGAACGTTGAAACTGGTCGGCTTTCATCATTGCGATGTCAACGGCAGTCGCTGCAGCCTCTACTGTACGGTATGAGCTCAGCAGCTCGAATGCTTGACGATTCGCACTGAGCGTTTCAAGTTGCGCATAGACAAGGAAGTTCTCGGTAATATGGAAAAGTCGCTTGGCACTCGTGATTATATCGTCGGCAAGCTCAGCAAGTGTCGGATCTGAATGCTGGAGAGCTTTGAGTGATTGCGCTGAACCAAGAATTTGGTTCAGTGCTGTCCGGAACTCGTGGGGAAGCGCGTAGGTGACGTTGAGCGTAAGTTCTTCGACACCCCGCTGGAGGGCATCGGTTTTCTTCCACTGTGCTTCGATCGCCGACAGAAGCTCTTCGATTGAGAATGGCTTAATGAGGTAATCATCGGCACCGATGTCCATGCCAGCGCGCATATCACTTTTCTCTGCACGTGCTGTCAAGAACATGAACCGTATTGATGCAGTCTCTGGATCCTCACGCAGGTGTCGAAGCACCGTGTAGCCATCCATTTCCGGCATAGAGACATCACATATCACTAAATCCGGGTGATGCTCACGAGCAAGTCGAATCCCATCACGACCGTTCGAGGCGGCCAAGAACGTAAAGCCCTCAAATCTCAGTAAAGCTGCGGTTCCTTCGATGATGTAATCGTAATCGTCAATCAGAAGAATTGATCGTTGCTTGCTCATCGAGCGTCGAAGTCAGTTGAACATGCATGTCATCAATGGTACAAGGAAGTACAAGAGTCGAACACACACCACCAGTGGACTGATTGCGCAACTCAAGACTACCTCCGGCTGCTTCCACTAACGGTTTGAGCGTTGCAAGGCTCAAGCCGCTTCCGGGTATATTTCCCGTCCGAGAGCTGCGGAAGTATGGCGTAAACAGGCGTTCCAACTCTTCCTCGGGGATACCGATACCTTCATCATGAATTGAGACGCTGACGCAATGATCAGCAACCGAGATCTCGACAGTGATCGTACTCTCATCATGACTGTAACGTATCGCATTATCGAGTAACGCTTCGACAGTGGTGCTGAGCAATTCGACATCGGTAAGAACGCGGCGGTCATCACCAGCGATGTATACTCGTGCTCGTTTTCGCTGCGCAATTTCAAGTTGGTCTGCGATGCGACGAATAAGTGGAGATAGTTCAACCGGCGAGTGTTGTACTTCTGTTCGCGTAAGGAGTGAACTGCGTCGTGTGAACGAGTGGACAATATGCTCCAAATCGCGCACCCGCGCAACGATAGTAGCGATGACGTCTTTGTGTTGCTCTTTGGTCATCACTTCACCGTAGCGGTCGAGGAGCTGTGCGGAGATCAGGATACCTGCAAGCGGTGTTCGAAATTCGTGGGAGAGTGTCGAGACGAATTGCGCTCGGAGTAGCTTAAGCGCTCGTTCTCGTTCGAGCGTGTGGCGGAGCGTCTGTTCGGCTTCGATGTGTGAGGTTACATCATGGCAGAACAAGCGCCAACCCCGCTCTGTTCGTGCAAGGAGTCGGTGGTATGCGTGCGAACCAACATGTACCAGTGTAATCTGCTGATCACTGGCCATGATAGGGCAGAGTGAGGGCATGTCTCTTCCCAATTCGTGGTCACTTAGGAGTGTACCCAGCTTCAGTGTCGGGAATGCACTTTGTGCAGCACGGTTGACGAATGTGATCTGGAACGACTCGTCACATTCGATGATCGGTTCAATACTCTGCTCCAAGTACGATGCCGCATGGCGAAGTCTCTGCTCAGCCGTCGCACGCTCGGTAATATCGAGTACGACTTGCAACACACCATCTCTCCCATCTTCATAAAAAATTCGTGCGCAATAATTATCCAGCCAACGAACGATGCCGTAGCGGTCGTAAAAGCGGTACTGTAGATGTAATGGTATTGTCGCTCTGCTAAATAACCATGCGCGATACTGCTGTTGTACCGAGTCACGGTCGTCCACATGTATTCGTTCAGACCACTCTTCTGGTGTGATTTCTCGGTACATGTCCACCGTGTAACCTGTCAAGCGGGTGAACTCAGGATTTGCGAGGAGCTGAGTAATCGTCCCATCAGCGGTAGTTTCTTCGTAGAGTAATCCACATGGTAAGTTTTCGATGAGTGCTCGCAGAAATCGCTCGTTATGCTCCAACACAGTTGCATAGTGGCGCTCGCTGGTTACGTCAACCATCGAACCGAGCACAGTCTCTACAGTTCCCTGTGCATCGTAACGAAAGGGATGAAGGAATGTCAGAAAAGTCCGCCCTTCGAGCGTGTACGTGAACTCGACGTCCTCCCCTGCAAACGCGCGAGCGACCATCGGCATAGTAACGGCATTAACCTCGTCTGGAAAGAGCTCTCGGGGACTTTTGTTTCGAACGCGCTCGGTCGTCAGATCGCCTGCAAGACGCCCTTCCCGGAGCACATAAACTGGCTCGCCATCGTGTTTGCGCCGACGAAGCAGAATGGTCATCGTTTGGAGGTTAGCGATGATTTGTCGCATCGTTATAGGTACTTCATCCCCAGCATTCGATGCAATCCAGGGTTCAATCTGCCGGAGAAACAGCTCCAGCCTCGAACGTGTCACTCCACGCACGCCGAAATACTGTAGAATCAGATCAGCTATCTGTTTGCGCCAATCATCCATCAGCACTCTTTGAACAACCGAGCACGTCAAAGAAAATCATCGGCAATTCCAGTGCCAACTGCAAAGGTAGCAGTTCCATCAGCTTCCGCGGCGAGCGCCTCTGAGCATGTTCGTACATTTGCGCCCTCTCCACGAGCGGATTTCACCATCTCGAACTGAGAACGCTATGTCTTCCTCCTACCCATTCGACCGTATCGAAAAAAAGTGGCAACGCTATTGGGATGAACACCAGACATTTCGTGTTACCGAAGACGCCGCCAAACCCAAGTTCTACGTTCTCGACATGTTCCCGTACCCGAGCGGTGCAGGGCTGCACATCGGGCATCCGGAAGGCTACACCGCAAGCGACATTCTTGCGCGATACATGCGCATGCGTGGCTACAACGTGCTCCATCCCATGGGGTGGGACGCATTCGGCCTTCCGACCGAACGTTACTCAATGACCACGGGAATTCACCCGCAGGTCGCAACTGCAGAGAACATCGCCACCTTCAAGCGCCAGCTCAAGATGCTGGGCTTCAGTTACGATTGGTCACGCGAGATCAATACCACCGATCCTGGCTACTACCGGTGGACGCAGTGGATGTTTCGGCTCATCTACAACTCGTGGTACGATAGCCAGCAGCAGCGCGCACGGCCAATCGAGGAGCTCCCCATCCCGCCCGACTGCACCGATCCTGAAGCCTGGCGAGACCAACACCGCCTGGCGTATATGGCGCTTGTGCCCGTCAACTGGTGCGAGGAGCTCGGCACGGTGCTGGCAAACGAGGAAGTTGAGGAATGGCGCGAGAAAGGGTACACCGTCGAACGCCGCCCGATGCGCCAGTGGATGGTACGCATCACCGCATACGCTGAACGGCTCCTGGAGGATCTCGACCTGGTGGATTGGCCCTCCAGCACAAAAGAGATGCAACGGAACTGGATCGGCAGAAGCGAAGGCGCGGAAATTCTCTTCCCCGTCATTGGTTCGGAGGAATCCATCACGGTGTTCACCACGCGCCCGGATACAATTTTCGGTGCAACGTACTTGGTGCTTGCACCGGAGCATCCGGCGGTCGAACACATCACTACGCCCGAGCAGCGTGAGTGGGTCGAAGCCTACATCGCACAAGCGCAACGGAAGACCGATCTGGAACGAACAGAGCTAAACCGTGAGAAAACGGGAGTCTTCACAGGCAGCTACGCGCTCAATCCAGCGACGAAGCGCGAAATCCCAATCTGGATTGCCGATTATGTGCTTGCGCAGTACGGCACCGGCGCCATCATGGCTGTCCCTGCGCATGACCAGCGCGATTTTGAGTTTGCACTGAGCTTCAATCTGCCTATCGAGGTCGTCGTCCGACCAGAAAGCAGCGATCTACCAGAACCGTTGGATGCTGCATTCGTCGCCGATGGCATCGCATGCAACTCATCGAACGAGGAAATTTCGCTCGATGGATTGCCCACACCGCAAGCAAAAGCGCGCATCGTCGAGTGGCTCCAACGCCGCGGCCACGGTCGCCCAGCGATCCGCTACAAGCTCCGCGACTGGCTCTTTTCGCGTCAGCGCTACTGGGGCGAGCCGATCCCCATTCTCCATTTCGACGACGGAACTCGCCGCGTGCTCGATGAAGACGAGCTCCCCTTGCGGCTGCCTGACGTCCGCGAATTCAAGCCGACCGGTACAGGGGAAAGCGTCCTGGCAACAGTTCCCGAGTGGATGGATGTCTGGGATCCCAAAACCGGCAAGCACGGCCACTACGAAACGAACACCATGCCCCAGTGGGCAGGCTCCTGCTGGTACTACCTGCGCTTTTGCGATCCCCACAACGACGAGCGATTCGCCGATCCGGAGCGTCTTCGCTACTGGCTTGGTAGCGACTCCAACCGTGGTGGTGTTGACGTGTACATCGGTGGTGCCGAGCACGCGGTCTTACACCTGCTCTACGCGCGCTTCTGGCACAAGCTGCTCTACGACTACGGGCTGGTTCCCACAAAAGAACCGTTTGCCAAACTCTTCCACCAAGGACTGATCCTCGGTGAGGATGGACGCAAGATGTCCAAGTCACTCGGCAACGTCATCAATCCCGACGATGTTGTCCGTAGCTACGGCGCCGATGCGTTGCGGCTGTTCGAGATGTTCCTCGGTCCACTGGAGGCAACCAAACCGTGGTCGAGCAACGGCATCGAAGGCATCAAGCGTTTTCTCGACCGCATCTGGCGGATGTACACAAACCCCGACGGCACGCTCAGCAGCGCAATTGCGGAGGTTCCTCCCGATCCGGCGCTTTCCCGCTTACTTCACCGCACGATCAAAAAAGTGCGCGAGGACATCGAGTCGCTTTCGTTCAACACTGCGATTGCGCAGTTGATGATCTTCGTCAATGAATGCTCTCGGCTTCCGCAGCGGCCACGCATCGTGATGGAGCACTTTGTACTGCTCCTGGCGCCCTTTGCACCGCATCTTGCCGAAGAGCTGTGGAGTTTACTCGGTCACCACAAGTCGCTCGCCTACGAGCCATTCCCCGACTGGGACGAGCAGGTGTTGCAGGAAGAAGAGGTAGAAATTGTCGTTCAAGTCAACAGCAAGGTTCGGGCAAAACTGCGCGTCCCCGCTGGCAGCGATGGCGAGGTGCTCCGCAATGCAGCGCTGGCACATCCGGACGTTCAACGTTTCATTGCCGGCAAGACGATTCGGAACGTAGTCGTCGTCCCCGCCAAGCTTGTCAATGTTGTCGTGGAGTAATCGAGCTAGATGCACCTGTAACTTCCTCTCCAGCCGAGTCGCGGCAGAACTGCGCGCGGCACGGCTTCCCCCGTGCCCCGCACGTTTGCTCCTTTCCGCCTGCGTTACCGACCGAGCAGCACCACGACTGTCTGCCACTGATCGCCGCGCCTGATGCGCACAAGGTACATCCCACTGGCCAGCTCCCCAACCCAGAGGGACCGACCGCTGCCCCGCATCACCTCCCGACCATCCACTGTGTAGAGCCGCACTTCCTCGACTCCGCTTCCACGGACTTCCACTTCCTGGTTCCGCTGCACGACCTGCACCGGCTCGACGAGCCGCACCCGTACTAACGCCTCAGCGCAGACATCCTGCCGCTCTACCTCCCCGCCGCGCACCTGCACCACAAAACAACCCTCACCCTGGAACCGCACCTCTACTGGACCGCTGCGATCACCTCCTGCGACCCCAACAATCTCCACCCTCCCAAGCTCCTGCTCGGCTCCACCGACCGTCACATCCCCCACCGCGAGGGCAACCTCCTTCCACTGACCGTCCAACTGTCCTCCCTCGACATCTGCCACCCCAACCGGCACCCGAACCCGCACGACACCTCCACGTAGCCTCGCCACGCCCGACGACCGCGCCATCACGCGAATGAACGCGCGCTGCCCTGCGCCAACCTCCACCACTGCAGGCTCGACCCACACCTCCACGACCGCCGGCTCGTCCACCACTACCTGCACCTCCACCGACGACCGACAACCGTTGCTATCCTCCATCACTCCCACGTACCGGACCGTCCGAGCCGGCGCCACCCGATACCGACACGACTGGCTCAGCACCACCCCTGCGGTATCCTCCCACCAACACCGCACACCGCTCCCCTCGAGCGTCAACTCCACCTCCTCTCCACGACACACCCGCTGATCCTGCGACCGAACCTCTCCTTGCGGATACACTCCCACCACGACCGTGTCCCAACCCTCACACGCACCGCGCACGCCGTGCACCACGTACACCGCTGCTGTATCGGCAACCACCCACACCGCTGCCCCACGACCAATCTCCTCCCCACCACGATACCACACATACTCAGCATCCGACGCTGCACGCCCCACCGCAAGCTGCACACTGCTCCCACGACACACGACGGTGTCCCCCACTGCCTCCACCGCTAACTGCTGGCCAACTTCCACCCGCACCGTATCGCTGCCACGGCATCCCGACGCCGTCCGCCCCTCCACCACATACCACGTGCTCTCGACTGCCTGCACTTCCACCGCCGTACCCTCGCCAATCACCTGCCCGCTCGAATCTCGCCACACGTACTCGGCTTCCGCTGCCGGGCTGAGCGCCCGCAGCAACTCCGGCAGGTGCAAGTATCCTCGCCAGAAAAATACACGATGAATGAGTTCGAGGAAATCGATCGGTGGGAGGAAGTAAAGCAGAGCGTGCGGTCGGACAACTCGTATAACGTGACTAACGTATGGTCTAACGTGCCGCTTGGGGTCTATTATGATCGGCGCGATAGTTCGCGATGGATTGCCCGCCGTGTGAGGACAAGTGGGCTCTATTATTACGACGCCAATGAATTTTACCGCTGTCATGAATACGTGCGTTGGCTTATAAGCCAGCAGCTAAACCTCGATTCCGAAGATTACATCGCTCCCGCATATATGGACTGGTCTGAATTGCCGCCGGAGCGACCAACGGAGAAGTGTTTGAAGTGTCAATCAATCAGCACATACGGTCGTTGGGCGGCGAAGCTGCTGGTCGCATTATTTGGGAGCGACCACCAACGCACGATTGATGTCGAGCTCCCCTATAATCAACCGATCATCGATCACGCACAGTTGATAATGGGACGTGCATTGCAGATTGACTCCATCATGCATGTCCCTCTCTCGATAGAGATTGATTTTGCAGCGGAACAAGTACGAGGTACCTATTATGCCGTCCAGTGAGATTTTGAGACCCTCAGCGATATTCGAATACCAGTTGCCTCCCCATCTCCGGGGTCGTCGTGGCGGCAGTGTTGCGACCTCGAGCGGCGGCGATCCTGATGTCATTGTCGGCATAGCCGGTGAGGCGATCAATGCATATATGCTTGTATCACGAGCAGCAGACGGCAGATATATACGTGCATCATCTGCGGACATTATCCCTGCGCATGCAATAGCGATAACGTCTGCTGCGGCGGATGAGCAGGTCATGCTACGAGTTGGAGGCAGTATCACATGGCAATCAGATATCGCCGACGGCTGGCATTATCTTGGGGATAATGGCTTGCTCGATAGCCCATCAGGACCGCTATATCAGATCGTCGGTTATTCGATTGGGGGGCGTCTTATCTTGACGATTGGTCTTCCTATGGTGCGCGAGAGTGATTAGTTTCGCGCTAATTGGCGAGCATGATGCTATGTCATCCTGGCAGACGCGATAATGAAAATAAAATGAACGGCATACGCAGGATTAGCATAATTGGAGAATAGCGCTGGAAAATAATTGGATAGTTCACAGTACGGTCCGCTCCGTGCAGGAACGGTCATCACCGTCGAGCCGGGGATTTACATTCCTCCCGGCAGTCCATGTCCGGAGCGCTGGTGGAATATCGGCATTCGCATCGAAGACGATGTGCTCGTCACCGAGAGCGGTCCGGTGAACTTATCGGCTCGACTGGCTCGCCATCCCGACCAGATCGAAGCGCTGATGCAGAAGCGATAGCCGATGCTGAACTCGGTTTGGCTCCTCCCTCCTCCACCGTCACCCTGAACTCGGTTCAAGGTCTTTTCTTGTCCCCTGTCACCCTGAACTTGTTTCAGGGTCTTTTCTTGCCCTCTGTCACCCTGAACTTGGTTCAGGGTCTCACTGCACAAGATGCCGAAACGCGTTCGGCACGACAAACAGCAGTGCAATCAGATGCCGAAACAAGTTCGGCATGACAGGGGGTTGCGCATTCCCCAAACGCACGTCACCCTGAACACACACCGTCATCCTGAACTTGGTTCAGGGTCTCACTGCACAAGATGCCGAAACACGTTCGGCATGACGGGAAAGGGGATATGCCGAGCACAACCCAACGTACAGGCACATCGCCGCTGCCATGACCACTAGAAATGGGTCAGGGACGACCGAACAGCCAGCCGCCCCCGACAACACTACGCAACAGACAGCGCTCAATCAACTGCCACAAGTCGCACCGTCCGAACGTCACCGCCCCGCCCCTGCAGACGAAGCGTGTACACTCCCGCACTCAAGCCTGCCGTCGGAACGACTGGCAATCCACCATTGAACGCAGTGGTGCTCACTGTCCGCCCAAGCCCATCGACGATGTCGAGCTGACAGTTCTCCGGTATCGTCCCCAATAGCAGCGCATCCTCGCCACGCTTGACAGGATGGGGAGCGACCGTCAGCGATTCCTTCGGCTCGTCTTCGACCGATACCACCGTTCGCTCGATCGCAAACAATCCATGTGAACAACCGACCAAACACCGATTGGAGTCGAGCCAGTACACCTCGTGAAAATTCGTCGGACCTCCGAGCGATAACGTCCGAACCGACGACGTTGCAGTATCGCCGAAAGTAAACTCGAATACATCGAAACCGCCCTTACTGACGAGCGCTCGCGTACCGTTCGTCCACAGACCCAGACCAATACCTCTGAGTGTGATCATCATATTCGGATCTTCGACTGTGTTGTAGAGTTTGAAAACCGGCGGTAGATAGGTAAGAGCGTTTTGCTGTAGATCGAGCCGGGCGACAGTCATACGGCCTGTCCCGATGTAAGCTAAAAGATACAACTGCCCATCGGCGCCACGCGTCAATATCCGCGCTGATCGGTCGAAATCTATCGGCGGCGTAAAGGTAAACCGCCGATGCTCGATCGTTCCATCTGCAGCGACATGGACGAGCACTACTCCGGTGCAGAAATACAACCCACCCTGCCCATCGGGAACGAAGGGCGTAGCTTCCTCGGCGTTATCTCCGAATAACGTCCAACGACTGATCAACTCCAGCCCCGAACGACCGACGCGGAAGAGTTCTGTGAACCTCTGGGTAATCCTCACGGAGTTGTTGAGTGTATCAATCCACGAAAAGAGGTAGGAGTCGGCGGTCACATAGACTCTCCCGCTACCATCCACTCCGAACCAGAGAAACTTCCGTGTCATCCGGAGCGAGTCTTCGAACGGCGTCAACGGGCTTGGAACGTAGCGGTAAGTATGCCACTGCTGCTCGGCAACACGGAACACCATCACGCGAGACTCTGCCACGCGAGACTCTGCGTCACGGATTGTACGACCGGCAACGTAGATATTGCCTTCGTGATCCGTCTCGATCGGCGCCCAAAAGCTATAGTGACTGAAGATCGGTTGGTCGAGTGTATCCGCAGGGTAGCCGTACTGCGGCAACCCGATCGGGTTCCATTGCTGCCCATCCCACACGTGAACCGAATGAAGTACATTCATCATACCCCACCGCGGGAGGCGGTAGAGGCTACCGCTTTGGACAGCATAAAGCTGACCATTGCGCAGACAAACACGACCGGCAGGTTTGTCGAAAAGCTGGGTTACCCGCCAGGCAGTTTGTGCTTCGAGCACCCACGCAGCGCCGATCAGCAGAGCGATCACAGAAAAAACGTGTCTCATAAGTACCTCCGTTAATAGTTCAACAACCGTCCTCACACTTCACAGGTAGTGGAACATGAAAAGAGCATTGTTCTCCTCCATCCCGACACAAGCGATCTCATGTTCCACATGGCGGTGGGCGCTCTTCATCGAACAGCAGCCGGCGTGGAATGGTGTGTGTGTGTGTCAGCTTCTCAGCGGCGAAGCAGCAGAGTGGCACGCGTTCCCCAGGCTGCGTTGCCAGACGCAGTGCACGTGCATCCCAAAACAGGTTGTCCAACATGGTGAGCATCGGCGTACTGCCCGTGTCCGATTTCCACCCTAAAATAATGCAGAAATGTTTACAAACCAAATGATTTTTTCAAGGCGGCGGCAGACAGCCTACTGCTCAACAACGAATTCCCGCACCGGAGAAACCAGCTCCCATGCTTCACCTGCACTGCGCGTGAAAATTCCCCAGACGTATCGCGTCTTCGGCGCAAATACCTTTGCATGTAGCGAGCATTCCCATGCTGTCTGGCTACCAGAATCACGTGTACACTGAACGATCGGTGCATTCACCATCAGCGCGTACCACGCCGATTGCCCCAGCCGACGTGGTGCAACGCGAAGTTCCCATCGGTAAGAATCATATCCTGCTGGAGCGGCACTGCTCCACCGGAAACGCAGCAGTGAAGTCTCTCTACCGTTGACAAGACCGGTTGGTCCTTGCACGTCCACCAGCGGGATGCCGCGAACAAAGACCGTCCGGCAGTGCATCGGTGCGATATTCTTGGTCGAGTCATTCGCATCAGCAACGCTAATACACAGACGATATCGTCCCCTGGGCAACTGCGTCCGACAATATATCGGCTCTGCAGTGAGCAGCAGCTGGGCGATCACTGCAGCAAGTGGCAGCCGTATCGAATCGGCAATGAACGTAATCGGTTGGCGCGCAAATGGTGTGCAGATCGTTTGTTCATGCTCTGGTTCGAGGCAGATGAGAACCCGTACTGCACCACGTGCACGGAGTATGATGTCCCCACGCATGTCCTGCCAGAGCGCTAACTGGGCAGGTAGTGTATCAGGAATGACTATCTCCACTTGTGCCCACACAACGGCAGGCAGCAATCCTATGATCCACCGCATTACTGCGTAAGGAGCCTGGTAAGCTGGTAAATGAGTTCAGGAACGTGCTCCCGTTCGAGTGTGAGGCGATGCGTACCATCACTGATTTCAATCGTCCGGTCTGACCGCGTGCGACACTCGATTCGTCCAGCAGATTTGGTTGAAGGTTCCGATGGATGGAGCAATTGGTGCTGACGACTCTGTGCTTGCTCATAACCGACGTCAGTCCCTGTCGCACGTTCAGCTTCCTGGCGTGCGATAGCGTCACACTGTTCGTTGAAGGGATCACCGTTATGGGAACGAACCCACTCGATCCGAACGTTGCGGCGTGCAGTCTCCTCTAATAGTTGCTCCCACAAATCAACGTTCTCAGCGCGCTCACGGCGGTTGCGCTTCCACCCTTGCGCTTTCCATTTCGCAGCCCATCCTTTTTCGATACCATCTGAGACGTGCCGTGAATCAGTGCGAAGCAACACCCGTACTCCCTCAGGTAGTAACCGAAGTGACTCGATTGCAGCAGTGAGCTCCATTCGGTTGTTCGTTGTCCGCTGAGCATTTCCAGCAATGATGCGTGTCGCTCCCTGACGATCACGGATGATTGCTGCCCATCCGCCCGCTCCGGGATTACCAATGCATGCACCGTCCGTGTACACGATGTAATCGTACTCGTTCATCGTTCGCTATCGGCAAGGAGTGATCGAACGTTCCCTACAACCACGTCGATAGCAGTTGTGCTCGGTGGTCCATCGTATCGAAACGCGATACGACCATCCGAGCGGACAACGAGGATTGCCGGTACACCTGGTTTACAGCCAAGTCGCCGAAAGAGTGCACCATCCCAATCGAAGAGCAGTGGTGCTGGCAGCTGTCGTTTTCGTACCTGCATCCGTACGAACCAATGGAGAAAAAACGGCACTCCATCGAAGTTCGCACAGCCGATAATGGGAGTACGCTTTGGGACTCGGCGTCCGATCTCCGTTCCCCATTGCTCTGAGTGCTGCGCCCCCTCGCGATCAGCAACAATGAGGATGTACGGCGCACCAACAAGTTTCTGCGACTCCCACCGATTGCCGAGTTGATCCTCAAGATCGAACGCAACGACGTCACGGTCGAGCGCGACCGCGAATGAACAAGCGACACTCAACACGATGAGCAGCTTCATCAGACGACGACCGCTTGTTCTCGACGTTTGGCAGCATCGCGCAAGAATGCCTCCAAGCCCGCATCTGTCAGAGGATGCTTGAGCGATTGCATCAGAACTTTGTATGGCACCGTCGCAATGTCTGCACCTGCTTTTGCCGCCTGCGCAATGTGGAGGGGATGCCGAATGGATGCAGCGATAATTTGGGTTTCGATCCCTTGCACGTTCCAAATTTCAGCGACTTCCTCAAGGATGGCAATACCGTTGTGCCCGATGTCGTCGAGCCTACCGAGGAACACACTGACGTACGTGGCGCCAGCATTCGCTGCAGCGAGCGCTTGCGTTGGGGAGAACACAAGCGTGACGTTCGTGGGAATCCCTCGTGCACTCAACCGAGAAACAGCCGTCAATCCTTCGGGTATCATTGGGATTTTGATTGTTGCCTCCGGTAGCCACGAGAGAATTTCTTCCGCTTCTCGGATCATCCCGTCAGCATCAGTCGAGACGACCTCGACGGAGAGATGTCCACCGACAGTCTGATATATCTGCGAAATGATCTTCTCGACCGGTGTGGTGGGTTCTTCTTTTGCGAGCAAACTGGGGTTCGTCGTGACACCCGTGATGATGCCCAGAGATGCGGCATGACGAATCTCTTCGCGATTGGCAGAGTCAATGAACAGTTGCATGGGATATCATCGTGATGGTGGTGCTATGTACGCGCAAAATTACTGCCCTGTCCAGAGCAGCGGTACCCTGAGAAACGCTTCCGCACAAGTTCCAACGATCCAGTATGCACCGGGTGGAAAGCGATCCATCCCAATGCGGACGTGTGAGCCATCGAATCGAGTGTCCCAGAGTAAGTGTCCACTGGTTGCGTAGAGCCCAATCTGCCAGTGGGCTGTCTGTGGAAAGTACAATTCAATGCCATTGCCATCAAGAAGCATTACCTGTCCTCTTGAAGTTTCAGGCGTGCTGATCACTATGCCACACGAACTTTCTGCGGTGTAGCTCGGTGTCGTAATCATAATCTCGACCGGCATGCGCCGCGTATGGCAGCCGACGGTGAGCTCGACCGTATCGTGACAGACGTTTTCACTCACTACACGGTACGGTGGTAAGAGGGCACAAATGGGAACACGTACTCGTGTATCTGCAGGTATTACAAGCGGCAGCACCGATGGTGGTGGTGCAAACTCGATCCCACGGACAACGATGCGGTCAAAGCGCTTGGGATAGTTGCCATAGTTGTAAAGCTCAATAGTGTCACACGTGAAACTGTTACTTGCCCCGATGAAGCGTTGGAGTGGAGCAAGTGAGTCGCGGTTTGTAATCATCACCGTGTGGCCCTCAAACTCGCCACTTATTATACTGCTATTAGCTGACGAGTCGGTAACGACGATTCGGTAGCGGCTATCCAAGCGCCAATCATGTTGCCTAATGCGGAGGGTAAGCTCCTCAGAATTCCAGTAGCGATCCTCACCACCACCGAGTAATTCGATGCGAACGTTGACTGAATCGATCACATCGAACGATGCGATTCCACTTTCGCTTGTCCCATGTTCGCTCATTGTGAGGATATGGGCAGGTGGACACGGAGACTCTGTCCGCAGTACCCGTGGAGGAATAGTATCTACCACAAACTCGATACTGAACAAAGCAGCGATGTAACGTCCACAGGGTGTTTCAAGCCAGAGTGTGTCCTCAATGTACGTGGAGCGTTCAGCACGATAGCAAACGTTCAGGTGGAGTGTATCAGTACGACTGACAACGGCGGGGAGCGCTACGGTGCTTACGATCCCATAGGCACTGAGTGCTCGGAGGACAGTTTGCGGGAATAACCCTGTGTTAACAAAGTGTAGCGGGAAGCACCAGGTCCGTTGTGTGGACGTTCGGTATGTGAATCGCAAAGGTAATCGTTCAACCGCAGCGTCTTGAGTGATGCCCCGTAGCGTCATCCCTGGTAATTGAAATCGTTTGACGGTGACGAACTCTTCCGCATCTTGTGCAAGGACGGTAACTACACCGTCATCATAAGGGTCACGCAAGGTGACGTACACTTCAACAGAATCAACCGGCAGCATCGAGTTCCGCTCGATGCGCCACTCTACATTCGAGGATGAATCATCGAGAACGCGGACGACATCCACCCGACTATCCATCGGTAGAGTGTCGTACACTACAATGCGATACGGTGGACACAGTGATGTTGCAAGAATGCGCGGTGGATCAAAGTCGAAGCGGCGAAACGCCATTCCCCCAATGTATCCATACGAATCGGCAAAACCGTACCCGTAAATATGGATGCCGATCGGTGCATTTGCACTGATTGTATGGACACCTGCATCAAGCCGATACCATGCATAAACGTATGAGCTTTTCGGTATCGGGACAAACAAATTTTCCGGAACGATGCGGCCATCCACTCGAACAGTTGCTTTTGCCGAATCAGGTGCAATGATCGTCACGGAGTGATACTTGTACACTTCGCGCTTGACTGAGTAAATCGACGTTATAAGTGAGTCCTCGTAGATTCTTGGACAAATGACCCGGTAGCTATTCAAGAACTGCTCAGTCGGAGGTAACACCATCATGAATGGATCACCAAGGTCGTATGAATCGTTTGAATTCTGAACGCTCGAGGATGACGTCCGTCGGAACTGTGCGACCAAGATAGGGCGATTTGCTTGAAGCGTCGCAGCACTTTTGAGTTCACCTTCGTAGAATTCACCTGCATTGAGCACGACAAGTGGGATGCTATCGAGGTACACGACTGTGCTGTCGCGTGCTGCAAGGATGCGGAAGCGATCGGTAGTACGTTTCTGATCATTAGGCGGATCCGGGTATGGCACGAGCAAGATTGATCGCCCCCACGTATTGACTGATGGCATCTGCTCAATCAAACAGTCGCGCGAAGAAATGAACGTGCCACCACCACGTGGACGATCGCTCAAGGGGAGCCGAACACGTTGGTGTCCCCCAAAGACCGCAATAGGGCGATTGGCACGAACGCGTGATCCTGTCAGGTCGTAAGCGTCGCTCGATGTTTGGCTTTGGACAAGGTACACTTCACCACGTTGGAGGTAAACTTGACTGGCTGGTCCATCCACTGTCGGTGCTGTCAGGCGTATAATTTCTACCATCGTTGAATCTTCCGTTGCAACTATCGCAAACTGTGAAGGCGTACTTGGGTAATTGAACGACCCGTCAATTCTATAGGGATCAGCGTTGTAGCTCATGATGAAGTAATCCTTCCCCAACGCATCTGTCGGTAACACAAGGAACGCATCGCTGGTCTTGTCGGCATGTGCAAGCGCATAGACCGTCACATCTTCATCGCTGGTAAGGTGAAATGAATACGGCACTGGTCGCTGCGTGTGTCGTGTTTGGGGTTGAACCAATACACCTCCACCATTGATACCAATGAGCTCAACACCCCAGAACCCCATGCCAATGATGAGCATTTGATTTGGATCGTCAATCCGTCCTACGATCTGCTGCGGCGGGCGACCGTCGTATGGGGTAAATTCGAGAGTTACTGTCGTTGGTTTGTCCGCAGCGACAAAAACGAAAACGGAATCTTGCTCGCGAGCATTTGCGTTTGTTATTCCTTGATTGTGGTAGTTCGGCATGAAGCAAAACCAAAAGTCTCTCCCTTTACTATCGGGAACCTCTTGAGCAATTGCTCCGAGCGCAAGGAAGATAACCGCTACCACGAGTTTCATGATAAGCCTCCGTGCGGAGTTGTGACGTTCAAAACTACTACACAATAACACAGTCGCCTCGATCTGCGTTTCGCTCGATGAAAAAACCAACAAGGCATCCCTTGAGAGGATGCCTTGCTGCGTGTGTGTGGTTCTCCGCTCGAGGGAGCAAGGAGAGCGTTGAGGAAATGCTGTTCAGCTTAACGTGCGATAACGACTGGGGTAACTATGCTTCCATTCCGTTCTGTCGACAGGCGCGCAAAGTAGGTCCCATTCGGCAGCCAATCTGCGTTAAGAGGGACTTCATAGATGCTCGCATGTTGACCGAAACTGTTGAGGTATCGCACCAGTTCTCTCCCCTGAACGTCCACGATACTGAGTGTGACGCGATCATCGGATGGCAACGAATAGCGAAGGATGCCTACCTCAGCAACAGGATTGGGTAAGACGTTTAGTTCAAGTCGCACATGATCGTCGTCATTGCCAACCGATGTGGTGTAGTCAGCATCGATCGGGTTGTACTCTGCCCACGGGAGATCCCACCGCTCGGTCGGATAAGGTGCGAACGCACCGCGGTAAGAAACTTGGGTGAACCAGCTCAAGTCCACGAGTGGAGTGCTTTGGTACGATGTGCTTTGAGTTACGATAGGTGAATTCGCCATCGGCTGTGGATCGAAGCTCAAATCTGTAGCGAATGGGTTCATCAGCATTGCCAGCATCGGCGAGCTTTTCTCGAGGATGTTCTCATACTGGGGCTGCGCAATCCAGTTTGTCGTCATGCCTTGAGGCGGGGTTCCACCAGCAAAGTTGAGCCATGTTCCTTTAATGCCGTAGAAGCTATTGTTTCGAATGAGGAATGAATCCGCAGCAGCGGCCGCCATCGTATTTGATCCAGCGATTTCCACACCTCTGGGCCAACCAAGGAAGACGCTATTGATGATGCTCAGCCGAGAATTCCGTCGGATTTGCGCGGCCGCACCGAAACGCGAGTTGTATGTGTTCGGAGCAGTGCCCGTTCCTGGTGTCCACGACGTATCCTGGAGTGGGCCGATGAGCGTCATGTTGCTGAAAACACCGGTAGTGTATGGCTTATTGAATGAGCCACTGGCATCGTTATCTGATTCGAATGCCTGCGATAGTGATTGATCCGCACGAGCACGGAAACGCTGCGCAACGCCGAACTGCACGCGTCCACTCCAGCCGTTATCGGTATCGAAGTCATCATCAATGCACGCTGTCGAAATCAAGTAACGACCATTGACGCTACCCCCGAACCACTCAAACGCATCGTCATTTCCATAGCTGACTTGAACATATTCGATGACTGTCCGACGACCAACACCACCAAGTGTCAATCCATTGAGCTCGCTGTTTGGTGCTGCGGCAATTCCTGCAAACTCAATCCGCACGTAGCGGAGGACACCGCTTGAGTCGTCGTCATCGTTACCGCCGAACCATCCACGTACTTGAATTGCATCAGCGATTCCACCTTCCAATGCTGCTTGCCCTCCAGGGTGGTTCGTGCGCGCACGACCACAGATCAACAAACCACCCCAATCACCGGGTGCACGCTGACCAGGAGGTGCCGAGGAGGTCATGATGATTGGTCGTTGGCGTGTTCCTTCCGCGATGATCTTGCCTCCACGGTTGACACACAACGCTGAATTTTGGCCAACCGTATCACCAACGATCACTGTACCTGGTTCGATGACCAACACGCCACCATCATCTACAAACACATAGCCATCGAGCGCATAGAGCTTTTTGTTGCTCAACTGGACACGCGTCGTGATTGGTGTGCGAAGCACTGAGTCCGGACGAACTTGTTGAGGTTGCGTAATCGTAAATGGCTGTTGGTTCCGGCTGGTGACCGTTTCATCTAACGAACCATCCGGACGAACGAGCACCATCCGGACGTAGCCATTCGTCGTTGGGATAGCAGGAACACGGAAGCCACCTAAAAAACGGCCTCGCCGACCGGCTGAATCTTTGACTGCGGTTGCGCCCTGTAAGTCCGTCCATGGTCCGGTAGGACTTGTTGCAAATTGGAACCGCCAGGTCGGATAGACACCTGGGTAGCCAGTTGTATCCCAGACGAGATCCTCTGAGATGCCAGGTCGGAAGACCTCACCACCGGCAGGTTTGAGTAACCGTACAGTGATCTGTTGCGCCGACGTGCCGGCAACCATCACCGCAATCAAACAAAGGAGGATTCGTTGCATGGAGCTATACCATCAGAGTAGTGAAACAATCAATCGCCGAGCCGATAGCTCACTCCGAGTCCAATTGATCGGCCGCGAATGGTGGACTGCACAATCGTGCCGCCCTGCTCCCATCGCAGCGGTTGATTGAGTATGTCTCGAAGTGTGAGCCGTAGCTCGAGATTACCTAATCGTTTTGTAGCGGATAGATCAATGACATCGCGTGGAAGTTCGTAGGTGTGTGGGTCTTCGAACAGATACGCATTTCGTAACCCAACGAGCACAATGCGCCTGCCGAACACGTTGTATCCAACACTCAGTGTCGCATCCCACTCAGGGATTGACCAGAATGCAGCCACGTTCAGTGTGTATGGAGATTGGCCCCACATCGAACGACGGTCGAGCTGTCCTCCTTGCGTGACTTCGACCTCTGAGAATATCCGTGCATAGTTCATCGAAAAGATGACATTCTCTCCCCAAGGACCGAGAAGATCAAGTCTCTTGCGGAGTTCGATCTCTAAGCCATAATTCTGTGCTGGACCTTCGGCATTGCGGAACGTTCGCGCAATCTCTGATTGCTCTAAGAAGATCGTCTCCTCGATCGCATCCAGGATTCTCTTGTAGAATGCACCTAAAGAGATGACTTCACCGGGGGAAGGGAACCACTCCCACCGCACGTCGTAGTTGGTAATTCGCGAACGAGTCAGAGTTGGGTTCCCCATCACTTGTGATTGGGTCGAGAAATCCCAGAACGCAAATGGTGCAAACTCCCGGAGTGCTGGTCGTGCCAGTGTTTGTGAACCAGCAAGTCGGAGATTCATAACGTCGCTAAGTTTAACGATAACGGAAAGTGCTGGGAGCCAATCCCGCGTGGGGAGATCAACCTGGACCTTTCGGTCACTCAGATCATGGCTTTCTAATTGCTGGCGATTATCTTCGTAACGTAAGCCACCAATCACTCGAATCGGTATTCCTAACCCCGCATCATCGAGCGACCAATCACCCATCAGGTACCCAGCATATAATCGTTCACTAGCCTGGTAAGCATCCGCAAGTCGAGAGTCCTCCGACAGTCCGATGCCTTGCACTCCGAAATTTTCAGGCCGGAAAATGCGCGATGGATCAGCCCACTGCACAGAATCGGGGATGGTGAACACATCGTAGTCAAGCGCAAACTCTGGTCCGGGTACATACGTAAACGACCGTGCAGAAAACGATCGCTGCCGATGCTCCGTTAGAAAACCAGTCTTCAGTTTTAGCGAGGATAGCGGTAACTGTACATTCACTGCTCCGGAGTACGAACCTTCATCGAGCGATGAGAAAAAGCGTCCTGCACGCGCACCATCACCTTGCCCGAGCGGTGTGAAGCTGACGATGTCTGAAGTGAAAGGTTCAACATACCCATCATTCGATGGTGTTTGCCGAGCATAGCGAAAACGGCGGTAGTCCGGCTCCGTGCGGTTTGAGTATGAATATCCGAGCTTCCAATCAATCGCTGCATTCCCCAATTCAGGTAGCGAGTGTTCTGCTGAGAGCACCGTCGAGAGCAATGTTTTCTCGACGTACTGCATGGAGATTTGCTTTACATCAAGGACTTGTATATAATTCTGCCCATTGAGCACGACGACGTCTTCATCGGCAGTGTGATTGAAGATTGTCCGAAGTGAAACAGTATTATAGGAGTTCGTTCGGAGGGCAAGGTTCAGCATGCTGCCCAGCGTCGTCGTCCGAGATGGGTTAAGACCACTATTAACAAACCACAGTGAACGGTCAGCAAGTATTCCATTTCGCTCGATCGTTCCAATGTTCCAACTGTTAGAGTAGTTCAAGCTGGCAACAATTCCGAGATCACTTCCGAAAATGCTTGCAACATTCGAGTAAGCCAATGCAACTGAACTGTTTGGCGTTTGGAGCGTACGTTGCGACCGTTGCCAGTTCTGGTTGTTGAACGAACGGCTGACGGTGGCCCAACGTTCACGCGCCCCGGTCGTATCGTACGGATTCCGAACTGCACTCAGCAGTGCACTCATCTGGCGACGGTCACTGGGTAACCCAGCAGGTAGGTTGGTACGTGTTCCATCGTCGAACCCAAGCCAATCTAATCGGCCACCGGGCGAGCTAACATAGCGGCCTGGTTGGAGAAATGTATTGTCGTTGACTGAGGAACCGAAGCTTATGCGCACGATTGATTGAGAGGGGAATTCGACCGTGTTGAGCTGCACCAATCCACCCGTGAAGTTGCCTGGTAAATCCGGTGTGAAGGTTTTCGTAATCGTTGCACTCTCGAGCATTTCGCTCGGGAGAAGGTCGTAGGTAAACGCTTTTCGATCAGGCTCGGTCGAGGTAAGCACTACACCATTGAGCATTGCATTATTGTATCGATCACTGGCGCCGCGGACGATTAGGAACTTATCGCCAGCAAGTGTTACGCTGGTCACACGGCGCAGAGCTTGGCCTGCATCAGCATCCGGAAGTTTCTTGATTTCTTCGATGCTCACCCCGTCACTGACAGCTGCACTGTTCTTTCGAAGTGCGAGCATTGCTGCTTGTGTTTCCGTTGTCCGTCGCGCCTCGACGACAACGTCTCGACTGACAAGCTGCCGGTCTCGGTCAAGTACGACGGAAATTCGTGTTGTTTTACCAGGCTCGACTATTATCGAACTAATACGCTTACTCTCGTAGCCAACGTACCGTACCACAAGAGTATAGGTCCCAGGAGACAGATTCTTGATGAGGAAATTGCCCTTCGGATCGGTAATTGCCCCACGCTTGGTTCCTTCCAGGAGAACCGTTGCTCCTCGCAGTGCATCACCTGTCGTGGCTTCGCGGACAGTACCGCTTATCGTACCACTCTCTTGCGCAGACGCAAGGTAACTGACGAGAACAACGACACACACACGCAAAACGAACATTGACAAAGAAGGTATGATTGAACT
>Ga0308389_1000159_pt1 | contig 50963 bp, 45 predicted proteins | sample Hotspr2Sample148_FD_202362 | JGI IMG/M metagenome (GOLD analysis project Ga0308389, IMG submission 202362) | Hot spring phototrophic mat microbial communities from Mushroom Spring, Yellowstone National Park, Wyoming, United States - 20040719_148 ... | reverse complement strand
ATCTCGGCGAGCACCTGGTCGGGGTCGGCGGCGATCCCCTTCGCCCGAAGCTCGAGCAGGCGGCGGCGCGCCCGCTCCTCGGCCGAGGCGGTGACGAACAGCTTCACCGCCGCGTCTGGGAAGATCACGGTGCCGATGTCGCGGCCGTCGAGCACGGCTCCCTTTTCGGCAGCAAAACGACGCTGGAACGAAACGAGCGCGTTGCGCACGGCGGGGATCGCCGCCACCGCCGAGGCCGCGGCGTCGGCCACCGGGCCGCGCAGGTCGGGCCGGGCGAGATCCTCCTCCGTCAGCGCGCGCGCTGCCGCCTCCGCCACCATGGCATCGCGCGGATCGGCGCCCTGGTCGAGCACGCGCCGGCCGACGGCACGGTAGAGCAGGCCGGTGTCGAGATGGCGCAGGTCGAAGGCGGCGGCAAGCCGACGCGCGAGCGTTCCCTTCCCCGCCGCCGCCGGCCCGTCGATCGCGATGACGAGAGGCGCGGTCATGCCGGGCCGATCGCGGCGCCGAGGCCGCGCATCAGCTCGGCGAAGCCCGGGAAGGAGGTGTCGATGAACCGGCCGTCGTCCACCCGGACGGGCTCCTCCGTCACCTGGCCGAGCACAAGGAAGCTCATCGCGATCCGATGGTCCATCTGCGTGGCGATGGTCGCCCCGCCCTTGGGCGGCGCGCCGGTGCCGTGCACGACGAGATCATCACCCTCGATCGAGACGCGGGCGCCGCAGGCGGCAAGGCCCGAGGCGATCGCGGCGAGACGGTCGCTCTCCTTCACGCGGAGCTCGGCAAGCCCGCGCATCCTGGTCGTTCCGGAGGCGCATGATGCGGCGACAGCAAGGATCGGGAACTCATCGATCATCGAGGCGGCGCGGGAGGGAGGGACGTCAACGCCCGAGAGCGGGGAGGAGGAGACGGTAAGGTCCGCCACCGTCTCGCCGGCCTCGTCGCGCCGGTTCCTGATCTCGATGTCGGCCCCCATCTCGGCGAGCGTGTCGTAGAGCCCGGCGCGCAGCGGGTTTAGGCCCACACCCTCGAGCGTGACCGATGAGCCGGGCACGAGCAGGGCGGCGACGGCCGGGAAGGCGGCAGAGGAGGGATCAGCCGGAACCGAAACGGGCCGGCCGGTGAGTTCGGGCTGGCCGGTGAGCAGGATCTCGCGCCCGCCCTCGCCGGTGGTGTTCACCACCACGGTGGCGCCGAAGCCGCGCAGCATCCGTTCGGTATGGTCGCGAGTCGGTGTGGGCTCGACAACGCGGGAGACGCCGGGGGCGCAGAGGCCGGCCAGCAGCACGGCCGACTTCACCTGCGCCGAGGCCACCGGCACGGTGTAGTCGGCCGGAAGCGGGGTGGCGGCACCGCGGATCGCGAGCGGCAGGCGCCCCCCCTCGCGCGACCAGAACGCGGCGCCGAGCGCTGAGAGCGGGTCGATCACCCGCTTCATCGGGCGGCGGCGCAGGGAGGCGTCGCCCGTCAGCACCGCGAACAGAGGGTGGCCGGCGAGGATGCCGGCGAGCAGGCGCGCGGCCGTGCCGCTGTTGCCCATGTCGAGCACGTCCGCGGGCTCGACGAGGCCGCCGATGCCGCGGCCGTGCACGGTGTAGGTGCCATCCTCCTCCCGCGTCACGGTCGCGCCAAGGGCGCGCATCGCCGCTGCCGTGCGGAGCACGTCCTCGCCCTCGAGCAGGCCCTCGATCCGGGTTTCGCCGACCGCGAGCGCGCCGAGCATCAGCGCGCGGTGGCTGATCGACTTGTCGCCGGGCACGCGCACCGATCCCGAGAGGGGGCCCGAGGGCTGGCGCGCGATCATGGGCAGGCTGGCGTGCTGGTGCATGGCGCGCATTAAGCACAGCTCGCCCCCTCTGGGCAGGGGGAGCGGGAGGCCGGGCCGGGCGGATCGGCATTTGACACGCTCCGGCCCATGTGGCATCGCGCCGGGCCGGTCAGGGCGCGGGCAGGTCCACTGCCCCCGAGGAGTGTCGCGATGGCCAAGCCGGAGCTCGGTCTCAAGCGCGTCTGCGTCGCATGCAACGCCAAGTTCTATGATCTGATGCGGTCGCCCGCTGTCTGCCCCAAGTGCGGCACCGAGCAGCCGGCGGAACTGCCGCGCGCCCGCCGGGCGGCAGCAGTGCCGGCGGATGCGCGCGCCAAGCGTCCGGCGGCGGCGCCGGTGCCGGAGGATGTCGAACTCGAGGTGGTGGCCGACGAGGCGGAGGACGATGCCGTGCTCGAGGATGCCGACGAGCTCGAGGACAGCCCGGACGAGCTCGCCGCCGACATCGAGGTCGAGCCGAACGAGAACGACGAGGACCGCTGAGCGGCCGCTCGGCGCGTGGGTGCGCGAGGCTTCGCGTCGGCGAACCGCGATCCCCTGCAGGCGCTGAGCCGGTCCGCCCTTCCGGCCTCCTCCGGGCTTCGGCCATGAGCGTGTGAGCCTGCAAGGCCGCCGACGGAAGGCCCCGCGCGGGCGGTGGGGACGGACGCTCCGGTCCGACCGGTGCAGCCGCCCCGGCAGGCGTCCCCCGACCGACACCCTGCGCAGGAACGGGCTCGGGGCACGCTCGGCCGGCTCAGCGCTCCTCCCTCGCGCGGAGCGCAGCGAGCGGCAGCGACGCGACCGCCACCGTCACCCACCACCAGTGCTGCCACACGCCGTAGCTCAGGAGCGACACGACGGACGTGGCCGCAGCCACCGCGACGGCGGCGGCGAACGGCGCGCGCCCGGGCACGGCGGCCGCGGCACGGCCAGCAAGACATGCGAACAGGGCGAACAGCCCAAGCCCGACCCACCCGAGTTCGAGCCGAACCTGAAGCGGCATCGAATGCGCGTGCAGCGGGATGCGCTCGATCGAGCCGTCAGGCGCCCGATCGAAGATGGCGCGGATCGTCCCGGTGACGCGGAAGCGGTCGAGCCGTTCCGCCTCGACACGGTCGCGGCCGCCGGGGAGGGAGCGGGCGGAGTCCATGCCGAAGCCGAGGAGGGGACGTTCGGCGGCGCGCTCTGAGACATAATCCCAGATCAGCGTCCGGTGCACGGCGGAGAACGGAAGCAGTCCCGCGCGCGTGGCTGCGCCTGCCACCTGTTCGAGGAGCGGCGGGCCGGCGAGCACGATGGCCGCGAGCGCAACGGGCAGGGCGCGGCGTGCGAGCAGGGGGAACGCGAGCGCAACGATCGCCGCCACGGCAGCGGCGGCGAGTGCAAGGCGCGCCGCCTCGCTCGTGCTCAGGGCAACACTCGCGCCGAGCGCCACGGCCGCCGCGAGGGCGCCGTAAGCGCCCGCTCGCAGCGCTGCCGCAAGCACGGCAGGGCCCGCAAACACCGCGAGCAGGGTCGCCGCCGGCTTCGCGGCATTCGGCCCTCTGGGCGGGTCTGGGAAGAGGCGGAGCGCGTTGTTGAGAGGCGCGGCGGCGAGCGTCTCGACCGCGATGAGGGCCGCGCAGAGCAGCGACGCGACCAGGATGGCGTGAAGGACCAGGCGTTCGCCGGCCCCATCGAGCCGCGACGCCACGGCCACCAGCGCCGCGAGGATCACGACCAGGCCGGCGAGCCTCAGGCCGGCTGCGAGCGCAGCCTCCGGCGCCATGGCCCAAGTCCCGGACAGAACACCCCAGAGCGCGAGCGCGAGCGCGGCGAGCACGGGCGGGGAAGCCAGGGCGGCGACAAGGGCCCGCAGCCTTGGGCGAAGCGCGGCGAGCACCGCCACCGTGCCGAGTGCGGCGAGGGGCACGAGGCCGCGGTTCTGGATCAGCGCGACCGGCGGTGCGAGCAGGATGAGGGCAGCGATCAGGCGCGAAGGCAGGGTCACGTCACGCTGCTTATCCCGCTGCGCGGCCGGGCACCAGCGCCCGCGATCCGCGTCGGAGGCTGTGAGGCTTGATTTTCGCCCGCTATCATGCCGTGCTTGGGGGAGTGCGGGCAGGGCAGATACGGGTATTCCCTTGAACGATGATGGCGAGGTTGGCGCCCCGATCGAGGCGCCGGTGAAGTTCTTCAATCGCGCGAAGGGCTTCGGGTTCGTGACGTTGGCGGACGGCAAGGACGTCTTTTTTCACGTCAGTTCGCTCACCGCGATCGGGAAGACCGCGGTCGACCAGGGCGATGTGCTGGTGTGCGAGATCGGCGACGTTCCGCGCGGGCGCCAGGTGACTCGGATCATCGAGGTGAAGCACGGCGCCGCCCCCGTGCCGGAAGGCGGCGACCGGCCGCCGCGGCGCGACAGCGGCGACCGCCCGCCACGGCGCGAGTTCGCAGGCGGCTTCGGGGAGAGGCCCCCGAGGCGCGACTTTGGCGACCGGCCGCCGCGGCGCGAGTTCGCAGGCGGCTACGGCGAGAGGCCCCCGAGGCGCGACTTCGGCGACCGGCCCCCGCGGCGGGACTTCTCCTCCGGCCCCGGGGACCGGCCGCAGCGGCGCGAGTTCGGCGGCGGGCCGCGCACGCCGGACGGGCCGACCGAGCTCGTCACCGGCACCATCAAGTTCTTCGACATGCGCAAGGGGTTCGGCTTCATCACGCCGGAGACGGGAGCGGGCGATGTGTTCGTGCCGATGCGCGCGCTCGGGGCGCTGACGCCCGAGAGCCTCACCCCTGGCCGACGCGTGAAGGCCACCGTCGTAACCGGGCCGAAGGGCCGCCAGGCGCTCTCGGTGGAGATGCTCTGATGCGCGCCGGACGGTTCCGCTCCGTGCCGCCCCAGATTCGGTTCCTGGCAGGCCATGCAGCGATCGGCGTCTGTGTCGGCTGGCTCTTCGTCGCCGCCATCCTCGCGCTCGACATCGCTGGGCTGAGGGGCCTGATGCTGCGCGGGGCGGACGGGGCGGTCGCGCTCGCGCTTCTGACCCTCGGCGTCTCGGTGACCTTCGGCAGCGCCGCGATGGGAGCGGCCGTGATGGGCCTCGGCGCCACACCGTCGAGGCCACGGCGAGGACGCGCGCAGGCGACGCAGACACCGGTGCTGGCAGCGGTGGTCGGCCCCGCCGCGGCGGCGCGGCGCCGCCTCTGAGCCCACTCACGCCACCATCCGAACCTCGCCCGCGGCGACATCGAGCCGCCTTGCCGCCACCCGCGCGGCGATGTCGGCATCATGCGTCACGAGCAGAAGCGCAAGGCCCCGTTCGGCCGCGGTGTCGGCAAGCAGTGCGATCGTCTCCTGTTGGGTGATCGGGTCGAGCCGGCTGGTCGGCTCGTCGGCGAACAGGAAGACCGGGTCGAGCAGGAGAGCACGGGCGAGAGCGAAACGTTGCAGCTCCCCGCCCGAGATCGCCTCGGCACTGCGCCCGAGCAGGCCGGGCGAAAGCCGAAGCCGCGCGAGCAACGCCTCGATCGGCGCCCGGGCGATGCCGTGGCGACGGGCGAGATCCTCGATCAGACGCCCGAGCGGAACCCCGCGCGCGAAGGCGGCGGGCGGGTCCTGCCAGAGTTTCTGGAAGCGCACACGCGCCACACCTGGGGCGCGGCTCAGCGTTCCGGCATCGGCATGGACAAGCCCAAGAAGAACATTGCCGAGCGTCGTCTTGCCCGATCCGGAAGGGCCCGTGACCGCCACCGTCTCGCCCGCATGCACAGCAAGGCTGAGATTCGCAAACAGCGTGCGCGGGCCGTAGCGCTTGGCGAGGCGGCGACCCGCGAGCACGACGGGACCGGGCGGCGGGTGGCGGCGCTTGGGCCAGGCGGCCGGCTCAGCGGCGACGAGGCGTCGCGCATAGTCGTGGCGCGGGGCGGCGAGCACCGCCTCGGCAGGGCCATGCTCGACGATCCGCCCCTCGAGCATGATGGCAACCTCCCCGCCAAGGCGTCGCGCGACCGAAACGTCGTGGGTGATCGTGAGAAGCATGCGCCGGGAGGCTGCGACGGCGCCGAGCAGCAGCGCGACGCCGTCGCGCAGCGCAGCGTCGAGCCCCTTGGTCGGCTCGTCGGCAATCAACAGGGCGGCCTCCGACGCCGCGGTGGCGGCGAAGGCAAGGCGCTGCGCCATCCCGCCCGAGAGCTGGAACGGGAAGGCGCGCTCTGCCCCCTCGAGCCCGACCGCGCGCAGAGCCGCGCGGGTGCGCTCAGCCGCTTCCCTCTGGCCGAGCCCGCGCACGAGCGCGAACACCTCCTTGACTTGCCGCGCGGCGCGCATCGTCGGGTCAAGCGCAAGCCACGGCTCCTGCGGCAGAAGCGCGATACGCCTGCCCCAGAAAGCGCGCCTCTCCCGCCCGGCCAGCCCGATCAGCTCGCGCCCCTCGAACCGGATGCTTCCCGTGGCGCGGAGGTCGGGAGCGAGCGTTCCCATCACCGCCTGCGCGACCAGTGTCTTGCCCGAGCCCGTTTCGCCGAGCAGGGTGAGCGGCACGCCCGGCCGGAGCGAGAAGGAAACGCCATCCACCGGCCGTGCACCGTCACGCGCGATCACGGCGAGATCGGTCACGACGAGGCCGCTCATCGCCTCGCCCCGGCAAGCAGCTGCAGGCCGAGCACGGTGAGGAACAGAAGCGCCGAAGGCCAGGCGAGCGCCCAAGGCGCGTCGTGGTAGTGGGGAAGGAGCTCGGTCATCATCAGCCCCCACTCCGCCATCGGCGGCCTCAGCCCGATGCCGATGAAGCCGAGGGCGCCGATCGCCATCACCGCGCCCGCGACGCCGAAGGCGGCGAGCGCGGCGAGCGGCGGAGCCAGACGCGGCCAGAGATGGCGTCTCAGGATATAGGCCGGCCCGAAGCCGAGCAGGCGAGAGGCCTCGACCTCGGGCGAGGCGAGCAGCACGGCCGCGGTGGCGCGGGTCAGCCGGAAATACTGGACCCACAGCGCCGCCGAAAGGCCGAGCCAGAGCGGCCACACCTTCCCCGGGGCGAGGCCGGCAACAAGCAGCACGAGCAGCAATCCCGGCAGCGCCATGGTCGCATCGGCGAGCGATGCCAGCGCCCGATCGACCAGGCCGCCGGAAGCGGCGGCTGCGAGGCCGAGCAGAACTCCAGGCACGGCGGCGGACAGCACGGAGAGGATGGCAAGGCCGAGAGAAAGGCGCGTCCCATGGGCAAGCCGCGCCGCAAGGTCGCGCCCGAGATGGTCGGTGCCGAGCGGGTGCTGCGGCGAGGGAGGATGCAGGATGGCAGAGAGGTCCTGCGCCGCCGGGTCGGCGGCGATGACGACCGGGCCCGCGAGGCCGAACAGAGCCACCGCGCCGAGGAGCACGAGCCCGAGCGCGCGGCTCATCGCCGCCCCGCGCGCGGGTCGAGAGCAAGGCAGGCGAGATCGACGGCGGCGTTGAGAAGCACGAAAATCAGCCCGAGCACGAGCGCGGTTCCCTGAACCATCGGCACGTCACGCGCGATCACCGCGTGCACAAGCGCGTGTCCGATCCCGGGCCAGGCGAACAGGCTCTCGACCACCACCACGCCCTCCACCAGCGAGACAAGCTGCACGCCGAGAAAGGCGACGATGGGCACGGCGGCGTTGCGCAGCCCGTGCCGCCACAGCACCGCCCGTCGCGTCAGCCCCTTCGTCTCGGCGAAGGCGAAGAACGGTGCGGCGCGCACCTCGGCCATCGCCTCGCGCGCCACCCGGCTCGAAACAGCGGCAAGGCCGAGCGCGAGCGTCACGGCCGGCAGAACGATGTTCTCCACCTCGCCGTGGCCGGCGGCGGGAAGCGCGCCGAGCTCGACCGAGACGAGGATGATCAGCGCAACGCCAAGCACGAACGAGGGCACGGCGCGGAGGGCCGAGGCGACCGCAAGTCCCGCCCGGTCGAGCACCCCGCCCGGGCGAAGGCCCATCAGCACACCGAGCGCTGGGCCGATCGGGATCGAGAGAGCGAGCGCGGCGAAGGAGAGGGTGAGGGTGGCGCCGAGCTGGCGCGCGATCTCGGCGGCGACACGCTCGCCGGTCACGAGAGAGACGCCGAGCTCGAGCCGCCCAAGACGCCAGAGCCACTCGGCGAACTGGACCAGGACCGGCCGGTCGAGCCCGAGCTCGGCACGCACCGCCTCGGCCGCCTGGACCGAGACGAGATCGTAGCCGTAGCGGCCCGCGGCGATGCGCAGCGCGATGTCCCCCGGCAGCAGGTGGACGAGCAGGAACGACAGAGCCCCGACCGTGACAGCGACGAGCACCGCCTGCCCCCCGCGCCGGGCGGCGGCGGCGGCGACGCGCCGCACCGCTACTCGGCCCAGCGCATCGCCGCGATTCGGTAGCTCAGCTCGAGCGGATCAAGCGTGACGCCGGCAAGTCGTTTCGAGGCAGCAAGCGTGTGCTGGTACCAGGCGATCGGCAGGATGGGCAGTTCGGCCTGCAGGATGGCGGCGATCTCGCCGCGCAGCCGGGCGCGTTCGGCCGCGTCGGTGGTGGCGGAGAGGGCGGCAAGCGCACGCGCCATCGCCTCGCTCGACCAGCCCATGGCTCCCCAGTCCCCCCCACCGGGGCTGAAATCCTGCAGCATCGTCCCGATCGGGTCGGGCACGAGGGAGAAGTTGCGCGCCAAGAGCCCTACCTCAAGCGTGCCGTCGCGATGTCCGGCCGGGATCTCGCTCGCATTGCCGATCGAGACCTCGAGCGCGACGCCAATGCGGCGCCACTGGTCTTGCAGCGCGGCGGCGATCACCGGAAGCTCGGGCCGGTCGGGGAAGGTTCGGAGTGTGAGGCGGAACGCGCGGCCCTCGCGCACGAGGATCCCGTCCGGGCCCTTGCGCCAGCCGAGCTCGGCAAGAAGCGCCTCGGCATGCTCGGGTGCGTGCGCGAGCGGGGCGAGGCCGGGCACGTGCCACTCGGCAAGGGTAGGGGGGAAGAGCTGGGTCGCCGCCATCTCCGGGGCGCGCAGGATGGCGCGGGCGATCCCCTGCCGGTCGATCGCGGCGGAGAGGGCGGCGCGGGCGCGCGGGTCGGCGAGACGGGGATCGGCGGCGTTGAGCTTGAGCGTGATGGTGCGCGGGATGGGGCGTGCGATCACGGTGATCCGCGGGTTGCGCTTCAGCCGCTCGAGGCTTGCGGGATCGAGCGTGTAGACGAGATCAGCTTGGCCGCTTTCGGCGAGCGCTGCGCGCGTCTCGCCTCGGCCCGCGGCGAGCAGGCTCGCGCGGCCGATCGCGGGCGGTGGCCCCTCCCAGGTCTCGGCGCGTGCCACCTCGAGACGCTGCGGCGGCTCGACCGTGACCACCCGGTAGGGGCCGGACCCGATCACGGCGCGCACCCGCCCCTCGGCGTCGTAGGCGGAGGGGGCGAGCACCTGCGTCGAGAAGTGCGCGAGGAAGGCCGCAAGCGCGACGAAGGGCCGGGTGAGGCGTATCTCAACCGTGCCGGGAAGAGCGGCGAAGCTGGCGATCGGCGCATTGCCGAGCACGCCAGGAGCCGCACGCGCCCGCTCGAGCGCCGCGACCACGGCCTCGGCCGTCACCGCCGTGCCATCGTGGAAGCGGGCGCCCTCGCGCAGGCGGAAGCGCCAGACGAGACCGTCGTCGGAGACGGTCCATGAGGCCGCGAGCGCAGGGGTCGCGAGCCCGCCGTCGTCGGCTCCCGTGAGCGTCTCGGCCACTTCCATGCGGGTGAAGACGTAGCCCGCGCGGGAGGGCTCGAGGCTCGTGATCTCCCAGGGCGAGACGACGCGGAGGGTGCGCTCCTCCGCTATGGCGGCGGGGAGAGCGGCGAGGGCGAGGAGAAGGGTGACGAGGAGGCGGAGCATCGCGTGTTTCGGGGCGGTGTGGTGGGAGCGCAAGACTTGTAACTGTATAGCGTTCTTGGTGTGGGTCGTCGAGGTGCCCCCCACGCCCAGGCCACAGCGCACGCAAGGCGCCCCGGCGCGGCAGGACCCGAGCGCAGCCGCCTCTCGGCCGCCGTGGCGAAGGGGGCGCTATCCCCTGCGCGACGCGCGCTCAGGGAGCCGCTTCGGGGCGGGACCGCCCGGATCGGCCTGCGGCACGCGCCGAGGCCGGCGGAGGTGGACCGCGCCCGCGGCTACTGAGGCCCGAGCGCGGCGGCAAGCACGCGGGCGGGGCTCAGCGCCTCGCGGGGTGCAAGCTCGCCGATCTGGTGTCGGCAGGAGGTTCCGTTCGCCACCACGATCGCGTCGGACGCGGCCCGCCGCACGGCCGGAAGCAAGGAGAGCTCCGCCATCTTGCGCGCCACCGGGGCGGTCTCGACCTGCAGGCCGAAGCTTCCCGCCATGCCGCAGCAGGAGCTTTCGACCATCGAGACGGAGAGCCCCGGCACGAGGCGAAGCGCGGCGACGATGTCCTGCGCCACCCCATGCGCCTTCGCGTGGCAGTGCCCGTGGACGAGCGCCTCGGCCTCGCGCGGGCGGAACACCGCGCGGAACCGCTCGCCCCGGCGGGCGACGAAGCTCTCGAACAACATGGCAGCCTCGGCGACCTCGCGCGCCGCCGCGCCAAGCCCAAGCGCGAGCCATTCGTCCTTCAGTGTCAGAAGGCAGGAGGGCTCGAGCCCGATCACGGGCAGGCCGGCGCGCACCGCCGGCAGAAGGGCCTCAAGGCTGCGGCGCGCCTCCTCGCGCGCGCGGTCAACGAGGCCCGCGGCGAGGAAGGTCCGGCCGCAGCAGAGCGGCCGGCCGCCGGCGCTCGCAGCGACGGGGGCGAAACCCGCGGCGCGCAGCACGGCGACCGCGCCGCGCAGGTTTGTGGGTTCGAACCAGCGGTTGAAGGTGTCGGCGAACAGGACGACGCGCTCACCGGCACCGCCAGCGGCTTCCGCGTCGCGGAACGGCTCGGTGGACCATTCCGGGAGCGAACGCTCCGCAGCGAACCCCGTGGCGCGCTCTATCGCCCGCGCAAGCCAGGGCGTGCGGTTGCGCCAGGCGATCGCAGCGCGGGCGTGGCGGGCGAGAGGCGCGTAGCGAGGGAGGAAGGCGATCAGCCGCTCCCGCAACGAAAGCCCGCGGGCGGCCACACGGGCGGCCTGCACCTCGATCTTCATCCGCGCCATGTCGACGCCGGTGGGGCACTCGCGCTTGCAGGCCTTGCAGCCGACACAGAGCGCCATCGTCTCGGCCATCGCCTCGGAGGTGAAGGCGTCCGGGCCCAGCTGGCCCGAGAGCGCGAGTCTCAGCGTGTTTGCGCGGCCGCGGGTGCTGTCGCGCTCCTCGCGCGTCGCACGGTAGGAGGGGCACATCACCCCGCCCGCGAGCGCGCGGCAGGCGCCATTGTTGTTGCACATCTCGACCGCGCCCTGGAACTGGAGCGCGGGCGTGGGGCGCGCCTCTGTTGCGAACTCGGACCAGTCGAGCCGGGGCACCACAGTGCTTGCGGCGTAGCGGTCGTGATAGCGCAGGAGCGATCGGTCATCCATCCGCGGCGGGCGGACGATCCGGCCCGGGTTGAACAGGCCCGCGGGGTCGAAGCGGTCCTTCACCGCCTCGAAGGTGGAAACGATCCGGTCCCCGAACATCATGCGGTGGAACTCGGACCGCACGATTCCGTCACCGTGCTCGCCGGAGTGGCTTCCCTTGTAGGCGCGGACCATCGCGAAGGCTTCTTCGGCGATCGCCCGCATCGCGCGGAGATCCTTCTCGAGCTTGAGGTTCAGCACAGGCCGCACATGCAGGCAGCCCGACCCCGCATGCGCATACCAGGTGCCCCTGGTGCCGTGCTTCTCGAACAGCTCGGTCAGACGCGCGGTGTAGTCGGCAAGGTGCTCGAGCGGCACGGCAGCGTCCTCGACGAAGGAGACGGGTTTGCGCTCCTCCTTCATGCTCATCATGATGTTGAGGCCGGCGGTGCGGAGCTCGGTGATGGCGGCCTGGAGCTTCGCATCGGTGACCTCCACCACGCCGCCGAAGCGTGTGCCCGTCCCCTCCCAGGAGAAGCCGAGGTCGCGCATCAGGTCGGCGAGTGCGGCCACGCGACGGGCGTTCTCGGCATCGTCCTCTTCCGCGAACTCGACGAGCAGGAGCGCCTCCGGCGCACCGCGGAGAAAGGCCTCGAGGGTGGGGCGGAACAGCGGGATCGAGGCGGCAAGCTCGAGCATCGTGGAATCGACGAGCTCGACCGCGGTCGGCCCAAGGCGGACGATGTGCTGCGCTGAGGCCATCGCCCCGTGGAAACTGCCGAAGTGGCAGGCGCCGAGGCGGCGACGCGCGGGCGGCAGCGGCGACAGCGCAAGCTCGATCGCGGTGAAGAAGGCGAGCGTGCCTTCCGACCCCACAAGCAGGTGGCCGAGATTCTGCGGCCGATTCGCGGGCAGAAGCGCATCGAGGTTGTAGCCGCCGACGCGACGCTGCACTTGGGGGAAGCGGGCAAGGATCTCCTCGGCCTCGCGGGCGCCGAGGGCGAGCAGGTCGGAGACGAGGCCGGGCGGAACCGGCCGGTCGGTCCCGGCATCGACCGGGCCGAAGCGCGCCACCGTGCCGTCGGCGAGGATGGCCTCGAGGCCCACCGTGTTGTCGCGCATGGTGCCGTAGCGCAACGAGCGGCTGCCGCAGGAGTTGTTGCCGGCCATGCCGCCGAGCGTGGCGCGGCTCGCGGTCGAGACATCGACCGGGAACCAGAGCCCATGGGGCTTGAGCGCGCGGTTCAGTTCGTCGAGCACAAGGCCCGGCTCGACCACGGCGCGCCGCGCGTCCGGGTCGAGCGAGAGGATTCGTGTCATGTGGCGCGAGCAGTCGAGAACGAGCGCCTCGTTCACCGTCTGGCCGCACTGCGAGGTGCCGCCGCCGCGGGCGAGCACCGGGACGCCCTCCTCGCGGGCGATCCGGAGCGCTTCGGCGACGTCCTCGGGCCCTGCGGGCGTGACGACGCCGATCGGCATCACCTGGTAGTGCGAGGCGTCGGTGGCGTAGCGGCCGCGTGTGGCGGCGTCGAACCGCACCTCCCCCTTCAGCGCCGCCCTGAGCCGCCGCTCGAGCCCCGGCCGGACTGTCACTCCCATCGCGCGCCTCTCCGTTGCCGCCCTGCTCAGCATATTGTATACGACTGCTCGAGGCAACACGGCGCACGGAGGGCGGCGATGGCACCGGACGGAACGCAGAGGGCTTGGCACGAGGCGGGAAGCAATGCGCCGGGGCGTATCGCAGGCCGGCATTTCCTGCAGATCCCGGGGCCGACCAACGTTCCCGACCGGATCCTCCGCGCCATGGACGCGCCCACCATGGACCATCGCAGCCCCGCCTTCGCCCGGCTCGGCCGCGCCTGCATCGAGGGGATGAAGACCATCTTCCGCACCGAGGGGCACGTGTTCATCTACCCGGCTTCCGGAACGGGCGCGTGGGAGGCGGCGCTCGTCAACACACTCTCGCCGGAGGACGAGGTGCTGATGGTCGAGACCGGGCATTTCGCCCTTCTGTGGAAGCGGCTCGCCGAGCGTCTCGGGCTCAAGCCCCGCTTCATCGCCACCGACTGGCGCGTCGGCGCCGATGCCGCAGCGGCCGAGATCGAAGCGATCCTCGCCGAGGACCGCGCGCATGACATCAAGGCCGTGTGCGTCGTCCACAACGAGACCTCGACGGGCTGCACCACCGACATTCCCGCGATCCGGCGCGCGATCGACGCCGCGCACCACCCGGCCCTCTTCATGGTCGACACGATCTCCTCGCTCGCCTCGATCGACTACCGGCACGACGAATGGGGCGTGGACGTCACGGTGGGCGGCTCGCAGAAGGGGCTGATGCTTCCGCCCGGCCTCTCCTTCAATGCCGTGTCGGAGAAGGCGATGGCGGCGACCGCGAAGGCACGTCTGCCGCGCAGCTTCTGGTCGTGGGAGGAACATTCCGGGCCGAACGCGACCGGCTACTTCCCCTACACGCCTGCGACCAACCTTCTCTACGGCCTCGAGGCGGCGATCGCGATGCTGCACGAGGAGGGCCTCGCCAACGTCTTCGCCCGGCATGACCGGCACGCCGAGGCAACGCGCCGTGCCGTGCGCGCCTGGGGCCTCGAGGTGCTCTGCCGCGAGCCGAGGAACTACTCCTCCTCGCTCACCGCCGTGCTGATGCCCGAGGGGCACTCGGCCGACGGATTGCGCGCGCGGATCCGTGACGCCTTCGACATGAGCCTCGGCAACGGCCTCTCCCGTCTCGCCGATCGGGTGTTCCGAATCGGCCATCTCGGCGACTTCAACGACCTGATGCTGATCGGCACGCTTGGGGGGATCGAGATGGGGCTCGAGCTCGCCAAGGTGCCGCACCAGAAGGGCGGCGTGGCGGCGGCGATGAGCTACCTCGCGGCGACCGCGCCGTCCTGAGCCGACCGGCATGAGCGGGGCGGAGCGCGTCGAGCGCCGCACCCTCGCCGAGGCGGCGGCCGAGCGGCTCCGGAGCCTGATCGGCGACGGCACGCTCGCTCCGGGCGCGCGGCTGACCGAAGCCGAGCTCTCCGCACGGCTCGGCATCTCCCGGATTCCGCTGCGCGAGGCGCTGCGCGCGCTTGCCGCCGAAGGCCTCGTCGCGATCGAGCCGCACAAGGGGGCGGTGGTGACGCCCGTGACCCCGGAGGAGGTGGACGAGGTGTTCCCCGTGCTCGCCGCTCTCGAGGGCTGCGCCGGAGAGCTCGCCGCCGAGCGCATGGGCGAGGCGGAGCGGGCAGAGCTCGAGGCGCTGCACCGGGCGATGCTCGCCGCCCACCGCGCCGGCAACCGCGCCGCGTTCCTCGCCCACAACGAGGCGATCCACGAGCGGATCGTCGGCGCTGCCGGCAACCCCACGCTTGCGTCCCTGCACCGCGCGCTGTCGCTCCGGCTCAAGCGGATACGCTTCGTGGCGCAGGTCGAGGAGCAGAGCTGGGAGCGCAGCGTCGCCGAGCATGCGGCGATGATGGAGGCGCTCGCCCGGCGCGACGGGGCGGCGCTCGGGGCGGCGTTGCGCGAGCATCTTGCCTCGAAGCGCGCGGCGGTTCGGGAGGCAGTGGCGCGGGCGGGCCGCTAGGGAAGCGTTCTGCCGGCGAGACATCGGCCGCGCCTCCTGCGATGCACACGCTTGCCGTCTCGCTCCTGCAATGGTTGCGTGCATCATGCGCCGAACGCAGGCGATGGCATCGCTTCGCTCGGCACGTCGGCCGGTGCGAGCCCGGTCGCCGGTCCGCCCGCTAGCTCAGCGTCTCGATGAGGCCGAGCAGAAGCGCCGCGCGGGGGGCGAGGTCGCGCCAGAGGATGTGCTCGTGGTCGGCATGCGCGCCTCCGCCCGGGCAGCCGAGACCGTCGAGCGTGGGGATGCCGAGCGCGGCGGTGAAATTGCCGTCGGAGCCGCCGCCGCGATGCTCGCGCGGCAGCTCGAAGCCGAGCTCGGCCGCGATCGCGCGGGCCCGCTCGTAGAGGGCACGGATGGCCTCGGTCTCGGCGAAGGGAGGGCGGTTCATGCCGCCCTGCACCGTCACGGTGCAGCCCTCCGTCACGGCGCGGAGGCCGAGGATCGCGCGCTCCATGCGCTCCCCGTCCTCGAGGCTCGCCACGCGCAGGTCGATCTCGCAGAAGGCGCGATCGGCGATCACGTTCGGGCGCGTGCCGCCGCGGATCGGCGCGACATTGGTCGTGATCCCGCGCGCGGGGTCGACCATGCGGTGGATCGCGAGAATCTGGTGCGCGAGCTCCACGACTGCCGACCGCCCCTCTTCGAAGGCCCCCCCGGAATGCGCCGCCCGGCCCCGCACCTCAAGCTCGAACCGGCCAACCCCCTTGCGCGCCGTCACCACCGCTCCGCCCTTCCCCGCCGGCTCGGGGATCAGAACGTACGCCGAGCGTCTCGCCTCGTCCTCGATCAGCGCGCGCGAGGTCGGGCTGCCGACCTCCTCGTCGGGGGTCAGAAGCAGCGTCACGGGCAGCGGGGTCGCCACCTTCTGCCCGAGAAGCGAGGTCACGGCATGGAGCGCGAGAAAGGAGCCGGCCTTCATGTCGTAGATGCCGGGGCCGAAGGCGCGCTCGCCCTCGATCCGGAACGGCATCGTCGCGATCGTTCCGATCGGCCAGACCGTGTCGAGATGGCCGGCGATCAGGATCCCCCCTCCTTCGGCGGGGCCGATCCGGGCGCGAAGCAGGTCGCCAAAGCCGTCGCGGCCGGGAATCCGCGTCACCGCGGCGCCTGCCGCGCGCAAGGCGCGCTCCGCCTTGTCCATGAGGCGATTGACCGCGGCGGCATCGTCGGTCGGGCTCTCGGTCTCGACCCAGTCGCGCAAGCCCTCGAGGATCCGCTCCGAGGCCCCTGGGTCGGTGCGAAGGGCGAGGGTCATCCTGGAAACGCCCGGTTCATCGGTGCCTGCGACACTCCGGCATGCGGGAGGGCGGATGGTGCGTGCGGCGTCGGCGCTTGTCCACGCCGCATGACATCGGCTAGGGTCCTGCATGCTGCGATGCAGCAGCGCCCGCAGGGGCGCTTGGTGAAGGGCGCAGTCACAATGAACGCTGTGGTCGGCAACGGCTTGATGTATTTCGAGGATCTTGCCGAAGGCATGAGCGCCTCGTTCTCCCGCACCGTGACGGAGAGCGACATCGTGCTGTTCGCCGGCGTGTCGGGCGACATGAACCCGGTGCATCTCGATGCCGAATACGCCGAGAAGACGATGTTCAAGGGCCGGATCGCCCACGGCATGCTGTCGGCCGCCTTCATCTCCACGGTGCTCGGCACCAAGCTGCCTGGGCCCGGATCGGTCTATCTCGCCCAATCGCTCACCTTCCGCGCCCCGGTGCGGATCGGCGACACCGTCACCGCCACCTGCACCGTCCTCTCGCTCGATGCCGAGAAGAAGCGGGCGACGCTGCGGACGACCTGCACCGTCGCGGGAAGGACGGTGGTCGACGGCGAGGCGCTCGTGATGGTGCCTTCGCGCGACGCGATCGGAACCGCCGAGGCGAAGCCGGCGGCCGCCTGAACCGCGTTGACCCCCGCCGGCGGCGGCCCTAACCGTCGCCCGTGATGCATGTCGTCTCCGACCTTGGCGAGATCCCGCCGCCCTGGCGCGGCGCCGCTGTCGCGCTCGGCAATTTCGACGGCGTGCATCGCGGCCATGCGGTGGTGATCGCCGCCACAGCCGAGGCCGCGCGTCGCCTCGGCGCCCCGCTCGCGGCGCTGACCTTCGAGCCGCACCCGCGCGAGCTGTTCCGCCCGGACGACCCACCCTTCCGCCTCACCCTGGCCGAGGCGAAGCGGGATGCGCTCGCCGCCCTCGGCGTCGAGGTGCTCGTCTCGGTGCCGTTCGACCACGCCTTCAGCCGAATCCCCGCGGAGGCGTTCGTGCGCGACATCCTCGTGCAGCGCCTCGGGGCTCGGCACGTGGCCTGCGGGCCGAACTTCCATTTCGGCCACCGCCGCGGCGGCACGCCGGCCCTGCTTGAGGCGCTCGGGGCGGAGCTCGGCTTCGGTGTCACGGTGGTCGAGAAGGCCGTCGGCGAAGGCGGGCTGCCGCTCTCCTCGACCGCCGTGCGCGAGGCGCTCGCTGCAGGCGACGTGCCGCGCGCCAACGCGATCCTCGGCCGCCCGTGGGAAATACGCGGCGTGGTGCAGCGCGGCGCAGCGCTCGGCCGGACCCTCGGCTTCCCCACCGCGAACATCCCCTTGGGCAGGCATCTCGCGCCGCGCTTCGGCGTCTACGCCGTGCGCGCAGGCGTGGAGGACGAGGCGGGCGGCGTCGCCTGGTTCGACGGGGCGGCAAGCGTGGGGCTGAGGCCCACGGTGAACCCGCTTCCCGAGCCTCTGCTCGAGGTGTTCCTGTTCGACTTCGCGGGCGACCTCTACGGGCGTAGGCTTCGCGTCGCCTTCGCCGCCTTCCTGCGCGAGGAGGCGAAGTTCGCGAGCCTCGAGGCGCTCGCGGCCCAGATGCGCGCCGATTGCGACGCCGCGCGTTCCCTGCTCGCCCCGGTCTGAGGCCCCGGCCCATGGCGCAGGCGTGGTCATGGCTTCTGCTCGTGCTCGCGGGCCTGCTCGAGATCGGCTGGGCGGTGGGGCTCAAGCTCTCGCAGGGGCTGTCGCTCGCCCGGCCAGGCACGACCGCGCTCACGGTCGCGGCCATGGCCGCCTCCGTCATCCTGCTCGGCCTTGCCGCGCGGCATCTCCCGATCGGCACGGCCTATGCGGTCTGGGTCGGAATCGGTGCGGCGGGAACCGCGATCGCCGGGATGATGCTGTTCGACGAACCCGCGACACTCGCGCGGATCGGCGCGATCGCCACGATCGTGATCGGCGTCGCCGCGCTCAAGCTCCTCTCGTGACCGAGGGCAGGCCGCCGGCCTTCAGCATTTGACCCGGTGTGGCCGCTTCGGTATCGATCAGCCCATGGCGCGGCGGCACTCCTTCCGAATTCGTTGCCCGGCGCCCTGAGGGGGCGCCGGGTTCACCCCACCCCGTGGCCGACCGCGCGGCACCCCGCGCCATTCCAGGACAGACCATGACCGACGCGCCGAAGCGCGACTACCGCGACACCGTGTTCCTCCCCGTCACCTCCTTCCCGATGCGGGGGGAGCTTGCGAAGCGCGAACCCGCGCTGCTCGAGCGCTGGCAGAGGATCGGGCTGTGGCAGAGGCTGCGCGCCGCGGCCGCGGGCCGGCCGAAATTCATCCTCCACGACGGCCCCCCGTACGCCAACGGCAACATCCATATCGGCCACGCGCTGAACAAGATCCTCAAGGACGTCATCAACCGCGCCAAGCAGATGGCGGGCTATGACGCCAACTACGTGCCGGGCTGGGACTGCCACGGCCTGCCGATCGAGTGGAAGATCGAGGAGCAGTACCGCGCCGCCGGCCGCGACAAGGATGCGGTCGATCCGGTCGCCTTCCGCGCCGAGTGCCGCGCCTATGCCGCGCACTGGATGGCGGTCCAAAGCGCCGAGTTCCAGAGACTCGGCGTGGCCGGCGACTGGGCCAAACCCTATTCGACGATGGACTTCCGGTCGGAGGCGATGATCTGGCGCGAGATCGGCCGGTTCCTGATGAATGGCGGCCTCTATCGCGGCGCCAAGCCGGTTCTGTGGAGCCCCGTGGAGAAGACCGCTCTCGCCGATGCCGAGGTCGAATACCATGACCATCGTTCCACCACGGTCTGGGTTCGGTTCCCGGTGCTTGAGGCCCCCGCGCCCGACCTCCGCGGCGCCTCGATCGTGATCTGGACCACCACGCCCTGGACCATCCCGGGCAACCGCGCCGTCGCCTACGGGGCGGAGATCGACTATGCGCTCGTGGCCGTCGAGGGCGCTCGGGACGGCGCGCGCGCCCGGGTGGGCGAGCATCTGCTCGTCGCCCTGCACCTCCTGCCCGATGTCGCCAAGGAGGCGGGCATCACTCAGCACCTCGTGCGTCGCGTGCTGAAGGGGGCGGAGCTTGCGGGCACGGTCTGCGCCCATCCGCTCCGCGGCAAGGGCTACGAGGTCGATGTGCCCGCCCTGCCCGGCGACTTCGTTACCACGGACGCCGGGACGGGCTTCGTCCACATCGCCCCAGGCCATGGCGAGGAGGACTGGCTGCTCGGCCAGAAGCACGGGCTCCCCACCCCCGACACGGTCGGGCCGGACGGGCGGTTCCTCGACCACGTGCCGCTGTTCGCCGGCATCCATGTCTACGAGGCGGCGGATCCGGTCTGCGACGCGCTCGCCGAAGCCGGCGCCCTGCTCGCCCGCGGCGTGCTGGTGCACTCCTACCCGCACTCCTGGCGGTCCAAGGCGCCTTTGATCTTCCGCAACACGCCGCAGTGGTTCGTCGCGATGGATGGGCCGAACGGGGTGCGCGCCCCGGCTCTCGCCGCCATCGAGGCGACGCGCTTCGTCCCGCCCCAGGGCAAGAACCGCCTCCGCGCCATGATCGCCCAGAGGCCCGACTGGTGCGTCTCCCGCCAGCGCGCCTGGGGCGTGCCGATCGCGATCTTCGTCGAGAAGCGCACCGGCGAGCCGCTGCGCGACCAGGCGGTGATCGACCGGATCGCCGAGGCCTTCGAGCGCGAAGGGGCGGATGCCTGGTGGACCACCCCGCCTGCCGTCTTCCTCGGCGAGGGCCGGAACCCGGACGACTACGAGCAGGTGCGCGACATCATCGAGGTGTGGTTCGAGAGCGGCTCGACCCACGCTTTCGTTCTCGAAGGCTCGGAGAGCCTCGCCTGGCCCGCCGACCTCTACCTCGAGGGGTCGGACCAGCATCGCGGCTGGTTCCACTCCTCGCTGCTCGAGAGCTGCGGCACGCGCGGGCGCGCGCCCTACAAGGCGGTGCTGACGCACGGCTTCACGCTCGACGAGCAGGGGCGGAAGATGTCGAAATCGCTCGGCAACGTGGTCGCGCCGCAGGAGGTGATCGCGGAATACGGCGCCGACATCCTGAGGCTGTGGGTGATGGCCTCGGACTATACCGAGGACCAGCGCATCGGCCCAGAGATCCTCAAACAGCAGGCGGAGCTCTACCGGCGTATCCGCAACACGCTCCGGTGGCTGATCGGCGCTCTCGACGGCTTCACGGAGGCCGAACGCGTCTCGCCCGAGGCGATGCCCGAGCTCGAGCGCTGGGTGCTGCATCGTCTTGCCGAGCTCGACTCCCGGGTGCGCGAGGCGACGGAGGGCTATACCTGGACCGGCGTGTTCGCCGAGCTGCACCAGTTCTGCGCCACCGACCTCTCGGCCTTCTACTTCGACATCCGCAAGGACTCGCTCTACTGCGACCGTCCCGACAGCCCGCGCCGACGCGCCGTGCGCACCGTGCTCGACCATCTGTTCCACTGCCTCACCGCCTGGCTTGCGCCGGTGCTCGTCTTCACCGCCGAGGAGGCGTGGCTCGCGCGCTTTCCGTCCGAGGACGGCTCGGTGCATCTGCGCCTGTTCCCCGAGGTTCCGGCCGCGTGGCGCGACGAGACGCTCGCCGCGAAATGGGCGCGGATCCGCGAGCTTCGCCGCGCCGTCACCGGCGCGCTTGAGAAGGAGCGTGCCGAAGGCAGGATCGGCTCGAGCCTCCAGGCCGCCCCGGTTCTCCATCTCACCGGGCCCGACGCCGGTCTTCTCGACGCCGCGACCTGGGCGGAGGTGGCGATCACCTCCGGGCTCACGGTCTCGACCGACCCTGCCCCGCCGGGCGCGTTCACGCTTGAGGGCCTCGCCGGCGTCGCCGTCGTGCCCGAACGGGCCGAGGGGCGGAAATGCGAGCGCTGCTGGAAGGTTCTGCCCGAAGTCGGCACGCACGAGGACCATCCCGGCCTCTGCGACCGCTGCGCCGATGCGGTGCGGTCGGGGCTGGTCACGCGGCGCCGGGCGGCGTGAGCGCGCGCGACCGGGCGGGCCTCCGCCTCGGGCTCGGCCTTGCCCTCGTCCTGCTCGCCGCCGACCAGGCCTCGAAATGGTGGATCCTCGAGGTGGTGCGCCTGCCCGAGCTCGGGCGGGTGTATGTTCTGCCCTTCCTCAACTTGACGATGGTGTGGAACCGCGGCGTGACCTTCGGGCTTCTGCAGGGCGACGCCTGGTGGCACGCCTATCTGCTCGCCGCCATCGCCTGCCTCGTCGTCGGGCTTCTGCTCCTGTGGCTCGCCCGGGCGGAGAACCGGCTGGTTTCGCTCGCACTCGGGCTTGTCCTCGGCGGCGCGGTGGGCAATGTGATCGACCGGCTGCGCTTCGGCGCCGTGGTCGATTTCATCGACCTGCACGCCTTCGGCTGGCACTGGTATGTGTTCAACGTCGCCGACAGTGCGATCGTGATCGGGGTCGGGCTTCTGCTTTCGGACGCCTTGCTCCGGCCAAGGTCGGGGGGTAACGAGAAGGGATGACCAGCGCCGCACCGCACGGCCGTGCCCGCCCGCCCAGGCTGGCCGCGACGCTCGCCGCCGCGCTTCTCGTCGGGGCGTGCAGCACCGACGTCGCGCGGACCTTCGGCCTGACGCGCGACCCGCCCGACGAGTTCCAGGTGACGACGCGCGCGCCACTGACCGTCCCGCCTGACTTCACCTTGCGCCCGCCCCAGCCCGGCCAGCCGCGACCGCAGGAGGGCCCGCTGCGTGACCAGGCGGCTGCTGTGCTTGCCGGCCGCCCCGGGCTTGTCGTCGGAGCGGCCCTTCCCACCGTGCGCGCCTCCGCGGGCGAACAGGCGCTTCTCGCGGCCGCGGGCCCCGCTCCGCCGCCCGACCTCAGGCGCAGGATCGACGAGGAGACCACGCTGCTCGAGCCGACGAGCCGCTCCTTCACCGAGCGGCTCCTGTTCTGGCGCCAACCGCAGCCCCCTGGCGTGGTGATCGATCCCGCCCGCGAGCAGCAGCGGCTGCGCGAGAATGCCGCCCTCGGGCGCCCGCCCTCGATCGGCGACACGCCGATCATCCAGCGTCGCCAGCGCGGCATCTTCGAGGGGCTGTTCTGAGCGCGCTGCGGCCGGGCGCGACCGGGTCCTGCCCTCTCACATCCTCCGGCGCGGGGGCGGGGTCGTCTCGACAGGCCGGTGGTGAGCGCCACGTCACAGATGTCACGCGGCGACCGATCAACGGCGAGGAGGACATCACGATGCCAGGCGACCGTCGCGACCTCCCCGACACCGCGCCACCCTCGCCCCACCTCCCGCCCACGTCGATCTCGGCGGAGGCGGGAGAGGGGCTCGCGCGTCGGCCGCTCCTGCTCGGCGGCCTCGCCGGCGCCGCCCTTGCCGGGCTTCCGCGGGTCGGAAACGCCGAAACGGCGCTGCCGTCACGCCCGCGCGCGGATGAGCGGGTGTTCGGCGCCGAGACCTTCACCCTGGCCAATGGCATGCAGGGAGTGGTGATCCCGATGCGGCGCGCCCCCGTGGTCGCGCACATGGTCTGGTACCGGGTCGGAGCAGCGGACGAGAGCCAGGGCCACTCCGGGCTCGCCCATTTCCTCGAGCATCTGATGTTCAAGGGCACGCCCTCCGTCCCCGCCGGCCAGTTCAGCCGACGCATCGCCCGCGAGGGCGGGCGCGACAACGCCTTCACCGGCCACGACTACACCGCCTATTTCCAAGAGGTCGCGTCCGACCGCTTGCCGCTCGTGATGGCGATGGAGGCGGACCGGATGGTCAACCTCCTGCTCGACGAGAAGGACATCGCGCCTGAGCGCCTCGTGGTGGTCGAGGAGCGTCGTCAGGTCGTCGAGAACAACCCGCGCTCCCGCTTCCGCGAGCGCCTCGCCGCCGTCTTCTACGTCAACTCCCCCTATGGACGGCCGGTGATCGGCTGGGAGGACGAGATCCGCGCGATCGACCGCGAGTCGCTGCTTGCCTTCTACAAACGCTTCTACCTGCCCGCGAACGCCATCGTCGTGGTGCAGGGGGATGTCGATGTCGAGACCGTGCGCCGGCTGGCCGAGGATACCTACGGGCAAATCCCGTCCGGCCCCGCTCCGGTGCGCGCCCGGCCGCAGGAGCCGCCCGCGCTCGGCCAGACGCGCCTGACGCTCCGGGACTCGCCGCGGGTGCGCGAGCCGTCGATGACGCGGCTCTACCGCGCTCCCTCGGCACGGGCCGGCCAGGAGATGGCGGACGCGCTCGATGTCGCCGCCCATCTGCTCGGATCCGGCCCGACCTCGATCCTCTGGCGCGCACTCGTCGAGACCAGGCTCGCCGCCTCCGTCGGCGCCTACTACAACGGCGAGACGGTGGACCGGACCGAGTTCAGCCTGTTCGCCTCGCCGCGCCCCGGCGTGCCGCCCGAGCGGGTCGAGGCGGCGCTCGACGCGGCGGTGGCGCGCACGCTCGAGGAGGGGGTGACGCAGGCGGAGGTCGAGCGGTCGGCGCGGCAGCTCACGGCCGGAGCGGCGCTCGCCCGCGACAGCCTGATGGACGGGGCGCGCGCGATCGGCGCCGCCCTTGCTGTCGGCCTGCCGCTCGCCTCGGTCGAGGCGTGGCCCAAGCGGATCAGGGAAGTGACGGCCGAAGCCGTCACCGCAGCGCTCCGGGCGGTTCTCGACGAGGAGGGCTCGGCCACCGGCTGGCTTTTGCCCCAGGCGGGAAGCCGGGCATGAGCGGCACGCGGTCAAGCGGCTGGTCGGTTCCGGTCCAGACGGTCGCGAGCCCAGGTGGCATCCGCGCCTGGCTGATCGAGGATCACTCGGTTCCGGTCGTCTCCCTCTCCTTCTCTTTCCGGGGCGGGGCAGCGCTCGACCCCGAGGGCCGCGAGGGGCGGGCGTCGCTTGCCGCCGCCCTGCTCGACCAGGGGGCGGGAGAGCTCGACACCGCCGGCTTCGCGACCGCGCTGCGCGACCGCGCGGTGAGCCTCTCCTTCGGCGCGGGGCGAGACGAGCTCACTGGCTCGCTCCGGTGCCTCGCCGAGGAGACGGGCTTTGCCGCCTCGATGCTGGCGCTCGCCCTCACCCGCCCGCGCTTCGATGCGGAGGCGCTCGCCCGGGTGAAGGCGCAGCGGCTGATCGCGCTCAGGCGCAAGGCGGAGGAGCCGCGCACCATCGCCTCCCGCGCCTGGTGGGAGAGGGCGGTCGCGCCGCATCCCTTCGCTCGGCCGCCGGGCGGGACGGAGGCCGCTCTTGGCCAGCTCGGGCGTGATGATCTCCTCGCTGCCCTGGAGGTGCAGGTGCGACGCGGCGCGCTCGTGGTCGGCGCCGCCGGGGCGATCGACGCCGCAGGCCTCGGGCGGATGCTGGACGAGGCCTTCGGCGGCGTGGCCGAGGGCGTCGCCCCTGAGGTTCCCCCCTTGCCGGCGCCGCGCGCGTTCGGGCTTGCGATCACGGAGCGGGCCGTGCCTCAGGCCGTCGCGGTGTTCGGCCATGGCGGGCCTGACCCGGACGACCCCGACTGGGAGGCGTTCCAGGTCGTGAACTGGATCCTCGGCGGCGGCGGCTTCTCCTCGCGCCTGACCGAGGAGATCCGCGAGAAGCGCGGCCTCACCTACGGAATCGGCACGCAGCTCGCCCCGTTCCGCGGGCGGAGCCTCATTCTCGGCTCGGTCTCGACCGAAAACGCGCGCTTTGGCGAGACACTCGCTCTGCTCAAGGCAGAGTGGGCGCGGATGGCGGAGGCGGGGCCGACGGCCGAGGAGGTGGCGGCTGCCCGCGCCTATCTCACCGGGAGTTTCCCCTTGGGCTTCACCTCGAGCGGGCAGATTGCGGGAACGCTCGCCTCCCTCCAAACACTCGGCCGCCCGCCGGAGTGGCTCGCGGGGCGGATCGGGCGGATCGAGGCGGTGACGCTAGCGGATGCGCGCCGCGCCGCCGCGCGGCTCTATGACCCCGCCGCCCTCTCGATCTCGGTGGTCAGCCGGCCGGGGATCTGAACGCCGCGCACCGGTTTCCGGGAGACCCCGCCTCACGCTCGCTGCATCGGCCGCAGACGGGGCTGGAAACGGCCGCTATCCCATTGCAGAATGGTGACGAATCCGGCCGTCAGCCGGAGCCACGGCCCTCGAGGAGTGCCCATGTCGAGCGCGGCCTGCCGTTGCGGCCTCTGCTGCATCACCCCGCCGCTGATGCTCGAGACCATCGCCCAGAGGGCCAAGCGCCCCTCGCTCAAACGCTGGGCCGAGGACACGCTCGCCGTCACCCGGTCGCTGCGCGAGGCGCGACTTTCGGCCTCCGCGCCCGACCCGGAGCCGGAGATGGCCGCTCGGCCCAAGCCGGAGGGCAAGCAGCGCGCCGTCTATTCGGCCCGGCAGGGCCAGTCCCTGCCCGGCAGCCTGATCCGCCCCGAAGGCGCCCCGCCGACCGGCGACCCAGCGGTCGACGAGGCCTTCGACGGCTCGGGCGCGACCTACGACTTCCTCAAGACCGTGTTCGGCCGCGCCGGCCTCGACGGCGCCAACCTGCGCATCGTCTCGACCGTCCACTACGGCCGCGGCTACGACAACGCCTTCTGGAACGGCAAGCAGATGGTCTATGGCGACGGGGACGGGGAGGTGTTCCTCCGCTTCACCCGAAGCCTCGACGTGATCGGCCACGAGCTCGCGCATGGCGTGACCGAGTTCACGAGCGGGCTCGTCTACTGGGAACAGCCGGGCGCCCTGAACGAGCACTTCTCCGACGTGATCGGCGTGCTCGTGAAGCAGTGGCAGCTTGGCCAGAAGGCCGAGGACGCAGACTGGCTGATCGGCGCCGAGCTGCTCGGGCCCGAGCTCCGCAACCCGCCCGGCCACGCGGTGGCGCTGCGCAGCATGAAGGCGCCCGGCACGGCCTATGACGACCCGCTTTTGGGCAAGGACCCTCAGCCCGCGCACATGAAGGACCTCTACCGCGGCCTTGCCGACCAGGGCGGGGTCCACATCAACTCCGGAATCCCGAACCTCGTCTTCTACCGGGTGGCGATCGGCTTCGGCGGCTATGCCTGGGAGAAGGCGGGGCGGATCTGGTGGCGTGCCTTCACCGAGCCGGGGCGGATGAGCGCCCGCGCCTCCTTCCGCGAGGCCGCGAAGGAGACGATCGAGGTGGCGCGGCTGCTTTACGACGCGCAGGCCGCAGCGCTGGTCGCCGAGGCTTGGGACTCGGTCGGCGTGGTGCCGACAGGCGTGCGCAAGCCCGCGCCGAAACCCGCCGCGCCGAAGAAGACGGCCGCGCCCAAGAAGACGGCGCCGAAGGCGACCACGACGAAGCGGGCGGCCGCGAAAGCGGCGCCGAAACCCGCCGCGGCGAAGAGGAAGGCGTCGCCCAAGGGCGGCTCGAAGCCGGCGGCCAAGCCGGCGCGCACCCAAGGCACCCGGCCGCGTGCCGGCGCCTCGGCGCTCGCCGCGCGGAGCCTCCGCCCCACGCGCCGTGGCTGAGCGCAGGCCTCGCAGCGGCGCGTCTCAGGCGCCGCTCGCGGCGCTGTCGATCCTGCGCTCGGGCGGGGTCGCCGGGCTGATGCGTCGCCGGACGATCGACGTCGCCTCGCTCACCGAGGCGCAGAGGCAGGCGCTCGAGGCTCTCGCCGCTTCCCCTGCCGCCGGCCCGTCACCGGGGGCGGATCGCTTCACCTTCACCCTCACCCTTGCCTATGCCGACGGCACGACGCGCGAAATCACGGTGCCGGAGGAGCGGGTTCCGGACGCGCTCGCCGACCTTTTGCGCTGAGCCGGGGGCGGCCGGCCCGGCGCGTTGCCTTCCTTTCGCCACGACGCCTCCCCATCTGCCGCGCCGCGAAAGCCAGTGGGGGAGTGCATGCAGGACGTGCTGACGGAGTGGGACGCGCACAGCCGCGACCTCAGAGCGAGGGTGGCGCGGTTCATCCTCGCCGAGCCGACGCAGCGGGTGATCATCGGCCTGATCCTCGCCAATGCCGTCACCTTGGGGCTCGAGACGGCGCCCTCGATCATGGCGCGCTGGGGCGGGCTTCTGGTCGCGCTCGACTCGCTCTTCCTCGTCCTCTTCACCGTCGAGATCTGCTTGCGGATTTTCGCCTTCCGCGGCCGCTTTTTCCGCGACCCGTGGGGTCTGTTCGACTTCGCCGTGGTGGCGATCGCCTGGCTGCCGGCCACGGGCCCGCTCTCGGTGCTGCGCGCGCTGCGCGTGCTGCGCATTCTGCGGCTGGTCTCGATGCTGCCGCGTCTGCGGATCGTGGTGGAGGCGATGCTGCACGCGATCCCGGGCATCGGCGCGGTCGCGCTGCTTCTCGTGATCGTCTACTATGTCTGCGCGGTGATCGCGACCAAGCTGTTCGGCCCCTCTCACCCCCAGTTCTTCGGCACGATCGGTGAGAGCATGTACTCGCTGTTCCAGATCATGACGCTCGAGAGCTGGTCGATGGGCATCGTCCGGCCGGTGATGGAGGCTTCGCCGCAGGCCTGGCTGTTCTTCGTGCCGTTCATCCTGATCACCACCTTCGTGGTGCTGAACCTGTTCATCGGCATCATCGTCGAGAGCATCCAGACGCTGCGCAAGCAGCATGACGAGGCGGAAGAGGCGCGCGACGCCGCGCTCGCCGCCGCCACCTCTGCCGCGCGCGCCGAGCACCACGCCGACGCCGAGACGATCCTGGGCGAACTCCGCGCCCTGCGCGCCGAGGTCGCCGGGCTTAAGGCCGCGCTCGCCAGGACCTGAGCGGGGTTTCCGCGCCGCCCCCGCGGCGCTACAGCACCCGCGAGGAGGACCCGATGCCGCGACCGAAACCCGTGATGCTGGTGGTGCTCGACGGCTGGGGCTGGCGCGAGGACCCGGCCGACAACGCCGTCCTCCAGGCCCGCACCCCCGCCTTCGACGCACTCTGGGCCGCCTCGCCGCATGCCCTGCTCCGCACCTCCGGGCGCGATGTCGGCCTCCCCGACGGCCAGATGGGCAATTCCGAGGTCGGCCACCTCAACCTCGGCGCCGGCCGCGTGGTGATGCAGGACCTGCCGCGGATCGATTCGGCGATCGCCGCTGGCAGCCTCGCGTCGCTGCCGGCGCTCACCGACTTCATCGCGGCCCTGCGAGCCTCCGGCGGCACCTGCCACCTGATGGGGCTCGTCTCCCCTGGCGGCGTGCACAGCCACCAGGACCATGCAGTGGCGCTCGCCCGCGTTCTCGATCAGGCCGGCATCCCAGTCGCCGTGCATGCCTGGACGGACGGGCGCGACACCCCGCCGCGGTCGGCCCCGGGCTTCCTCGAGGCCTTCGAGCAGGCCCTGCCCGGTCGGGCGCGGATCGCGACCGTCTCGGGCCGCTACTTCGCGATGGACCGCGACAATCGCTGGGAGCGGGTCGAGAAGGCCTGGCGGGCGATGGTTCTGGCCGAAGGCCCGCGCTTTTCCTCGGCCGACGCCGCGGTGGCCGACGCCCACGCCCAAGACGTCACAGACGAGTTCATTCCGCCCTCGGTGATCGGCGACTACGCCGGCATGGCGGATGGCGACGGCGTTCTCTCGTTCAACTTCCGCGCCGACAGGGTGCGCGAGCTCCTCGCCGCCCTGCTCGACCCGGGCTTCGCCGCCTTCCCCCGCCCGCGCACGCCCCGCTTCGCCGCCGCGCTCGGCATGACCGAGTATTCGGCCTCGCTCGCCCCGCTGATGGCGACGCTGTTTCCGCCGCAATGGCTCGAGGACATCCTCGGCGCCGTGGTCGCGCGCGCGGGCCTCCGCCAGCTTCGCATCGCCGAGACCGAGAAGTATCCCCACGTGACCTATTTCTTCAACGGCGGTGAGGAGACGCCGTTCCCGGGCGAGGAGCGGATCCTCGTTCCCTCGCCGAAGGTCGCAACCTACGACCTCAAGCCGGAGATGAGCGCGCCGGAGGTGACCGAGCGCGCGGTGGAGGCGATCGCCTCAGGCCGGTTCGACCTGATCGTGCTCAACTTCGCCAATCCCGACATCGTGGGCCATACCGGCTCGCTCGAGGCGGCCATCAAGGCGGTCGAGGCGGTCGATGCCGGTCTCGGCCGGATCGCCGAGGCGGTGCGCAAGGCCTGCGGGGCGCTTCTCGTGACGGCCGACCACGGCAATGCCGAGCTGATGCGGGACCCCGAGACCGGCGGGCCCCACACGGCGCACACGCTCAACCCGGTTCCGGTTCTGCTCGCGGGCGGCCCGGCGGGCGCCCGCCTGCGGGACGGGCGTCTCGCCGATGTCGCGCCCACGCTGCTCGAGCTGCTCGGACTTCCGAAGCCCGAGACGATGACGGGCCGAAGCCTGCTTGCGGGCCCCGGCTCTGGCGCGGTCGTGTCCGCCGCCGCGGTGCCCGCGCCTTGATCGGAGCGGTGCCGAGAAACTACTCTTGCGTCTCGCTGCGGGAGGGTGACCGGGCGTTGGCCCGGCGCTGCGGGGGCGATCGTCGCACCCCGCCGGAGGCAGCGCGGCAACGGAAAGGCGCATGAAGGTCACGCTTCGTTCGGCTCTCCTCGGTGCAGGCCTCGCCTTCGCGGTCGGCCTCGGGGTGAACGGCCCGCTCGGCCGCTATCTCGACGCGACGCTCGGGCTCGCGGCCTTCGCCCAAGAAGGGAGCCGGGCCGAGACCTATCGGCTTCTCTCGCTGTTCGGCGACGTGTTCGAGCGGATCCGCGCCGAGTATGTCGAGCCGGTCAACGACCGGGACGTGATCGAGGCGGCGATCAACGGGATGCTGACGAGCCTCGACCCGCACTCCGGCTATCTCAACCCGCGCAACTTCCGCGACATGCAGGTTCAGACGCGGGGCGAGTTCGGGGGCCTCGGCATCGAGGTCACCCAGGAGGGCGGCTACATCAAGGTGATCGCGCCGATCGACGACACGCCCGCCGCCCGCGCCGGGGTGCGCGCCGGCGACCTGATCACCCATATCGACGGCCAATCCACCCAGGGGCTCACCCTCAACGAGGCGGTGGAGCGTATGCGCGGGCCGCCGCGCACCGAGATCAAGTTGACGATCCGGCGCGAGGGCTCGCCGCGGCCGATCGAGATGGCGATCACCCGCGACGTGATCCGGATCCAGTCGGTCCGGGCGCGGCTCGAGGGGGATGTGGCCTATATCCGCATCACGAGCTTCAACGAGCAGACCGATGCCGGCCTGCGCCGGGCGATGCAGCAGATCCGGCAGCAGGCGGGCGGCAACCTGCGCGGCGTCCTCCTGGATCTGCGCAACAACCCGGGCGGCCTGCTCGACCAGGCCGTGGCGGTCGCGGACGATTTCCTCGACCAGGGCGAGATCGTCTCCACCCGCGCCCGCCGCCCTGAGGACGCGCAGCGCTACAACGCCAAACCCGGCGACATCGCCCAGGGGCTGCCCTTGGTGGTGCTGATCAACGGCGGTTCGGCCTCCGCTTCCGAGATCGTGGCCGGAGCGTTGCAGGACCATCGCCGCGCCGTCGTCATCGGCACGCGCAGCTTCGGCAAGGGCTCGGTGCAGACGGTGATGCCGCTGCCCGGTAATGGCGCGATCCGGCTCACCACCGCCCGCTACTATACACCGTCGGGGCGGTCGATCCAGGCGACCGGGATCGAGCCCGATGTCGTGATCGAGGCGCTGAAGGGCGAGGCGCGTGCCGAGGCGCGCGACCGCGAGGCGCAGCTCAATCGCGCGCTTCGGAACGACGGCGGCACCGGTTCGGCAAGTCGTGCTCCGGCGCCGCAGCTTCCGCCGGTCGCGCTGCCGCCCGGCTTCGTCGAGAGCATCTCGCCGCCCGACCCGCCCCCGGCCGATGCTCAGGGTCCGGCGGTTGTGTTCGGCGACCTTGCCAAGGACTACCAGATGCGCAAGGGCCTCGAGCTCGTGCGCGCCATGGCCGCCCGGGCCCGCGCCTCGAACTGACGCACCGCGCCGGAAGGCGAGAGGCGAGAGCAGGAGCTGCGGCGGATGCAGCCGAGAGCGCCTGAGGCGTCCCCTCCCGGCGCGCGGAGCCTGCGTGCGCTCGGCTATTTCTGGCTCGCGCTCCTGGTCGGCGGTGTGCTCGTCGTGGCGTGGCTCGACCGGCTCGGCCCTCCCGCCCGGCACGATCAGGTGGCCGAGGCGCCCGAGACGGCGCACCGTGAGGGGACATCGCGCCCCGCCGAGGCAGGGGAGGCGCGACCGCCTCCGCAGCCGGCCGAGCGCGCGCCGCCGATCGCCGAACCCGACCCGGCTCTGCTCGAGCGCCTGCGCGACGGCGCCCTGCCGCGCCTAGGGTCGGACGGCCGCGCTGCCTGGCGCCTCTACGCCCGCCCTTTCAACCAGTCAGACCGGCGGCCGAAGGTCGGCGTGCTCGTCGCCGGCCTCGGGATCAGCGAGAGCGTGACCGAGGCGGCGATCCAGCGGCTACCGGGTGCGGTCAGCCTCGCCTTCTCGCCCTACGGGCTGAGACTCGCCGAGTTCGCCGCGGCTGCCCGCGCCGACGGGCACGAGGTCCTGGTCGCGATCCCGATGGAGCCGGTTGGCTTCCCGCTGAACGACCCCGGCCCCCAGGCTCTGCTCACCTCCCTTCCGTGGGGTGAAAACAACACCCGCCTCACGTGGGCGCTCTCCCGTTTCCAGGGCTATGTTGGGGCGACGAGCGTGCTCGGGCCCACCTTGCGCGGCGAGCGCTTCGCCGCAAGCCCGGAGGCGATCCGGCCGGTGCTCGAGGTGCTTCGGGCGCGCGGCCTGATGTTCGTCGACGGGCGGGTCGGCGAGCCGGCGCCCGAGGGGCTGCCCGCCCGCTCGATCGACCTCGTGCTTGACGACCGGCAGAGCCGGGCCGAGATCGACCTGCGGCTTGCCGAGCTCGAGCGGATTGCGCGCGAGCGCGGCAGCGCGCTCGGCCTTGCCGGGGCGAGCACGATCGCGGTCGAGCGGATCGCGGCCTGGGCCGCGGGGTTGGAGGAGCGGGGGCTCGTGCTCGCCCCCGTCACCGCTCTTGTGCCGACCGAGGAGCGCCGGGCGCAGCGATGAGCGCGTCTCTCCCCTATCGACGCAATGTCGGGGCGGTGCTGTTCAACCCCGACGGCCTCGTGCTGGTGTGCCGGCGCGCGGATCTGCCCAATGCCGAGGGCGCGCCGGGCGGCTGGCAGCTCCCCCAGGGCGGGATCGACGATGACGAGGATCCGGCGGAAGCGGTCCTGCGCGAGCTCGCCGAGGAGATCGGCACCGACCGCGCCGAGGTGATCGAAGAGCATCCGGAGTGGCTGACCTACGACCTGCCGCCCCACTTGATCGGCGTCGCCTTGGGCGGGCGCTACCGCGGCCAGACGCAGAAATGGTTCGCACTCCGCTTCCTCGGGCGGGACGCCGACATACGCCTCGACGCCGACCCGAACCCCGAGTTCGACGCGTGGCGCTGGACCACGCTCGACTCGCTGCCTGCGCTCGCGGTGGATTTCAAGCGGGCGATCTACGAGCGGCTCGCACGCGATTTCGCTCATCTCGCCCGTTGAGGCGTTCGTTTCCGGCCCGTTAACCGAAGCCGGGTGGGCTCTCCCATGCTGAGTGGAAGGGCCTGCGTGCGCGGATGATCGAGGCGATCACCTGTCTTGCCGCCACCCACGACCCCTGGCTCGTGCTTCTTGCCGGGCTGATGTGCGGCGCGGGCGCGCTGTCCGTGATGCAGCTGTTCCGGCGCGCCGCTGCCGATCGGGGCCTCGCCGCCTTCGGCTGAACCCTGCTCTGCGCGCTCACGCTCGGCGCCGCCGTCTGGTGCACGCATTTCATCGCCATGCTCGCCCACCGCCCCGGCGTTCCGGTGAGCTTCGACGCGGTGCTCACGATCGTCTCGTTCCTCGTGCCGATCCTCGGCGCCATTCCCGGGCTGCTCCTCGCTGCGAGCGCCAGCTCCGGGTCACGGGGCGCTGCGGAGGAGGCGCCGCTCAGCCACTGGCGGGCGGTCGCCGGCGGGGCGGTGGTGGGCGCCGCGATCGCCGCGATGCACTACACCGGGATGGCGGCCTACCGGGTGGAGGGGATCGTCGTCTGGAACCCTTCGGTGATCGCCCTGTCGGTCGCGCTCTCGATGACGATCTCGGCAGCGGCCTTCCTGCTCGCCTCCACCTACGCCGGACAGAGGGTGCCGCGCGCGGCCGGCGGCGTGTTCGCCCTCGCCGTCCTGTCGCTCCACTTCACGGGGATGGCGGCGGTCACCATCACGCCGCTCGGGACCGCCGGCACCGAGGCTGCGGTAGAGGCCCAGCATGCGATGGCGCTCGCGGTCGCGCTCGCCGGCCTGATCGTGATGACGGCAGGCGGTTTCGCCTTCCTGCTCGACCGGCGGTCGCAGACCGAGACGGTGTGTAGGCTCACGCACCTCGCGATGACCGACCCCCTCACCGGCCTACCGAACCGGGCTGCCTTCGCGGAGCGGCTCGCCCGCGGGCTCGAGCGCGCCGCTGCCGTGAGCGCAGGCGCGGCGGTGATCGCGATCGACCTCGACCGGTTCAAGGAGGTGAACGACACGCATGGGCACGCGGCCGGCGACGCGGCGCTGCGCGCGATCGGTCAGCGTCTCGCGGCGGCGGTGGGCGCCAAGGCCTGCCTCGCCAGGATGGGCGGGGACGAGTTCGCCGCGCTCCTCCCCTTCCGCACCCGAAGCGGGCTCGACGCCGTGATCGCGCGTCTCGAGGCGGCGGCATCCGCCCCCGTGACGATCGAGGACGGATCGGGCGGAGAGCTCACGGTGACGCTCGGCGCCTCCTTCGGCATCGCCTGCTTCCCGGAGGACGGCACCGACCCCGGCCAGCTCACCAACAATGCCGATCTCGCCCTCTATCGCGCCAAGGCCCTGCCCTTCACCGCGCATTGTTTCTACGACCCGTCGATGGACGCAGCGGCACGGGAGAAGCGCAGCCTTGCCGCGGCGCTGCGCGAGGCGCTCGCCTCCGGAGGGGGGCTGATGCTGCATTACCAGCTCCAGGCGTCGGTCACGGCCGGGGAGATCACCGGCTACGAGGCGCTGCTCCGCTGGCGCCACCCGACGCGGGGGATGATCCCGCCCTCCGTGTTCATCCCGCTCGCCGAGGAGATGGGCCTGATCCCGGCGCTCGGCGCCTGGCTGCTGCGCCGCGCCTGCACAGAGGCCGCCGCCTGGCCGCATCCGTGGCGCGTGGCCGTGAACGTCTCGCCGCTTCAGCTCGCCGACGCCTCGCTGCCGGGCCTCGTTGCCGAGGTGCTGGCGGAGACGGGTCTTGCGGCGGAACGGCTCGAGATCGAACTCACCGAGACCGCGATCGTCGAGGACCAGGAGCGGGCGCTCTCGATCCTCCGCGCCATCAAGGCGCTCGGGGTTCGAGTAGCGCTCGACGATTTCGGGACCGGCTATTCCTCTCTCAAGACGCTGCGGAGCTTCCCCTTCGACAAGATCAAGCTCGACCGGTTCTTCATGGCCGAGATCGAGAGCTCGGCGGAAGCCATGGCGGTGATCCGGTCGGTGCTTGCGCTTGGCAAGAGCCTCGCGATTCCGGTGCTTGCGGAAGGGGTGGAGCGCCCCGAGCAGCTCGCGATCCTGCGCGCTGAGGGGTGCGACGAGGCGCAGGGTTTCCTGCTCGGCCGCCCCTCCCCATCCGTCTCCTCTGGCCCCGAGCCGGAGGCCGCCGCGTCGGCGCCGCGGCCGCCGGACGCCGCGCCAGTGTCTGAGGCCGCCTGAGCGGACACCGAGACCGCTTCGGCCGACGGCATCGGTCGACAACGCGTGCGGCCCTCCCGTCCCGATCGACCGCGCCGCGTGGCGGGCGATCAGGGCGGCTGTCAGGCCGCCTGGGCGGCGACGGTCACCGGTGCGGGCTGCCACTCCTTCGCGGCGATCGCCGCGTTGCGGCGCTGCTTGAACTTGAGGAACCGGTAAGCGGCACGCGCCGAGAGGTCGGACAGGCGGCCACGCGGCGGCAGCCCCACCGCCTTGAAGATCATGCCCACCCCGCGGTCGAGATGATGCTGGCGGTAGTAGCCCATCGCCTTCGCCATGTAGGCCGCGATCGCCGCCCGGCGGTCGTAGGGGGCGCCCTCAGGACGGTTGGCGCAGTGGAAGGCGAGCGCGAGCTCGTCGTCCTCCGTCTCGCCGATCCGCCCGAGCCCGATCCGAAGCCGCTCGATCACCGAGAGCTTCTCGCGCACGAGATAGCGCCGCATGTGGTCGTAGAACAGCTTGAAGTGCCGGTACTCGTCGGCCGCGATCAGCCGGCAGATCTCGACAAGCACTGGCTCCTCGCTGCCCTCGCCGAGCGCCGTGTAGTAGGAGGAGGTGCCGGTCTCGACCATGCAGCGGGCGATCAGCTCGCCGGTGCGGCTGCCGCGGACGGAACGATCGACCTTCGTCTCGATCCGGAACCCTTTGCGGAACCGCTCGAGGGCGGCGCGAAAGTCCCAAGCCGGGTCGGCGAGCGTCGCCCAGCGGCCGAGCGCCTCGCCGTGCTGCACCTCCTCGACCGCCCAATTGCGCGCCGCACCCTGGAAGTCGGGGTCGTCATGGAACACGTTGCAGAGATACTCGGCGTAGATGTCGCCGTTGCGCTCGACCATCGCCGCCGCCTTCACGAGCGGCACGATTTCGGGGTCGACCTTGGAGGGGTCGAATTTGTGCCAGGACACCTGGTCGATGTGCCAGTGCTTCATCGCTCACCTCCGCCCCGCACGATCCAGCCGCGGGATCGATGTCCGCACGGTCCGAAACCGGTCCACCCTTTCCGTGCGGGCATCGTTACGGGCCCTGCCCTGCGACGCCGGCACGGCTCCGTTCCGGAGGCCGGATCGGCAGACATCCCATCCTGACATGGCCTCCCTCGCCTCTCCGGGATGAGTCACGCGCAGGCCCTGGGCCGCCGCGCCTCAGACGCCGGCAGTGCACCGGCTGCGGGGGCCGCACGTCAACAGGAATGGTGATCGCACGCGGCGGGAACAAGCCCCCGGAGCCCCTCCTGGCCCCTGTCCTTTTAGGGCCTTGGCAGGATCAGCGTCGTTCACCCGCCGCAGTCCTGCTCACGGGGACGGCGCGGAGGCGGCGGCGAGTTCCGCGCGCGCCGCAAGAAGCCTGGCCATCGCGAGTTCGCGGCCGGCCTCGTCGGCACCCTTTGCCGCCTTCGCATAGGCCGCTTCCGCCTTGGCAAGCCGCGCCTTCGCGTCCTCGATCGAGAGATCGGCCACCGGGGTCGCGTCATCGGCAAGAACGGTGCAGCGCTCGGGCGTCACCTCGGCGAAGCCGCCGGCGACGAACAGCCGATGCGTGACCGATCCGCCGCGGTGGACGCGGATCACACCGCCGCGCAGCGTCACGATCATCGGCGCGTGCCCCGGCAGCACCCCCATGTCGCCCTCGGCGGCCGGGATCTCCGCCATCTCCACGGCATCGGAGAACAACAGCCGCTCGGGCGAGACGATGTCGAGCGTGAGCGTCGCCATGGCGCGGATCCCCCCGGGGCCCCTGGCTCAGGCCGCCTCGGCGGCGAGCCGCTCCGCCTTGGCCACCGCCTCCTCGATCGTGCCGACCATATAGAAGGCCGCCTCCGGCAGGTGGTCGTACTCGCCGGCGCAGATCGCCTTGAAGCTGCGGATCGTGTCGGCGAGCTCGACGAAGGCGCCGGGCTGGCCGGTGAACACCTCGGCGACGTGGAAGGGCTGGGAGAGGAAGCGCTGGATCTTGCGCGCCCGGGCGACGATCAGCTTGTCCTCCTCCGACAGCTCGTCCATGCCGAGGATGGCGATGATGTCCTGCAGCGACTTGTAGGTCTGCAGGATCCGCTGCACCTCGCGCGCCACGGTGTAGTGCTCCTCGCCGACGATCCTCGGGTCAAGCGCGCGCGAGGTCGAATCGAGCGGATCGACCGCCGGGTAGATGCCGATCTCGGTGAGCGCGCGCGAGAGCACCGTCGTCGCGTCGAGGTGGCTGAACGAGGTTGCGGGCGCGGGGTCGGTCAGGTCGTCGGCTGGAACGTAGATCGCCTGCACCGAGGTGATCGAGCCCTTCTTGGTGGAGGTGATCCGCTCCTGCAGCGCTCCCATGTCGGTCGCAAGCGTCGGCTGGTAGCCGACCGCCGAGGGGATTCGGCCCAAGAGCGCCGATACCTCCGACCCGGCTTGGGTGAAGCGGAAGATGTTGTCGACGAAGAACAGGACGTCCTGGCCCTCCTCGTCGCGGAAATATTCCGCGATCGTGAGCCCTGTGAGCCCGACGCGCGCGCGCGCCCCGGGCGGCTCGTTCATCTGCCCATAGACGAGCGCCGCCTTGGAGCCGGGGCCGTCGACCTTGATCACGCCCGATTCGATCATCTCGTGGTAGAGGTCGTTGCCCTCGCGGGTGCGCTCGCCCACCCCCGCGAACACCGAATAGCCGCCGTGCTTCTTGGCGACGTTGTTGATCAGTTCCATGATCGTGACGGTCTTGCCGACACCGGCGCCGCCGAACAGGCCGATCTTGCCGCCCTTGAGGTAAGGGGCGAGCAGGTCGATCACCTTGATGCCGGTGACGAGGATCTGCGCCTCCGTCGCCTGGTCGACAAAGCGCGGCGCCTCGCGGTGGATCGGCAGGCGGCGCGAGGCGGGCACCGGCCCGCGCTCGTCGATCGGCTCGCCGACCACGTTGAGGATCCGCCCGAGCGTCTCGGGGCCGACGGGAACGGTGATCGGCCCGCCCGTGTCCACCACCTCGTAGCCGCGGACGAGGCCGTCGGTGCTGTCCATCGCGATCGTGCGGACGGTGTTCTCGCCGAGATGCTGCGCCGTCTCGAGCACCAGCGTCCGGCCGTCGAAGTGGCAGTGCAGCGCGTTCAGGATGGCGGGCAGTTCGCCGGGGAACTGCACGTCCACCACCGCGCCCATCACCTGGGTAACCCTGCCGACGTTGTTGCTCGCCATCGTTCCGCTCTCCACTCGTTCCGTCGCCTGCCGGTCAGACCGCCTCGGCGCCGGAGATGATCTCGATCAGTTCCTTGGTGATGTTCGCCTGGCGCTGCCGGTTGTAGCTCAGCGTCAGCCGCGCGATCATGTCGCCGGCATTGCGGGTGGCGTTGTCCATCGCCGTCATGCGCGCGCCCTGCTCGCCGGCCGCGCTCTCGAGCAGCGCCCGGTAGATCTGCACCGCGAGATTGCGGGGAAGCAACGAGGCGAGGATCTCCTCCTCCGCCGGCTCGTATTCGAAGACGGCACGCGCCCCCTCCGCCCCCTCGGTCGCCGCCGCGGGCAGGGCGGCCGGGATCAGCGGCTGCTCCGACGGAACCTGGGAGATCACCGACCGGAACCGGTTGTAGATCAGCGTGCAGACGTCGAACTCGCCGGCGGCGAACAGCGCGGTGACGCGCTCGGCCACCTGCGCTGCATCGTCGAAGCCGATCGACTTGCGGCCGATGAAGCTCACCTCGCCCACGATCTGGCGCGCATACTCGCGGCGGAGATAGTCGCGCCCCTTGCGGCCGATGGTGAACAGCTTCACCGTCCGCCCGGCCTCCTCGAGCGCGCGGATCCGGGCGCGCGCGAAGCGGCCGACGGCGGCGTTGAAGCCCCCGCAGAGGCCGCGATCGGCCGAGACGACGACGAGAAGGTGGACGTCCTGCCTGCCGGTGCCGACGAGCAGTTTCGGCGCGGTCGGGCTCGAGGCGACGGAGGCGGCAAGGGTCGCGAGCATGCGCTCCATCCGCTCCGCATAGGGCCGCGCGGCTTCGGCCTGACCCTGGGCACGCTTCAGCTTCGAGGCGGCCACCATCTTCATCGCCTGCGTGATCTTGCGCGTCGACTTCACGCTGTTGATCCGCGTGCGAAGCGATTTCAGGCTCGGCATGGTCGTGCCCCCAGGGCGCGCTGCGGTTCAGGCGAAGCTGCGCGAGAAGGCGTCGAGGAAGGCCTTCAGCTTCTCCTCGGTCTCGGGCTTGATCTCCCGGTCGTTGCGGATCGCCTCGAGGATGCCGCTTCCGGAGGCGCGGAGCTCGGCAAGCATCTGGCGCTCGAACCGGCCGATGTCCGAGACCTTCACGCTGTCGAGATAGCCGCGCGTGCCGGCGAAGATCGACACCACCTGCTCCTCGACCGGCATCGGCTGGAACTGCGGCTGCTTCAGGAGTTCCGTCAGGCGCGCGCCGCGCGCGAGCAGGCGCTGGGTCGCCACATCGAGGTCGGAGGCGAACTGAGCGAAGGCTTCCATCTCGCGGTACTGCGCGAGCTCGAGCTTGATCCGCCCCGCGACCTGCTTCATCGCCTTGATCTGCGCCGCCGAGCCCACGCGGCTGACCGAGATGCCGACATTCACCGCAGGCCGGATGCCCTTGTAGAACAGGTCGGTCTCGAGGAAGATCTGGCCGTCCGTGATCGAAATGACATTGGTCGGAATGTAGGCCGAGACGTCGCCGGCCTGGGTCTCGATCACGGGAAGCGCGGTCAGGCTGCCCGAGCCGTTGTCGGCGTTGAGCTTCGCCGCGCGCTCGAGAAGCCGCGAGTGCAGATAGAACACGTCGCCCGGATAGGCCTCGCGCCCGGGCGGGCGGCGCAAAAGCAGCGACATCTGACGATACGCCACCGCCTGCTTCGAGAGGTCGTCATAAGCGATCAGCGCGTGCATGCCGTTATCGCGGAAGTACTCGCCCATCGCGCAGCCGGCGTAGGGCGCGAGATACTGCAGCGGCGCGGGCTCGGATGCGGTCGAGGCGACGACGATGGAGTACTCCATCGCGCCATACTCCTCGAGCGTCTTGACGAGCTGGGCGACCGTCGAGCGCTTCTGGCCGATCGCGACGTAGATGCAGTAGAGCTTGCGGCTCTCGTCCCCGGTGGCGTTGACCGTCCTCTGGTTCAGGATCGTGTCGATGATCACCGCCGTCTTGCCGGTCTGGCGGTCGCCGATCACGAGCTCGCGCTGGCCGCGGCCGATCGGGATCAGCGCGTCGATCGCCTTGATGCCGGTCTGCATCGGCTCGTGCACCGACCGGCGGGGGATGATTCCCGGCGCCTTGACGTCCACGCGGCGCCGCTCGGTCGCCTCGATCGGGCCCTTGCCGTCGATCGGGTTGCCGAGCGGGTCGACGACGCGGCCGAGCAGGCCCTTGCCCACCGGCACGTCGACGATCGCTCCGGTGCGCTTGACGAGGTCGCCCTCGCGCACCGCGCGGTCGTCGCCGAAGATCACCACGCCGACATTGTCGCTCTCGAGGTTGAGCGCCATGCCGCGCAAGCCCGCGGCGGGGAACTCCACCATCTCGCCGGCCATCACCGAGGCGAGGCCATAGACACGGGCAATCCCGTCGCCCACCGAGAGCACCTGGCCGACATCGGCAACGTCGGCCCCGGTGTCGAAGCTCGCGATCTGGCTCTTGAGGATCGCGCTGATCTCTGCCGGACGGATCTCCATGTCAGGCTGCCCCCTTCATGGCCTGTGACAGCCGCTGCAGGCGGCTTCGGATCGAACTGTCGTAAAGGCGCGAGCCGATCTTGACGACCAGCCCGCCGAGGATCGACGGGTCAACGCGGGCGGCGAGCCGCACACGCGCATGCCCCGCGCGGATCAGCGACGCCTCGAGAGCGCGCAGCTGTGGCTCCGAAAGCGGCACGGCGGAGACCACCTCGGCCGTCTCCTCGCCGCGCCGCGCGGAGAGCTGGGCGCGGAAGGCGGCGAGGATACGCGGCAGGAGCGACAGCCGGCGGTTGCTGACAATGACGCCGAGGAAGTTCCGCACCATCGGCTCGAGGCCGGCGCTCTCGGCGAGAAGCTTCACAGCCTGCATCTGCCGTTCGCGCGGCAGCCGCGGGTCCTCGACGAACGTGCGGAACTCAGCGCTCTCGGCATACAGGCGCTCGATCGCCGCGAGCGCCTCGGCCAGACGGTCATAGACGCCCTCGTCTCCCCTCTGGCGATGCTCGTCCGCAAGCGCGAGCAGGCCTGCGGCATAGCGGGCCGGGATCTCGTCAACGGCCGCGCGCGCCTCGCGCGCGAGCCTCTTGGCCTCGGTGATCTCGGCGATGCGTGCGGTCTCGGTCGGCGGCAAAAGGAGGCCTCGGTTCCGGTTCGCGTTGACGGCCGGCGCGCGGAAGCGCTGTGCCAAGGCCGCGAGAACTTAGCCCGGGCGGGGCCGCCCACGGCGCGCGGGGAGGTATCACACGCCTTGTGGCGGTGCAACAGCCCGCGGCGGGGCGAGCGAGCGTCCGCTAGCGCGGCGGCAGGCCAAGCATCGGCCCGAGCTGGTCGAGAAGCGTGCGCAGGGCGCCGAGCTGGCCGGCGAGCGCCGCACCGGCAAGCGGCGGGCCGGCGACGGACGGAGCCGGCGGCGACGCGGGTCCGGCAAGGCCCGGCATGGGGGAGCGATCCTGCAACAGCTCGGCCAGGGAGAGCGTTCCGGAGGCGTCATAGTCGAGGCTCGCGATGAGCGCATAGGCCGCCGCGAGGCCGCCCACCGCCGACGCCCCGACCGCGGCGGCGAGATCGCCGACCTCCGTGCCGGTCGCGAGCATCGCCACATGCGTCACGCCGCGGACGAGGCGGGCGATCTCGGCCGCCGACAGCACGCCATCGCGGGTCAGATCCGCCCAGCCGAACAGGGCGGCGAGGCAGGGCGCCGCCTCGCCGCCCGCGCAGGCCGCCTCGATGCCGTCGAGTGCCCCGAGGAAGGCGAGCCCCTCGCCATGCAGAGCGGCGAGCGTCGTCGGCACGCCGGCGCAGCGCGCCCACTCGATCGCCGGAGCGTCGCCGGGAAGCTGGTCGTCCGCCTGTTTCGCGCTCGGGGTTCGGGTCTCGAGCCTCGTCCCGTCGGCGCGAAGCAACAGGCGCGTGCGATCGGGGTCGTCGGCGACGGCAAGGGTGAAGCCGCCCGTCTGGTCCGTCCGCTCGACACGCCAGAGCTCCTGCGCGCCTTCGCGCGGCAGGAGCGCCCAGGCGCGGCCGGTGACGAAGAGCAGGGCGTCGGGGTCGGAGCAGGCGCCGTTCACCCACAGCCCCTGCGCGGCGGGCGGGATCGGCGCGGCCGTGGCGGGGCCTTGGGCGTGCGCCGGAGCGGCGAGGGCAAGGGCCGCCGCTGCGGCCAGGGCGGCGAAGGGCCTCGTGCTGGTCATCGGTGTCATGGCGCGATCCTGATCTCGGTGTCGGCACAGAGATCCGCCCCGGCGACGCGCACGCGTCGCCGGTCGCGGAACACGGCGGTGAGGTCGTAGCTGCACACCCCGTCCTGCGGCGGGGCGAGGCTGAAGGACTGACCGACGCCGATCACCGCTTCGCCGAGCCGGTCAGGCCCGGGCGGGGCGCCGGGCGGGTCGGCGTGCAGGAGGATGATCGGCAGCGTGCCGGCATTGACGATCCGCGCCGCGGCGAACGGGGGGGAGGTGGTCCAGCCGGGCGCGACCACCACCTCAGCGAGGCGGCAGAAATCCATCCCCGAACGCGTTTCCTCCTCGCCGTTGTCGTATACCACCCGCACGGTGGTGGCGCAGGCGGGCGGCCGAGCCGAGGGAACGCGAACCGACCCGCCGGGGCGAAGCACCTGCGCACCGAGCCGGTCCGGCCCCTCGTCCCTGGCGCCGTCGGGGAAGGTGTAGAGCTCGAACACCACCCTGTCCGAGCGGTTGGTGATGCCGACCGTCCCGGGCGAGGCCGGGGCGACGCCGCGTGGCTCCTGCTGCGCCCTGTGCTCCTCTCGTGGCACGGGCGCGGCGAGGTCGTCGGCCGTCGTCCAGCCCGGGGCGATGACGAGGCGCGACAGCGTGCAGAGGTCGACGCGGCGACGCTCCTCCGCCCCGCCAGTGTCGAACACGGCACGGATGTCGTAGCTGCAGCCCTGGTCGGGCACGCGCACGGTGACACTGTCGCCCGGCGCGAGCGTGTCGCTGCCGAGCCTGTCCTCGCCCCACTCGCTCTCCTCGGTGCCGCTGACATAGAGCCGCTCGATGGGTCGCGGCGAGGCGTTCTCGACCGCGAGTTCGCGCTCGGGCGGGGGAGCGGGCAGGGCGCGGGCGAAGGCCACCTCGCGCGTGCGGCAGATGTCCACCCGCTCGCGCACCTCCTCCTCCCCGTCCTCGAACACGATGCGGATGTCGGCCGAGCAGCCAAAGCCCGGCGGCAGGCGCACGCGGAAGCTCTCCCCCGGCGGCACGACCTCCGCGCCGAAGCGGTCGGCCCCCCAGTTGCGGGCACCCTGCCCGCCGCGCGCCACATAGAGTTCCTGCAGCGTCACCTCGCCCTCGTTCTTGATGGTGAACTGCGGCGCCGGCTGCGGCTGCGCGGGGCGTTGCGGCTGCTGCCCGGCGGCGGGCAGGGCGACCACGGCAAGCAGGAACGCGGCGATCAGACGGGCGGCACTCGGGCGGGCGGGCATCGGCGTGTCCTCCGGTTCCCCTGCAGGCTCGCATGGCCGTTCCGGTCCGGCAACCGCGCGTTCGTTGCGGATCGATGGCGCGCCGCGCCCGAGGCGCGACCGGGCCTGCCCCGGCTCATCCCCCCTCGCCGAGGGCGGCCAACGCCATCTCGACGGCAAGACGCGCGCCGCGCCCCGAGGGGTCGCCGCCTGGGTCGTAGGCGGCGATGCCGAGGCAGGCGAGCGGCACCGCCTTTGCCGCCGCCGCGATCGAGGCGATCAGGTGGTCGCGCGCGGGCCAGCGCGGCGGCGGGGTGAGCACACCCGGAACCGCCTTCGGCCCGGCGACGTCGAGGTCGATGTGGAGATACCAGCCGGGCGCGGCCGCGGCGCGCGGGGCGAGCAGGGCGGTGGTGCGTTCCGCCGCGTCGGGGCCGATCGCCTCGGCGTCGAGCCGCGCGATCGGGTGGGCGGCGAGCGCCGCCTCCTCCTCCGGGTCGAGGTCGGAGGCGCCGATCAGCGCCGCGGCTGAGGCTCGCACCGGGGTGCGCAGGCCCGCGCGCTCGCGCCAATCGTCGAACTCCCACCCGAGGCAGACGGCGAAGGGCATGCCGCCCAACAGCCCCGTCGAGGTGGTGGCGAGCGTGTGCAGGTCACCATGCGCGTCATACCAGACGATCCCGGCCGCACCTTTCGCCCGCGCCACCCCCCCGGCCGGCCCGACGGCGCCGGTGCAGTTTCCCTCGAGAACGAGCGGGAAGCGGCCGGCGCCGAGCGCCTCCGCCACCCGGTCGGAGACGCGCGCGGCGAGATAGCCGATGTTGGTCACCACATCCCGGGTGCGCTTCTCCCTCGGCAGAGAGACGGAGACGGGCTCGGCCACCCTGTGCCCCGACTCCGCAAGCGCCCGCGCGAGCCCCGCCGCGAGGATCGCCTCCGGCCCCCGTGCCGCGCCCCAGCGGCCGACGTCGCCGGCATAGGGCAGAAGGATCGGTTGGACCTCCATCACGTGTCCTCCTCCCGAAACGCCGCGGAGACTACAGGAAACTGACGGGATCGACGTCGACCTCCACGCGCGCGGCGCGCGGCAACTCGGCGCGGGAGAGCCAGTCGCGCAGGAGCGCCTGCACATCCGTGCTCCGCGACGCCTTGAGCAGAAGCCGACGCCGGTGCTGGCCGCGCAGGACCGCAAGCGGCGCCGGCGCGGGGCCGAGCACCCGGAACCCCTCCCCCTCGCCCCCCCGTCCCGGAGCGGCGCGCCGCAGCGCCAACGCCGCCGCATCCGCCACCGACGCTTCGGCGGCGGAGACGATGAGCGCCGCAAGCCGGCCATAGGGAGGCCAGCCGCCGGCCTGACGCTCGGCCATCTCCTCGGCGACGAAACGGTCAATGTCGCCAGATACCAGCGCGCGCATCACCCGCTGGTCAGGCGCCCAGGTCTGGAGCAGAACGCGCCCCGGGCGATCGGCCCGCCCCGCCCTGCCGCCGACCTGGTGCAGAAGCTGGAAGCTTCGCTCGGCGGCGCGGAGGTCGCCCCCGGCAAGGCCGAGATCGGCATCGACCACGCCGACCAGGGTGAGGTGCGGGAAGTGCCAGCCCTTGGCGACGAGTTGCGTGCCGATCACGAGATCGACCTCGCGGCGCTCGATCATCGCCGCGTAGTGGGCGGCGCTGTGCGCGCCATGGATCGTGTCCGAGCTCATCTCGGCGATCCGTGCGCCGGGGAAGCGCTCTCGGCACTCGGCGGCGATCCGCTCCACGCCCGGGCCGACGGGGGTGAGCGCGCCCTCGGCGCCGCAGGCGGGGCAGGCCTCGGGGACCGGCTCGGCATGGCCGCAATGGTGGCACTCGAGCCGCTTCACATAGCGGTGCTCGACGAGCCAGGCAGTGCAGTTCGGGCACTGGAACCGGTGGCCGCAGGCGCGGCAAAGGGTGAGCGGGGCGAAGCCGCGTCGGTTGAGGAAAAGCAGAGCCTGCTCACCACGCCCGAGCGCCTCCTCGATCGCGGCGACCAGCGGCGGGGAGAGGAACTGTCCGCGCGCCGGCGGCGTGGCGCGGAGGTCGATCGCCTCGACCTGTGGCATCCCGGCAGAGCCGTGCCGGCTCGGCAGGTGCAGGCGCGCGTGCCGCCCGCGCTCGACGTTCGCGAGCGTCTCGAGCGACGGCGTGGCAGAGACGAGGATGGCGGGGATCCCGGAGAGATGCGCGCGCACGAGCGCCATGTCGCGCGCGTGGTAGGTCACCCCCTCCTCCTGCTTGAAGGCCGCCTCGTGCTCCTCGTCCACCACAATCACGCCGAGGTCGGGGAAGGGCAGGAACAGGGCCGAGCGCGCGCCGACCACGATCGGCGCCCTGCCCTCGGCCACCGCCCGCCAGGTGTCGCGACGACGCGCGGTGGAGAGCTCCGAGTGCCACACCGCTGGGGCCGATCCGAACCGCTGCCGGAACCGCTCGATGACCTGAGCGGAGAGGGCGATCTCGGGCAGGAGAACGAGCGCCTGCCGGCCGTGCGCGACCGCCTCGGCCACCGCCTCGAGATAGACCTCCGTTTTCCCCGAGCCGGTCACACCGTCGAGCAGGGTGGCACCGGGGCGTCGTTCGGCGACGGCCGCGCGAAGCACGCGGGCAGCCTCTGCCTGGGCGGGCGACAGCACAGGCGGTGACCCGGTCGTGAGGTCGGGCAGCGCTGCTGCTTCGGGGATGGGCACGGCGACGAGCAGCCCAGCGTTCCGCATCGACGACACCACGCCGGGGCCGACGCCGGCGGCGCGGGCGAGCTCGGCCGCTGCCCAGGGAACGGGCGCTTCGGTAAGCACGGCGGCGACCCGCGCCCGCGCCTTCGGGAGCGACCCGACCTCAACGCCCGGGGCGAGCACGAGGCCAAACCGCGGCTTCGGGGCCTCGAGCGCCGCCGGAACCGGCAGGGCCATGCGCAGAACCGCGCCGGGCGGCGCGAGAGTCCAGCGGGCGACGAACGCAATCAGGCGCCTGAGCGCCTCCGTCATCGGCGGGACGGGCAGGAGCGCCGCGAGCGGGCGGAGCTTCGCCTCCGGCACCGAGCCGTCGCCTGGGCCGTCCCAGACCACGCCCGCAAGCACCCTCCCGCCGAGCGGGGCGGCGACGATGGTCCCGGGCGGCGGCACCGGCCAGCCCTCCGGCACGGCATAGTCGTAGGCCTGGGCGAGCGGCAGCGGCAGAAGCACTGGCACCCGCGCCCGTGCCGCGGGTCGCTTTGCGTCCGGCCCCTGCGGGTCTATGGTCGGACTGCCCGCCATCGGAGCCAGTCTGGCATGAAGTTCTTCGTCGATACCGCCGACATTGCCGAGATCCGCGCACTCGCCTCCCTCGGCATGGTCGATGGCGTGACGACCAACCCCTCCCTGATCGCCAAATCGGGGCGGAAGATCGCCGAGGTGATCGCCGAGATCTGCGCCGCTATTCCCGGCCCCGTCTCGGCCGAGGTGACGGCGACCGACTTTGACGGCATGCTGAAGGAGGGGCGATTCCTCAAATCGATCGCGCCCAATGTCGCGGTCAAGGTGCCGCTGACGATGGAGGGCCTGCGCGCCTGCCGCGCGCTCGCCGACGACGGCGCGATGGTCAACGTCACCCTCTGCTTCTCGCCGGCCCAGGCCCTGCTCGCCGCCAAGGCGGGCGCGGCCTTCGTCTCTCCCTTCGTCGGCCGGCTCGATGATGTCGGCCATGACGGCATGGGTCTGATCCGCGACATCGTCACGATCTACCGGAACTATCCGGCGCTCCGAACCGAGGTCCTGGTCGCCTCCGTCCGGCACCCCGTGCATGTGGTCGAGGCGGCGAAGCTCGGCGCCCATGTCGCGACCCTTCCGCCTGCGGTGCTCCGGGCCCTGTTCGCCCATCCGCTGACCGACAAGGGCCTCGCCGCATTCCTCGCCGACTGGGCCAAGACCGGCCAGTCGATCCTCTGAGGTGCCACGGGGCGGGGCGGACGGATGAGCGGCGACAAGCCCCGCAGGGTGAGGGGACAGGCGCAGGAGCCTGACGAGGCGGCCCAGGTCGAGGCCTATCTGCGGGCGCACCCGGGGTTTCTCGCCGAGCGTCCGTCGCTCTACCGCACGCTTCTGCCGCCACGGCGCGTGCATGGCGAACGCCTCGCCGACCACATGGCGGCGATGCTCGAGGCGGAGCGCGCCCGCGGCGCCGAGCTCCGCGCCACGCTCGAGGAGCTTGTGGCGCACGGGCGCCACAACGCCGCCAATCAGGCGCGCGCGCACAAGGCCGTGCTTGCCCTGATGGCGGCGCGGTCGGCGGCGGAGGCGCTCGACATTATCGTGCAGGACTGGCCGGATCTGCTCGGGCTCGATGTCGTCTCGGTCTGCGCCGAAGGCCGGGCGGTGCTCGGCGCGCGCCCGCTCGCGCGCGGCACGATCGCGCGTCTGTTGCCGAACGGCTCGCCCTTCGCGCTCCGCTCCCGGGCCACCGACCAGGAGGCGCTCTATGGCGAGGCGGCGGCGCTCGTCGCCTCGGATGCGCTCGCGCGGCTGACCCTCGCCTCGGGAGGCGAGGCGCTGCTCGCCTGCGGCTCGCGCGACCCGGGCCATTTCGAGGCCCGCCAGGCGACCGACCTCGTCTCCTTCCTCGCCGCGGCGGCCGCGGTCGCTCTCGGCCGGGGGTGAAGCCCGGTGGCGGGAGAGCGGCTGCTCGACGCCTATCTCGGCTGGCTCGGCGGGCAGCGTCGCGCGGCCGCGGCGACGGTTCTGAACTATCGCCGCGATGTCGCGGGTTTCCTCGGGTTCCTCACCGTCCATCTCGGCGCCGAGCCGGACCGGCGCGCTCTCGGGGCGCTCGGCGAGGCCGATCTCCGCGCCTGGCTCGCCCACCTCGCCGCAAAGGGGCTCGCACCCACCTCGCGCGCCCGAGCTCTTGCGGCGGTGCGCGGGTTCTTCCGCTTCCTCGCCCGCACAGGTGGCCCCGAGAACCCGGCCGCCGCCGCGCTCGGCTCACCGCGCCGGCGGCCGCCGGTGCCGCGCGCGCTCGCGGAAGGCGATGCGCTCCTCGTGACGGAGGCGATCTCGGCCGAGGCCGCGCCGTGGGTGGCGGCGCGGGATCGGGCGATCGCCGCACTTCTCTACGGCGCGGGCCTCAGGATCGCCGAGGCGCTCTCGCTCACCCGGGCGGAGGCGCCTCTGCCGGGCTCGGAGGCGGGCTTGCGCGTGCGCGGCAAGGGCGGCAAGGAGCGCGTGGTGCCGGTTCTGCCCGCCGTGCGCGAGAGCGTGGCGGCCTATCTCGCCCTCTGCCCGCACAGGCTTGCCCCGGGCGACCCGCTGTTCGTCGGCGTCCGCGGCGGCAGGCTGAACCAGCGCCAGGTCCGCGCGGCGATGATCGCGCTGAGGCGCGCGCTCGGCCTGCCCGAGCACGCCACCCCGCACGCGCTTCGCCACAGTTTCGCGACCCATCTGCTCGCCGGCGGGGCGGACCTGCGCGCGATCCAGGACCTGCTCGGCCATGCGAGCCTCTCGACCACGCAGCGTTACACGGCGGTGGACGCGGCGCGGATGATGGCGGTGTGGCGGAAGACCCACCCGAGGGCGTGAGCGCCGACCGGGCGCGCGCGGCCGACCTCCCCGTTGCGTGCGCGTCGCTCCTGAGGCCTAACGCCGCACCTGGTAGATCGTGCGGCGAACCTTCCGACGCCAGCGCTGGAGCCACGCGGCGGCGCGGTCACGCCCCTGGTCCATCTGCGCGGTGTAGCGGGGGAATTTCCGGCGCATCCAGTCGATCGTCCGCTGCGCCCACGCATACTCGTCGCGCAGGATGTAGAGGCCGACCGCGAGGAACAGGAAGCCCTGCAGCACGGGCAGGAACAGCCCCGCCACGCCGAGCAGCAGGAAGCCCCATCCGGAGAGGATCTTGCCCCGGCGCGCCCAGGCGCTCGGCGGCTTGGGGGGCAGCATCCGGGGAATGGTGAGGTATTCGCGGCGTCGTGCCATGGCGGCAAGCCGTATGGCTCCGCCCGCGAGGCTTCGCAACCCCGCTTGCCGCATGCGCGCGGCCGCGTGATTGTCGCGCCATGGCCGCGCCCAGCCCGCCCGTCTCCCGCCCCGTCCTGCTCGCGGGGCTCGGCGCGGCGCAGATCCTCGGCTGGGGATCGACCTTCTACCTGCCGTCGGTGCTCGGGCCACGGATGGGCGAGAGCCTCGGGCTCGCTCAGGACGTGATCTTCGCCGGGGTGACGGTGATGTATCTCGTCGGCGCCGTCGCCGCGCCGCGGGTTGGGCGGCGCGTCGATACGCGCGGGGCGCGGGAGATGATGGTTGCGGGCTCGGTGGTCGCTGCTGCCTCCCTCTCCCTGCTTGCCGCTGCACAGGGGCTCGCGGGCTATGCCGCAGCCTGGGTGGGGCTCGGGCTGATGCTGCCGATGGTGCTCGGGCCGACCGGCTTCGCCGCGATCGCGCAAGCCGTTCCCGCCCCCGCGGCACGGCGGGCGATGACGCTTCTGACGCTGCTCACGGGGCTGACCTCGACCATCGCCTGGCCCGTGACGGCCTCGCTCGAGGCGGGGTTGGGCTGGCGCGGCACGCTCGCCGCCTTCGCCGCCGCCCATCTCTGTCTCGCCCTGCCGCTCTACCGCCTCGTTCTGCCGCCGCGCGCCCCGGCGCCCGAGCGGCCGGCCGCCACGCCGCGGGCGGATGGCGGGGTGACGCCGCTGCGCTTCGTCCTGCTCGTGCTCGCGCTTGGGCTCCCCAATGCCGTGACCTCGGGGCTGCAGCTCGTGCTGATCGCGCTGCTTGGCGGGCTCGGCCATGCGCCTGCGGCAGCGATCGCTCTTGCCGCCCTGCATGGCCCGGCGCAGGTGACCGCGCGGATCATCGACCTCGCTCTCGGCCCCCGCACCTCGGCCACGGCGACGGGCCTGTTCGCCGTGTCGCTCCTGCCGCTCTCGATTCTGCCGCTTGCGGCCGGGGGCGAGGCCGTGTGGGCGGGGCTGTTCACGGTCGCGTTCGGCGTCGCAAACGGGCTGATGACAGTGGTGCGCGCCGCCCTGCCGCTCGAGCTCGCGGGTGCGTCGGGCTACGGCACGCTGACCGGCCGGCTCGCGCTCCCGGGCCACCTCATGGTCGCGGCGGCGCCGCCGCTCTTCGCCGCCGTGCTCGGGCGCGCGGGCCCCGCGGGTGTCGCGTCGCTCACCGTCTCGCTCGGGCTTGTGGCGTTGGCGGCGATGGTCGCGCTCGCCCGCTCGCGCCGCGGCGAGGCCCGAGCCCTCAGCGCCGCGGGCCGAAGCTCTCGAGCGTCCACTCGATCGGGGCGTGGCTGACCGTCACCGCGCCCTGGCGCGGGCGGTTGATGTCGACGATCAGCACGAGCGAGGAGCTCCACAGCACGAGAAGGAGCACGCTCATCACCGCCTGGCGGCTGCCGTTGACGCCGAACGTGTAGCCCAGGGCGCCGACGGCGAGGATCGAGGTCCAGAGCAGGAGCCGCAGGATGTGCGCGGGCACGCGTTCGGTGAAGAAGCGCTTCTGCGTCGTCGCGAGGTCGAACATCTCGTTCAGCGCCGAGAGCATCAGGCCCGTGACCGCCGTCGGGTTCGCCCGCGCCACGCCTGCGGCGATGCCCCAGAGTTCCCCCTGCAGC